>Ga0224502_10000451_pt1 | contig 13632 bp, 6 predicted proteins | sample SF_Oct11_sed_USG_5_FD_169104 | JGI IMG/M metagenome (GOLD analysis project Ga0224502, IMG submission 169104) | Sediment microbial communities from San Francisco Bay, California, United States - SF_Oct11_sed_USGS_13 | ecosystem: Environmental > Aquatic > Marine > Sediment | place: USA: California... | reverse complement strand
CCGGGAAGAGATGAAACTCTTCCTTGGCGTGGTGCCAGCCGTCAGCATAGGCGCGGATGAAGTCCACCCCCTTCCGGAATGATTCGGGATCAAAACCCTCGCTGCCACGGGCCGCATCGCAGGCGGCGCGAAGGCAGGCGATCACCGCAAGGATCGTCTCGTGCTCGGAACGAAGGGCTGTCGTTGCCGTCGTGGGGCCTCCTTTTGCAGGGATTTTCCCGCTGTTGACGAACCCGCGCATTGATATTAATCAAGAGTACATCGGCCGAGAACGAAACTTGGGTTCCACCCATCATCCGAGACTCGCGCGCCAAAAGAACGAAGAGATTACTGCGTCATCAGAAGATGAGCCGTCGAAAACGGTGCTGGGCCGAGGATTTGAAGTGGACCACAAAGTGATGACCGAGGCGGTGGTTGGCAGCTCTCTTCGTCTCTTCCCGATGAGCATCACCTGACCTGGATCAAGGACGGAGATCGCAGGACGGGAGAGGTTTTGGCAGGGTTTCATTCCTCAAAGTGACAGGGGGGCAACGAGCGAACCAGATCTGCAAGCGGTGCCTTGCACCTTTTCGGCCGCTTTATGTGGCACCTTTTATGCGACAGTTGTCATGTTCGAAATTCCACAGCTGTTAGCCTGTGAGTGCAGCCACCATGTTCACCCGAGCGATGCGCCCAAGCGGTCCTCGAAACGCAAGGAACGGGCGTGCCGAATCAGTTGACCTTGTACGTCACATCTCCATTTTCGAAGAACTTGACGATCTGATTCGCGGCGGCCACACCTGCGTTGATGTTGGCTTCTGCGGTCTGGGCGCCCATCTTTTTGGGTGTAAAGAAGTAGCGGCCTTGGTACTGAGCTGCGATGTCGTCCTTGCAGGTCGGTGCGATATCGGAGAGATAGACGAAATCGTCTCGCTCGGCGAACATCTTCATGAGGCCGTCTTCATCGATGACACCAAGCCGGGCGGTGTTGATGAGCGTTCCGCCCTCGGGCATTCTCGAGAGCAGTTCGAAATTGATCGAGTTCTTTGTCTTTGGTGTCTCCGGGATGTGGAGAGAGACATATTGGCAGGTTTCGTAGAGCTCTTCGACCGAGCTGACCGGCGTCACGCCATCTTTCTTGATGGCCTCGTCGTCAACGAACGGATCGAAGGCATACACGTCCATTCCGAAGCCGTGGGCTACTTTGGCCATGTAGATGCCGACGTTTCCATACGCGTGGATACCGATCTTCTTGCCACGAAGCTCCCTGCCCGGTTTCCCGTTGTAGTTGTTGCGGGCGTTCATGACCAACATGCCGAAAACAAGCTCCGCGACGGCGTTCGAGTTTTGTCCAGGGGTGTTCATGGCGACTACGTTCTTTGCTGCGGCCTTGGCGCAGTCGATATTGTCGTAACCAGCGCCCGCACGGACGACGATCTTCAGCTGTTTGGCGGCATCCAAAACTTCTGCGGTGACTTTGTCACTGCGGATGATCATCGCGTCCGCATCGACGACCGCTGCAAGCAGATCCGCTTTGTCGGTATAGCTTTCGAGCAATTGGACGTCGTAATTTGCCGCCTTGAACACATCCACGAGCTGTTCGACGGCCGCCGGTGAAAACGGTTTCTCTGTAGCTACCAGGACTTTCTTTGACATTGGATCCTCCCTCATTACTTAACTCGCCAATGTAGATTAGCGATATCGCCATCGAAAGCAACTCATTCTTCTGCACCACAAATGTGTACGTGGCGCCATGGCTGTGGTGAAATCCCCGAGCGGCGCCGCGATCCGGCGGCGGCCGGGCGGGATGGAGGATGATAATGAGTTCAAGAGTGGTGTTCGGAATGGTGTTGGTAGCGTCGTTTTTTGCTGCGGCGGTCGTGCCCGCCGCGGAGACGGCTCGCGGCGTAGTGTTCGAGGATCTCAACAGCGACGGCATCTACCAGGACTCGGAACCTGGGGTGCCGGGGGTTGCGGTTTCGAACGGAATTGTTGTCGTCGACACCGATGCTGATGGCAGGTATCGAATTGCCATCGAACAGGGTGACACTCTCTTTATCACCAAGCCGAGTGGGTGGGCCGTGCCATCGAGCCCGGAACAGCTGCCACGCTTTTTCTATCATCACGTGCCGAACGGCGCGCCCGCCGACCGGCGACCGAGGTATCAGGGAATTGCGCCCTCGGGACTGCTTCCCGATTCGATCGACTTCCCCCTGACCCGCCGGCCCGAGCCCTCCAGATTCAGGTCGGTCTGGTTTGCCGATCCCCAGCCTCAGACGATGGACGAGGTCGAGTTTATCCGGGACGACGTTGTCGCTGAGCTGATCGGCGCTGACGCCGCGTTCGGCATCACCCTCGGAGACATCACGTACGACGATCTTTCGCTGTATCCCCGGTTAAATCGAAACATCGCCCAGATTGGAGTGCCGTGGTACAACGTGCCCGGAAATCACGACATCAACAAGCTGGCCGCAAACGATGCAGAGGCTCTGGATACCTTTCGCCGAAACTTCGGCCCTACGTACTACTCCTTTGAATACGGTCAGGTGCACTTCATCGTGTTGGACACGGTGATGTACGAGGGCACGTCCTTCGGGACCGACGACCCTGATCCGCTCGGTTCGGGTCCGTACACGGGTGGGATTGGCGGACGTCAGTTGGCGTGGATTGCCAACGATCTTCGCAGGGTCCCGATGGACCGGTTGATTGTGCTCGCAATGCACATACCACTTCATTCGGAGGTTGATCCGGAAGAGCCGAAGGTCAACGTTGCCGACCGTGAGCAACTCTTCGAGAACCTCGCGGGGCGCGAGCACCTCCTGGCAATTGCCGGTCACATGCACATTGCCGAGCATTACTACTTCGACAGCGATGAGGGTTTCGACGGCCCGGTGCCGCTCCACCTCCACACTCTGTCGGCGGTTTGCGGAAGCTGGTGGAGCGGGCCGCTGGATGCCCGCGGCGTGCCGACGAGCCTCCAACGTGACGGCTCCCCCCGGGGCTACTATCTGATGGAGGTCGACGGCGTGAAGGCGACACTTCGCTTCCAGGCAACCGGAAAGCCGGCCGATCACCAGATGCGCATCACCCTCGACCCCGGCTTCCCCCGCCCAAGTGTTGATATTCGACGCGACTACCGCCACGGCGAGCTTCTCGGCAACCGTTTCGAAATGTCGCAGCTGTATTCCACCCGGGTCCTGGTCAACCTATTTGAAGGCGGGCCGAGATCAGCGGTCGAGTTCCAAATTGGCGATGCCCCGGCGACGCAAATGCTGCGAGTTGTTCGAACCGATCCATTCTTCGAAGAGCTGTTCCAGCGTGAGGCCGATACCATGAAGTCCTGGGTCGAGCCTATGGAGACTCCCCACATCTGGGAAGCGCCCCTGCCCGAAGGATTGCAGCCCGGCGTCCACACCATCACTGTTCGGGCAACCGATGAATACGGCCGCATCCACACCGAGCACAAGCTCTTCGAGATCTATGCGATGACTCCGGTGGAGGAGGCGACGGATTGACGAAAAGGGGTTTTCTCCGACAGAATGCACCGACGTCTGCGTCTTCGAGATCGTCAAAGCGTGATACACATCACATGAAATCCCATAAAAATGCCGCTAGTTGCGAACGCGTATCACTTGAGCATTAAAACAACTATTCATGTGTAAAATTCAATATCACCTGATCGGATGTAGTGAACGAGGGTACACATTGAGAGAACTGAAACTGGCGAATAGGACTGCCGAAGATCTTCGCTCCGCCGCGAACCCTGGGAGGTTCCGTGATGGCGTACAAATTGAGGCGCCAATAGCGGTGGCCCGTTTTCGACGACGTGAATCGTATACCGATGAGCGTGGGATGACGTTTTTTCGGCGTAGTTTTCTGATACTCATTTTGGCGGCCATTCTGATCGCGAGCGCGGTGCCTTCGCTCGCACAGGATGACGAGATCGACTACATGCCCGGCCGCCTCAGCCTCGCTCATGAAGGCCTCGAGGATCCAGACAGCTGCGAGAACTGCCACGACGATGACCTCAACGTCGATGGAGAAAGATGTTTCGTTTGCCATGATCTGATCGCCGAACGAGTGGCCGCAAAAAAGGGAGTCCATCGCGATGCTACCGTTGAGGACTGCGCCGTGTGCCACGCCGAGCACCAGGGACGCGACGCTGACCTGCGACCCATCGACCCGACGGACTTCGATCACGCCGGAGAGACCGGATTCGCCATCGAGGGTTACCACGGCGAGTTCGCCGGTGACTGCTCGAACTGCCATACGACACGATCATTTTTGAATCTGACGCCTGATTGCACGACCTGCCACGAAGATGCCCACAAGGGCACGTTGGGTGACGACTGTACCGCCTGCCACACGATGGATTCTCACTTCAAAAACGCCTCGCGGGGGTTCCATAAGTCGACCCTCCTGCCGCTTGAGGGCCGGCACCTCGAGGTTCCCTGCGCATCGTGCCACTGGAATGGGCAGATCAAGGGCACTCCCACCAACTGTTACGACTGCCATTGGATCCGCCGACAGGAAGACCCGTTCCGCACCAACCTCGGCGTGGATTGCGAAAGATGCCACGAGCCGATTGGGTGGATCCCGGCCAAGTGGAATCACCAGGCGGAAACAGGGTTTAACATTGGTGGGCAACACCAGAACGTCGATTGCGTTGGCTGCCACCCTGATCGCCGGTTCGATGGCCTTGTCACACCGGACTGCTATTCTTGCCACCGCGGAGATTACGAGAACGCTCGGGAACCAGATCACGTGGCCGCGGGCTTCCCGACGCAGTGCGATGTCTGCCACCGTCCCAACGATATTTCGTGGGATCAGGCTGTCTTCAATCACGAGTACAGCCTGCGTGGCCAACACGCGACCGCCGACTGCGCAGCTTGCCACGGTGATGGAATCTACGCGGGGACACCCAGGAACTGTGTCGGCTGCCACCTGAACGACTACGAGGCCTCGACCGATCCTGACCATCGCGCTGCGGGTTTCCCCGCGACCTGCAATCTCTGCCACCACCGGGCCGACAGCTCGTGGCAGGATGCGAACTTCGATCATGCGTTCCCCTTGAATGGCGTACACGCGACGTTGGATTGCTCGTCCTGCCACGCGAGCGGCGTCTACGCTGGAACCCCCACCGATTGCGTCGGTTGCCACCTCGACGACTACGAGTCCACCGACGATCCCGACCATGGTGGTGCAGGATTCCCAACCGACTGCGAGCAGTGTCATAAGCCGACCTCATGGGACGACCGGCCCCCCGGAGGCTTCGACCATCCTTACCGGCTCGTGGGGGCCCACGCAACCCTCGACTGTTTAGCGTGCCACTCGAGCGGTGTGTACGCAGGACTGCCGTCCGACTGCGTAGACTGTCACCTGGAAAACTACAACACCACCGCGAATCCGAATCACGCGGCGGCCGGATTCCCGACCACGTGCAACACCTGCCACAAGAAATCGGACCCGGACTGGTTCCAGGCCACCTACCCGCATACGGTGTGGCCGCTGGTCGGGTCGCACCGCGCTCAGCAGTGCAGCTCCTGTCACACGGGGAGCGTGTACGCCGGACTCCCGTCCGAGTGTGTCGATTGCCACCTCGACGACTACAACGCAACGACCGATCCCAACCACTCCTCGGCAGGTTTCCCAACGGCCTGCGAGACGTGCCACCAACCGACCTCGTGGACCGGTGCGACGATTGATCACGCCTACTCGTTGGTAGGAGTTCACGCGACTCTCGACTGTTCTGCGTGCCACTCGAGCGGGGTGTACGCAGGACTGCCGTCCGACTGTGTGGACTGCCACCTGAACAACTACAACTCCACTTCGGACCCGAATCACGCGGCGGCCGGATTCCCGACGACATGCGACACCTGCCATCAGCAGTCGGATCCGGACTGGTTCCAGGCCACCTATCCGCATTCGGTGTGGCCGCTGGTCGGTTCGCACCGCGCTCAGGAGTGCAGCTCCTGTCACACCGGGAGTGTGTACGCCGGACTCCCGTCCGAGTGTGTCGATTGCCACCTCGACGACTACAACGCAACGACCGATCCCAACCACTCCTCGGCAGGTTTCCCAACAGCCTGCGAGACGTGCCACCAACCGACCTCGTGGACCGGTGCGACCTTTGATCACACCTATTCGTTGGTAGGGGTTCACGCGACCCTTGACTGTTCGGCATGCCACTCGAGCGGGGTTTACGCAGGTCTGCCGTCCGACTGCGTGGACTGCCACCTGGACAATTACAACGCTACCTCGAACCCGAACCACACGGGGGCAGGTTTCCCGACCGACTGCGATCTGTGCCATCGCCGATCGGATTCGAGCTGGTTCCAGGGGGACTTCAACCACACTTATTTCCCGATCACGAGCGGCAAGCACGCAGGAACAGAGTGCATCGACTGCCATATAGACTCCTCCAACTACAGGATCTTCAGTTGTCTGGATTCGGGCTGCCACCCACGCGACAAGATGGATGACGAACACGACGGCAGGACCGGGTACGTGTACGACTCGATTGTCTGCTACTCGTGCCACCCGGACGGGAAAAAACCACCGGATGCCAGGTTCAGATTGGGGCCAGGCCGTGGCTAGGCCCCGGCTGGTCCCGCTGATACTGTTCCTCGCGGCAACTTCGCTGCTGCAGGCGCATCTGGCATCAGGGCAGGCGATACCCACCAACGGACGCTTTGCTCTCTTCTACAACTGGTCCGAGCGCGATCTGTCTTATGGCGAAGATTCCGAATTCTCAGAGGTAATCGCCAACTTCTCCATTCACTCGGAACCGCGGCCGGGCAACGGTTTCGAGTTCGGCATTGACACCAGAATCGCTACTTTTCCGGATAGCGAGGCACGCGACGAGCGCATTTCTATTTACGACGCGTGGATCGGCTTCACGAGTAACGAGGGCCGGTGGACCCTTCGCTTGGGTCAAATGTGGCTGCGCAGCCTGGGTGGCATCGGTGCCCTTGGCGGCCTTTTTGGCGAGTACCGGTTTCAAAACACCTCGTCCTTCGGCCAGTTCCGGCTCGGCCTGTTCGCAGGACTCGAACCCAAGGTCCGAGATGCGGGATTCGTAGACGGAATCACCAAGGGTGGTGCTTACGTCGCCGTCGATGCCGATCATGGGCGTCGCCACGTGCTCGGCTGGGTGCTCATTCGCAACGAGGAACTCACCGAACGATCGGTCGTGATCTTCAACAACTTCATTCCCGCCGGCAGGAAGTTCTTCCTCTACCAGGCGCTCGAGTACGATCTCGAGGGTCCCGCCGGTCTTGGCGACAGCGAGCTCGGTTACTTCTTCACCAACATCCGGTACGCGCCGGTCCGGCTCATCGACTTCCAGGGCACCTACCACCGGGGCCGATCCATCGACGCCCGGTCGATCACCGGTGATGTTCTGGATGGACGTCCGGTGGATCCGGAACGGTTGCAAGGCTTGTTGTACGAGTCCGGCCGGTTACGGGTTGTCGTGAACCCGTGGCGATGGGTCCGGATCTGGGCCGACTACGGCAAAGACCGAAACAACTCCGACGACGAGTGGGCCGACCGTGCCGGGCTGGGTTTGTCGCTCAACAACATCGCGAAAATCGGCCTTGACTTCACGGCCTCAACATCGCGCATCGACCGACTCGACCGTGAGTACGACTCCACCTGGGTGTCGCTCGGCAAGACCATCGGGCGACGGGTCTATTTATCGGTGGATTACCAGAAATCGCTGTCAGTGTTCCAATACGAAGATGGCGGAGGCGGCACCATCGAGGAGCGACCCGAGAGCGAGCGCTATTCGTTGTCGATGACGGCAAACCTCAACCGGACGTTTTCGCTACTTCTGGTGGGCGAGTGGACCGAGCACGACGACTACGAGGAAGTACGCGCCCTCACCGGATTGACTATTCGCTTCTGATTATCTGAAAAGATGCCAGGCTCCGATTCTGCGTGACGAAAGAAGATTCATAGATACGGAGATCGAGACCTGGCAACTTTACTGAGGCTAATTGTTCTTCGTTGCCCTCATCGCGAAACCCGGTGAAATTAGCAGGCTAGGGAGGCGTGCCCTGGTCGGCGAAAGGCAGAACGCAGGTTGGATCGTCAGAGGCGTTGTCGATCACCGTCGTGTAAGCCAGCACAGGGAAATCGGCCCTGAACTCGACAGAAGCGTTCATCACGAACAGGTCCTTCTGTCCAACGAACTGAAAGATGTTTTTCTGGGAGAATGACCGGGGTGGCAGAACGAGGTTCCTCGTTCCCAATAATTCTCCCGTATCGGCGCTGAAGAGCTTCACCGTGATCGTCACCTCGGCCAGACCCGGGTTTGTGAAACCGACGTTGGAGCGGAAGCCTGAATCGGCAGGATTGTTGGCCACTTGGAGGAGGATTCCCCGTGTCAGTGCGTCGGTTTCGGCGAGCGACGGTATGAAACTGCCAAAGGTGCCTGCGTCGCCACCAACATTGTAGGTGCGTGAAGTGGCATAGAATTCCGCGTTCGAGCGCATGCGGATCGCGCCGGTAGCTTCGGTGAGACCGAAGGTCGTGGCGAGGATATCGTTGAGCGCGAGGCCCTGCCGAGGTGAGATTTCCACCGCCACCTCTTCCGCCCTCGAGTTGTCGACATTTCGTTCGAGAACGGAGAGAAACACGGTGATCGAGGATGTAGTGCTCGGGTTGTAAATCCGTACGTCGGTTACGAAGTGGGCGTCACCCACGCCCGACGCGCTCGCCGCTCCGGGGATGATGCGGATGACGTCTCCGATCGCTGCGGGGCCGACGGCGACAAAAACGTCGTTGACGCCGTTGGTGTCGTCAACCACCAGATTGGTGGCCGCAGAGTCGAAGGCCACAAAGCGACCGTCGCCACTGACCGAGGGATTGGTGCTGAAATCGGAAGCTTGACCACCAGTGACAGGCACGCTCAACCTGACTGTTCGACCGGTTTCGCGGTCGTGGGAGAACACGTCGCCAAAACCGTTGCTGTCACCGGTCACCAGGTTCTCGTCATCCGAATTGAAGGCTACGAATCTGCCGTTGGAGGTGATCGAAGGCGACCAGCTACCACCACCGCTGGTCTGAGCCCCTCCATGCGACACGTTGACACGGGTCGTGGTGCCTGTGTCGAGGTCCCGGACAAAAATATCATCCAGCGAATTCGTGTCCCCACCAACAAGATTTCTGGCATCCGAGGAAAACGCAACTATTCGTCCGTTGGCGCTAACTGTTGCTTGGTTGCTCCCGTCGTCGGCACCCCCTCCCGTTGGGTTTACACTGACGAGGGTGGTTCTTCCCAGATCGAGGTCACGCACGAAAACGTCCCGGAATCCATTGGTGTCAACATCTACGAGGTTGTCGGCGGGGGAACTGAAACTCACGTGGCGACCGTTTGCGCTGATCGACGAAACCCAGCTGGCGACGTTCGCATCCCCGCCCAGGGAATTTACGGTGACCCTTTCGGTAATCCCGGTCTGAAGATCTCGAACGAAAATGTCCGCAAAGCCGTTGCCATCTCCTGCTACCAGGTTGGAGGCCGCCGATACGAATGTCACATAGCGTCCATCCCCGCTGACCGACGATCGTCCGCTGGGACCATCGGGCTCGCCGCCGTCAAGACTCAGGGTGATTCTGGTGGTCTGACCGGTCAGTAAATCGCGGACAAAGACATCCCCGATACCACTGGTGCCACCCGCAACCAGGTTGGTGGCGACGGACTCGAAGGCCACATAGCGTCCGTCTCCGCTGATCGCAGGCCGACCGCACGATGCATCTGCGTCACCTCCACCCGCATTCACACTGACCCTGGTGGTCGTGCGGAGCTCGAGGTCTCGGACAAATACGTCCTTGAACCCGTTCATGTCGTCGGCGACCAGGTTGGAGGCCTCGGATTCGAAGACGATAAAACGTCCGCCGTCGCTCACCTGCCAATGCCCACCGCCAAGCCGACTTTCACCGTTCCCCTGAACCCCGTCACTGCTCACACTGACCCGTTCGATGACCTGGGCGGTGGCGCCGACGGGAAGGAAAAGAAAAACCAGAAACGAAATACGGACAACCAGAAGACATTTCATGGAAACGTTCTCCCCGTCAGTTTGTGGTGGGTGCGCCGGACTACCGACCGCGGCCGAACGATACCGGCAATGGTGCCAATTACGCGACGCGGAAGTCTTTGTTGTCGCTCCATTTTGAGACTCACACTGTTCTCGCGCAGGGTAGCACAACGGTCTACCGACCAGGTCGTTACCCACTTCCGTTCCGGCCATTGCCATATTGGGCGGCCTGAGTTGCCATCAAGGGGATCGGAGGTTGAAATCCTTTATTGGCCCTTGCACCAGATGCCTCGATAGAGCGTTGGGCGGATGCTTCCCGGGCATTTGATGCCCTCAAGCTGCTACGATGCGAAACGTGGACCCCCTGCTGACACGGACCGGCGCCAACCGCGTGCGTCTCGGGCCCGCCATGGCGCGGGGTCATTACGAGAGCTTCTTTCATCGTGCGAACCATCCATCGGAGCCTAGGGCTTTCTGGATCCGCTACACGGTCTTCTGTCGTGCCGGTCGACCCGAGGCGGCACTCGGTGAGCGCTGGGCCGTATTTTCTGATGGCCCTGCGCGACGGATCACGGTGGCCAAGGACGTGGTTCCCCTGGCCGAGTGCGATTTCGCCGACTTAGTGGCCGGTCTGCGCATCGGTGGGGCAACTCTGGACGCGGCCGGTCTCCGCGGGAGCGCCGAAGGCCCCGACGGTGTGGTCGATTGGGACCTGGCGGTTCACGGGGGCGATCGTCCGCTGCTGCTGCTGCCGCGCCGGCTTTATGACGGAGGCTTTCCCAAGGCCAAGAGCCTCGTCTCCGCCCCCCACCTCCGGCACGATGGCGAGCTATGCGTCGGCGATCAGACCGTACCGGTCGACGGCTGGATGGGCAGTCAGAATCACAATTGGGGCAGCCGACACACGGACCACTATGCTTGGGGCCAGGTTGTCGGATTCGATGAGGCGCCGGACGCATTTCTCGAATTGTCCACGGCCCGGGTTCGGGTTGGCCCGCTCTGGACGCCCTTCATGACGTTACTCGTGCTTCGCCTCGGTGACGCTCAGCTCGAACTCAACGGGTTGGGTCGCGGGCTGCTGGCGCGGGGGCGCTTTGGATATTTCCATTGGGAGTTCGAGACGGGCAAGGGTGGGGTCCAGGTGCGCGGATCGATGCGTGCCCCGCGGGAGGCCTTTGTGGCCCTTCGCTATGACAACCCGCCAGGGGGCGCCAAAACGTGTCTCAACAGCAAACTTGCGGCTTGCGAACTCGAGGTCAAACGGCGCGGCCACCCGACCCTTCGGCTGCGCACGCAGCACCGCGCTGCTTTCGAGATCCTGACCGACGACGACGCCCACGGACTTCCGACCAGCATTTGAGGTGCGTAAAGACACCAGGACAGGTAGGTCCGGCCATCTCGTCCTCACCCGGCGGAAGGGACTTGAATCGCCCGGACGCTCATCCGTAACATTCGACCAACCAGCTGAGCGGGCCTGATCAGGTGTGAAACCCGTCCTCTTGAGACCGTGCTAGCCTCGGGCAACGCGAATGGAATGTCGTGTCTCCGACCCGTTCGTCTTTGTCTATCTCATCCATGGAGGACTGCCGTGAAAAAGCTCAGCCTTTCCCTGTTGTTGGTACTTCTGATGGTTCCCGCCCTCGGGTCGGCTGCCAAGAAGAACGAGACCGAAGAGCCTGAAACGAAACTCAATGCCGAAACCCTCTCGGGTCTCGAGCTGAGAAACATCGGACCCGCCATCAACTCGGGTCGGGTGGTCGACTTCGCCGTCACACCGGGCAAGCGGCATCGCTTTTTTGCGGCTACCGCATCGGGCGGTCTGTGGAAGACCGAGAACGCGGGTACCACCTGGAAGCCGGTCTTCGACGGAGAGGGCTCTTATTCCATCGGCTGTGTGACCATCGACCCTTCGAACCCGAATGTCATCTGGGTGGGGACCGGGGAGAACAACTCCCAGCGCTCGGTCTCCTTTGGCGATGGTGTGTACAAGAGTATGGACGGCGGCCAGTCCTGGTCGAACATGGGCCTCAAGGAATCAGAGCACATTGGGCGAATCGTCGTTCACCCCGGGGACTCCAATGTGGTCTTCGTTGCTGCCCAGGGTCCATTGTGGCGATCGGGAGGTGACAGGGGTCTGTACAAGACGACCGATGGTGGCGCCACCTGGGAGCGCATCCTCCACGTCTCGGATGACACCGGGGTGAGCGAGGTCTGGCTTGATCCACGCGACCCGGATCTGGTCTACGCCACCTCTTATCAGCGCCGGCGCCACGTCTGGACCCTTATCAACGGCGGACCCGAGTCGGCATTTCACAAATCCACTGACGGCGGTACGACCTGGCGCAAGATCGATAAGGGGCTGCCCGACGTCGACCGCGGCCGGATGGGTCTGTGCATTTCACCGGTCAATCCAGATGTGGTCTATGGCGTCGTCGACGCGGTTCGGGACAAGGGTGGGGTCTTCCGGTCGCTCGACCGTGGCGAGAGCTGGGAGAAACGCTCGGATCATGCGCCGGGTGGCGACTACTGGAACGAGCTGACCTGTGATCCTCACGATCTCGACACCGTCTACTCGGTGGAGGTGTGGCTCTGGGTGACCAGGGACGGGGGCAAGACCTTCGAAAAGGTCAACTGGAAGAAGAAACATGTCGACGATCACGCGGTGTGGCTCGACCCCGATGATCCGGACTACATGCTGGTGGGATGCGACGGTGGCATCTACGAGAGTTTCGACCGCGGAGAGACCTGGCTCTTCAAGGAAAATCTTCCCATCACCCAGTTCTACCGGGTGGCCGTCGACACATCGGAGCCCTTTTACTATGTCTACGGCGGCACCCAGGACAACGCCACTCTCGGGGGACCCAGCCGGACGCTCCGCAAATCCGGAATCTCGAACGAAGACTGGTTCATCACAGTTGGCGGCGATGGCTACGAGACCCAGGTCGACCCAACCGATCCGAATATCGTCTACTCGCAGTGGCAGTACGGAGGGCTGGTGCGCTACGACCGGCGCTCGGAGGAGATTGTCGACATCCAGCCGCAGGAGGAGCCCGGGGAGCCGGCCCACCGCTGGAACTGGGATTCGCCCCTCCTCATCTCTCCACATTCGCCGACCCGGCTCTATTTCGCCTCGCAGCGGCTTTTCCAGTCGGATGACAGGGGCGATACCTGGATCGCGATCTCGGGAGATCTCAGCCGGCAGCTCGACCGGGACCAACTTCCCGTGATGGGGCGCATCTGGGAGATGGATGCGGTGCACAAGAGCACCTCGACCTCGAACTACGGCAATATCGTCTCGCTGACCGAGTCGCCGCTGGTCGAGGGGCTGATCTATGTCGGCACCGACGATGGGCTGATCCAGGTGACCGAGGACGGGGGAGAGAACTGGCGCAAGGTCGACGGCGTGCCCGAAGTCCCCGAACGGACCTATGTCAGCGATCTCGAGGCCTCGATTTTCGACGAGAACACGGTCTATGCCACCTTTGACAACCACAAGATGGGTGACTTCGCGCCGTATGTAGCGGTAAGCCGCGACAAGGGCCTGACCTGGAAATCGATGCGCGGCGATCTCCCGGACCGACAGGTCGCCTACACCCTGATTCAGGACCACGTC
>Ga0224502_10000447_pt1 | contig 13666 bp, 17 predicted proteins | sample SF_Oct11_sed_USG_5_FD_169104 | JGI IMG/M metagenome (GOLD analysis project Ga0224502, IMG submission 169104) | Sediment microbial communities from San Francisco Bay, California, United States - SF_Oct11_sed_USGS_13 | ecosystem: Environmental > Aquatic > Marine > Sediment | place: USA... | reverse complement strand
CTCCGCGCTGGGGTACCAGTCGCCAGTTGACTACGAGTCATGCGCAGCGTAGAACATGGGTGTCTACGAAACCGAGGGAAGATCCCGAGCGCGTACGTTTCAGCGGAACTTGATGTTGATGCGCTTGACGTTGATACGAGTCCGTTCACCGAGACGCGTGGCCCGCGACCAGGTCGCTCGCAGGTCATGCGCTGACCGTTAGACCGCTACTTGTCAGCGAGTAGCTCGTCCACAGACAGACCGATGTCGCGAGCGATCTTCCGCAGCAGGGTTGGTGCAATGTCGCGACTGGCATGAAAGGGGATGGTGGTGGCGCGGCCGTCGGGATGCCGATACTGGCGATGCGAACCGCGCTGCCGTGCCAACGTGAAGCCGTGGCGCTGCAAGAGCCGTTCGACCTCCCGCGGCTTCAGAACGGGGACGGAGCCCACGAGCTACGCGATTTGAACCGTGTGCGTGCCAACGAACTCCGCTTCGAGGCGGGGCTCCCCATCCTCCAGGAGCAGTTCGACCACCTCCCTGAGGTTGGCGAGCAACTCGTCCACGGTAGCACCTTGAGAATGGGCGCCCGGCCAGCCCGGAATGTGCCCGACGAACAGGCCGGTATCTGCGTCGCGCTCGACGACGGCGGTGAATGTGCGCATAGAACCCACTACAGTCTGGATCAACCTAACAATACGACCCTCAGTAGCGGTCTAACAAGCGCTTGGAGCTGGCGGGCACTCCGCGGCTCGGTATCCAGCAAGGACTGGCGCCCATGCCGAACAGAGGAAATGATGATTAGGTGTGGCGGGCAGGTCGCCCGCAGCTCAAGCGCTGACCGTTAGACGGCCGGCGAGAATCCGACGTACAGGCAGGAGCGGAGAGTGCCTTTCGACTATCAGCCGACGCTGAGAGGCAATCTCGTGGAGCTCAGGCCGCTCCGCTCCGAAGACCATGCTGACCTCTACGCGGTTGCCGCCGATCCCCTGATTTGGGAGCAGCATTCCGTCAAGACCCGACATGAAGCGGCCAGCTTCGCCGAGTTCTTTCAGGAATCCCTCGCCTCCGGCGGCGCCCTGTTGGTCACCGATGCCGAGACTCGGCGCGCGATTGGTTCGTCGCGTTTCTTTGGCCATAGCGAGGAGAGAAGTGAGGTCGAGATTGGCTGGACCTTTCTGGCTAGGTCCCACTGGGGCGGCGAGTACAACGGCGAGCTGAAGCGACTCATGCTGCGCCATGCCTTCCGATTCGTGAGTGCCGTGGTCTTCTTCGTCAGTCCGGAGAATGTCCGATCGCAGCGGGCTGTTAGCAGGATCGGCGGGGTACTGGAGGCGGAACCGGACACGCAGGGCCGACTCGTCTACCGAATCACATCCTCCGCGTTCAGTTGGAATGCGCCGGCCGTCTAACATGCGTTAGGAGCTGACAAACACTGGCCATTTCAGAGGAAGGCGTTGAGGCCAACCCAAGTGCCATCGAAGAGAGGTTTCACGATGTCTGGAGGACCGTCTACGGTTCGCCTCTACCTGATGCGGGTCGCATACCTGCTCAACTTTGTGTTGCTCGGGCTTGACGTCTGGCCCGCAATCCTCAGCCATGTTGGAGCATGGGAACCGATGAGGGGTGTGGCGTTCAGCTTCTGGGCCGCCTTGGCGACTCTGAGTGTCCTGGGCCTTCGATATCCAGTGAAGATGGTGCCCGTCCTTCTCCTACAATTCCTCTATAAGTCTATTTGGCTACTGGGGATCGCGGTTCCGAACTGGTCCACGGTCCGCTCAACGGATCTCGCCAATGCTATGGTCATCGGGATCCTGGTGGACGTGATCGCGGTCCCCTGGCCATACGTTCTGCACACGTTCGGGGCGGCGCGCGGAGACAGGTGGAGATCGGCTGCGATTTCGCCCGAGAACGATCCGGCCCAATCCACCGGGTCGGTCACAGGCGCCTAACGAGGAATCCTGCATCGGCCTTGCACTCCCCGACCCACCCGTCCCGTCACTTAGAAAGGACTCCAGCGTGAATCCTTCGTCTCGCCGCCGCGCCTCCGTCTTTGCGATCCCCATGATCGCTGCCCTGGTCGCAGCACGACGTTTAGTGCAGGATATCCCAACTGCCGATTTCTTCCTGGTGTTCGCTGCTGGCGCGGTGTTCGGGGTCACACTGCTAGGCCTCATCCAGATACTTCGACCACGGGGACACTCTGGGGGTTGAGCCCGGCGGACAGGTCTCTCACGCATGCGGCGCCTAACACGCGCTCGGAGCTGGCGGGCGTCCGCCCCGCGTGGCGGGTGGGCCGCGCCGCAGCTCAAGCGCGAAGTCGTTACGTGCCCTCAGAAGCGGTAACTCAAGTGACGGAGAATTACGATGAGAAAACTCGAAGTAAGTGCTCGGATGACAGTACGCAAGGGAAAGCTGGAGGGCTTCAAACTGCAAGCGGCCGAATGCATTAGGCAGACGAAAGAGAAGGACACAAAAACGCTCCGCTATGACTGGTTTCTCAGCGACGATGAGACCGCGTGCGAAATCCGTGAGGCCTATGAGGGCTCAGATGGCTTGGTTGAGCATCGGATGCACATTGGCGAAGCGCTAGATAGACTCTTCAGCGAATTCGCCGACAATCATGCGGTAACGGTGTATGGGGAACCGTCACCGCAGCTTGTGGAATTGGCAAGGCGAATGCCAAAGGGCAGCGTCAAGTGGTATTCCTTCCTTCAAGGACTTGGATCCTGAGCGAGGCCGAGGATCGGGCTTTGTTGATCGTCAAGGATTTCAGGAGTCAGAATCGGCACCTAACACTGCATTGCAGCCGACGCCCGCACGCGGGCGCGGCTGAATGCGGACGTTGAGCCGACTTGCGTCCTCCTGCGCAGGGAGGGCACCAGGGCCAGCTTCGGCTCCGGAGCTTGGATGGAATGCTGCCAGGTGATCGAGAGGTGTGGTGGACCGACGCACGGGGCATGCCATACGCTTCCTGCACGCCTCGGGCACAAGGAGATTTCCATGGCCGGTTCGGGTTTCGGAACGATTCGAGGGGATTTTACATGGACGCGGCGGCTTGCCAAGGACGCTCTCAGGGGCATGAAGGCCGCGGTGGTCGGCGGCACCAACGGAATCGGCCGGGCGCTCGCGCGTGCCATCGTCGCCAGGGGTGCCGACGTGCTGGTGGTCGGGCGGACCTTTCGCGATCCCGACGTGCCGGGGCTCAGCTTCCTACAGGCGGACCTGTCGAGCCTCAAGAGCGCACGATCGGTCGCACAGGAGTTGCCTGCGGAAACGCTCGACCTGGTGGTGATGACCCAGGGAATCGTCGCCCGTCGACAGCGCTTGACCACGCCGACGGCATCGAGTTGGACATGGCCGTCAGCCACTTGAGCCGCTTCGTTATGGTGCATGCAGTGACGGAGCGTCTCGGCACGACCCGCGGCACCAGCAGGCTGAAGCACCGGGTCTTCATCGTGGGGTTTCCGGGTCAGGAGCGAAGGGCGACGGTTGACGACTTCAACTCGGAGCGTGCGTACGACTGGAACGCGGCACACCACAACACGGTCGTGGGCAACGAGGCGCTAGTCCTGGACTGTGCAGAACGGTATCCCTCAGTGAACTTCTATGGGCTGAACCCCGGAATCATGAAGTCGAACATCATGGGGGGAGTGCTGGGCGAAGGAACCCTTGCGTTGAAGCTACAGCAGACGATCATCGGGCTTCTATTTCAGAGTGTGGAACAGTATGCCGAGAAAGTGCTCCCTCTGCTGGTCTCGCCTGACATTGAAGTGCGCTCCGGGGCCATATTTGGTCGACATGGAGACCCCATTCATTCGAATCCGGCTCTATCTGACAAGTCTTACCTGGTGAGGGTCACTCAAGAGTCCCAGAAACTAGCTCAGAGGGGGCTTGCTTGATGGCGGCCCAACAATGAGTTGCAGCTGAACGCCACCTGGCAAGTCTCCGAGAACCAGCGTGGAGCGCGTCACGGTCAAGAATGTCAACGTCCCTGGCCACACTAATCGAGTGAATGCTGACATGTATAACGCGATGCAGCGCGCTCTGGTGAGAGTGCTACCTTCAAGACCGCCAGGGTTAACCCAGGCCGAGATGTTCAAGGTGGCCATTCCTCATTTGCCGGAAGACCTTTACCCTGGTGGAGCGAAAGCGAGCTGATGGGCAAAGACAGTGCAACTCGATTTGGAGGCCAAGGGCGTGCTGGTGCGCGAGCAGACAAAACCGCTGCGATGGCACCGCAAGAGCAGCCGTTGATTTGCGCTGCCTAACAAGCGCTTGGAGGCTGCCGGGCGCTCGGGGGGTCGGTATCCACAGAAACTGGCGCCCAAGCCGAACAAAGGAAACGATGATCAGATACGCGGCGATCTCTTCATGCACGCGGAGGTCTGGCCATGGGCCGTGAGCAATGGCTACAAGAGGAGTTCGGCCTGCGTGCACCTCCGGATCCTCCACGAGGAGCGTTCGTCGCGACGTGCACGTTTGTTGACGTGGTTACCGAGAGGGAAGATAGGGGTCGAGGGTGAGCGAATCGGTCATCAACGTGTCAGCGCTGACGCGCCGATTCGGTGCCACAACGGCTCTGGTTTCGGTGAGCCTGTCTCTACCACGCGGGGCGGTCTACGGCCTCGTCGGCGAAAACGGTGCGGGCAAGACGACGCTCATCAAACACATTCTCGGCCTGCTTCGAGCGCAGAGCGGCTCGGTGCGCGTGTTCGGACTCGACCCCGTCACCGATCCGGTCGGCGTCCTGTCGCGGACAGGCTACCTCTCCGAGGAGCACGACCTCCCCGGCTGGATGCGCGTGGACGAGCTCATTCGCTACTCGCGCGCGTTCTATTCCGCCTGGGACGACGCGTACGCGGAAGAGTTGCGGGAGGCGTTCGCGTTGCAACCCTCGGCGACGATCAAGAACCTTTCCAAGGGTGAGAAGGCGCGGGTCGGGCTGCTCGTCGCCCTCGCCTACCGCCCCGAGTTGCTGGTGCTGGACGAACCATCGACCGGCCTCGACCCCGTCGTTCGCCGCGACATCCTCGACGCCATCATCCGCACCATCGCCGACGAAGGCCGCACCGTACTCTTCTCGTCGCACCTACTGGATGAAGTGGAACGGGTTGCCGATCACGTCACGATGATCAGCCACGGCAACATCGTCCTGAGCGCGCCGCTTGCCGACATCAGGGAGTCGCACCGCGTCGGCGAACGCGTCCCGTCCCTCGACGAGATCTTCGTCGTGCATGTCGGGGAGTCCGCGGCGCCGGCGCCGGACGCGTAAGCCATGCATTCACCCGCTGCCGCCATCGCCTGGGAGTTCCGGCAACGGCATCGCTGGGGACTCGCCGCCGTGGCCGGCTGCCTCATGGTCGTCGCGGCGGTCAAACTCCTGTTCCTCGCGTCGGGGCAACCGATTCCCTTGGAATCCCCGACGCAGTTTGCCATGGTGGGGGTCGTGCCCCTGGGGGCGACGTCGTTCTACTTGTTGGCGCTGTTCAGCTTCGGCTTTTCCGGCGACCTGGCGGCGCGGCAATCGATCTATCCCGCCCGCATGTTCACGCTTCCGGTGACGTCTTGGGCGCTGGCGGGATGGCCCATGCTCTATGGTGCGTCCGCCATGACAATCTTGTGGGCAGCAATGCGACTGTTCGCACCGTGGCCGCCCGGCGTTGCCATCCCCGTGGTGTGGCCCGCGCTCCTGGGCGCGGTGGCGCTCGCCTGGACGCAGGCGCTGACGTGGCTGCCGTACGGCCTGCCGGGACTGCGGGTAGTCGTCGCCATCCTGTGGCTGACCGTGATGGACACCGTTGTCCTCCTGGCCCTCCATTTCGAGGCGCGTGAGCCCGTGATGCTCGCCATCCTGGCGCCACAGGTTCCACTCGCGTATTTCGTCGCGCGCTTCGCCGTGGCACGCGCGCGCCGCGGCGACGTGCCCGACTGGCGAGGGTTGTTTGTCGGGCTGGGGCGACTCGCGGATCCGGGGCGCCGGCGTGAACGTTTTGACTCGCCTGCACGGGCGCAGTTGTGGTTCGAGTCGCGGCGCCATGGCCGCTCGCTCCCCGTGCTGGTCGGCCTCGTTCTGCCGTTCGAGCTGGCCTTGCTGCTCGCCGCCGGCGATGCGCCGGTACTCGTCTTCGAGATCCTGCTCGGGGTGCTGCTGACGCCGCTGTTCATGGCCGCGTTCGCGGCCGCGACGGTGCGCAAGGCGAATGCAGGTGGCGGCGACGACTACGGCGTGACGCCGCACATGGCGACCCGGCCGTTGACCAGCGCGGCCCTCATCGCCGCCAAGCTGAAGATGGCGTTCTGGAGCACGCTGACCGCTTGGGTGTTGGTCCTCGTGGCTATCCCGGTCGCGCTGTACCTCACAGCAACCGGGCCGGTCGTGATCGACCGGGTGCGCCGGATCGTCGAGGCCGTCGGGACACCTCGCGCGGTCGTGTTCGCCCTGTTGGTCTCGTCGGCGCTGTTGTCCTCGACGTGGAAACAGCTCGTACAGAGCCTGTACGTCGGCTTGAGCGGCCGGGAGTGGGCGGTGAAAGCGAGCGTGTTCTTGGCCCTCCTGTTCCTCGCCGTCGTCGGACCGCTTGCCCTGTGGTTCGTCGAACACGGAGCCATGTGGACCGGGTTGTGGGACGCGCTTCCCTGGATCCTCGCAACCCTGGCCGGCCTCAAGCTGGCGGGCGCAGCGTGGGTCGCCATGCGCCTCTACGAAGAACGGCTCGTCACCGATCGCACGCTCGTTGCAGGCACAGCGTGTTGGCTAGTCGTGGTCCTGGCACTACACGGCCTGCTCGCGTGGCTTGTCGACACGCCATTCATCCCGAGCTACCTGCTCCTGCTCGTCGCGATCCTGGCGATCCCTTTGCTGCGCGTTTCCGCGGCGCCGCTGGCCTTGGCGTGGAATCGGCATCGGTGACCGCGGGGACGGCCATGCGTAGCCGGAAGGCGGTGCTCGGCACGGTGCTCGCACTCATCGGCGTGCCGGCGATCCTGGTTCCGATCGAGGCCGCGCGCTTCTACGTCCGGAACCGGAGCAATGGCTCCATCGTGTCGTCGGGGCAGAAGCGGGACTACTTGCTCTACGTCCCAAACAGCTACGACAGCACCACGCCGACGCCGCTCGTCATCAGCATGCACGGCGGGGCAATGTGGGGGGCAGCTCAGCGGGAAATGAGTCGGTGGAACCAGGTGGCCGATGAGCACGGGTTCATTGTGGTGTACCCGTCGGGAACCGAGTTTCCCAGGATGTGGCACGCGGTTCGGCCGGGAGCCGGTCTGACGGCGGACGTCAGCTTCATCTCCGAGCTGATCGACACGTTGCGGTCTGAGTACAACATCGACCCGGCGCGCGTCTACGCCGACGGAATGTCCAATGGCGGAGGTATGGCGTTCGTGCTGTCCTGCACGCTGTCCGATCGAATCGCGGCGGTGGGGATGGTGGCGTCTGCTCAATTCCTGCCGTGGAGCTGGTGTACAGATGAGCGAGCGGTGCCGATGATCGCGTTTCACGGTACGGCGGACCCGCTTGCTCCGTATCGCGGCGGTCTTTCGTGGGTGTCCCCAAATCGGTTCGCGGACATTCCGACATGGGTGGCCAATTGGGCTCAAAGAAACCGTTGCGCACCGAACCCCGTCGAGTCTGTGGTCACTACCGACGTCACCCGCCTCGAATACACGGACTGTGCTGGCGACGCGGCCGTCGTGTTGTACACTGTCATTGGAGGAGGCCATACCTGGCCTGGCGGTGGGCCGCAGCCGGAATGGTTCCTCGGTATCACGAGCAACAGCATCAATGCCACGAGTCAGATGTGGACTTTCTTCCGTGAGCATCCGCTTCGACAGACGCAATCCAGGGCTCCGCAGAACTGAGATGGCGCTCAAAGATACGGGCCGTGACAATTACGCGGGTGCCGTACTTTTGACCGCGCCGTCCAACAAACCGATGAAGCTGCCGGTCGCCTTCGGCGCCCGCAGCGTATCGGCAGGTCGTTAGGCGTCATTCGACAGGAGTCGGGCCATGAAGGCACTTGGACGGATGGCTCTCACCGCGGTGCTGGCTACTGGTATATGCTGCAGCTCGCAGCAGGTACCGAGTACGGAGGGCAATGCGCGCGACCTCGAGGCGCTGAACGCGACACTGGCGGAGCACGTCGCTGCAGTGAACTCCGGTGACACTGCGGCCAATCTCGCGGGCTTCACGGAGGATGTCGTCTACCTTCCCCCAGCCGGACCTCCGGTTCGCGGCAAGCACACACTGGCATCGTTCGTTGGGTCCTTCTCCGAAGCGTTCGCTGCTGAGATCGAGATGGTCCCCGAAGAGACCATTCTGATGGGTGATTGGGCGTTTCAGTGGGGTGCACTCACAGGTACCGTCCGACCACTGGAGGGCGGTGAGGGCACGCCTCTGAACGGGAAGTGGGCCTACTTGTACCAGCGCCAGCCAGATGGCACATGGAAGATTGCACGCGACATATACAACAGCGAGCCATCGGCCGGCAGCGAATGACGCCTGACACGCGTCAGGAGCTGTCAAACACGGGCCTTTTGAAGGAAGGCGTTGAGATGAGCGCCGCCAGACTTCATCGTCACGGTCAAGAGACAGCTCGGCTGACCGGCGGGTTGTCTGCAACTCAAATGCAGGGACTTTGGGCGGCGCGGTTTGTGGTCAATCGCACCGAGGTGGGTCAATGTCCGAGCGGGTGACCGTCGAGCTACTGAAGGCCTTCCTTGATGCGTTCAATCGTCACGATCTCGATGCCATCATGGACTACTTCGCCGACGAGTGTGTCTTCTACATGCCGCGAGGTGCCAGTCCTCGAGGGGATCGGTACGTCGGGAAGGATGATGTGCGCGCCGGCCTAGCCAAGCGCTTCATCGGGATCCCGGACGTGCACTGCGGCGAGGATCAGCATTGGGTCTGTGGTGATGTCGGAATCTCTGAATGGACACTTACCGGCACCTCAATGTCCGGCCAGCATCTTGAAGTGCGGGGGATCGACCTTCTTGAATTCGCAGGCGGCAAGATCAGGCGCAAGGACTCCTTCTGGAAGATCCGGGAGTGACGGTCGGACAGCATCGAGACCCGTGGCGGCATGTGCTGCGCAGCTTGGCCAACAGCACCGCGGCATTGTCAAAGGACGCCGCCTAGCATGCGCTTGAAGCTGACGGGCCGGGGCGGCCACTGCCGGAGGAGGAAGTCTGTCTTGTCTGTGGCCGCCCCAGCCTGCGGCTTAAGCGCTATCCGTTAGGCGCTAACAAAGGGGCTAAGCATGAAGCAGTTGGAAAGAGTGAAGATCGATGAGTTCAAAGCGCACTTCCGGGGGGATGTGCTCCTTCCCGGCGACGCGGACTACGACGACGTGCGCAAGATCTGGAACGGCATGTTCGACCGGAGGCCGGCAATCATCGCGCGATGTGTCGGCACGAGTGACGTCCTCAACGCAGTGAACTTCGCTCGAGTAAACAACCTCCTCGTGGCGGTGAAAGGTGGAGGGCACAACTCGGCAGGAAACGCCGTTTGCGATGATGGTATCATGATCGACCTGTCGCTCATGCGGCGGGTCAACGTGCACCCGAAGAAGAAGACCCTGCGGGTTGACGGCGGTGCGCTTCTCGGCGACATGGACTACGAGACCCAGCTCCATGGACTCGCCGTGTCGGGTGGGGGCATCGTTTCCCACACCGGCGTGGGAGGCCTAACGCTGGGTGGTGGGTTCGGTTGGATCAGCCGCAAGCACGGGCTGGCCATCGACAACCTGATCTCGGCGGAGGTGGTCACCGCGGATGGGAAGCTGGTGACCGCCAGCGCAGACGAGAATCCCGACCTCTTCTGGGGCATCCGTGGTGGAGGAGGCAACTTCGGCATCGTCACCTCCTTCGAGTTCAACTGTGTGGCCATCGGCCCCGAGGTCTACTCGGGACTGATCGTCAAGAAGTTCGAAGACGCGAAGGCGTACATGCAGTTTCACCGCGAGTACGTCCGAAGCCTGCCCGACGATATGACGGCCTGGATGGTGGTGCGGCACGCTCCACCACTCCCGTTCCTGCCGAAGGGCGTACACGGAAAGATGGTCGTGGTCGTTCCCTTCGTCTGGCTCGGCGATGAGGCCAGGGGGGCCCAACTGGTACAGCCGATACGCGAGGCAACGACTTCACACGGCGAGGCCATCGGCATGAACCCCTGGGTGGGCTGGCAGTCGGGTTTCGACGGGCTGGTTGAGCACGGTGCGCGCAATTACTGGAAGTCGCACCACGTAAAGGAACTCTCCGACGACTGCATCGACCGGATCGTCGAATTCGCCGAAACCATGCCTTCCGACGAGATCGAAGTCTTCATCCCGCACATGGAGGGCGCCCCGAGTCGGGTGCCGGATAACACTACGGCCTTCGCGCACCGGAAGACGCCGTTCGTACTCAATATCCACACCCGATGGCGCAACGCCTCGGACGACGAGAGGTGCCTTGCCTGGGCGCGGGACTTCCACCGTGCAACGGAACCGTTTGCCCAGGGTGTCTATGTGAACTTCCTGAGCGATGAAGGTGAGGATCGTGTCAAGGAAGCGTACACGCAGGAGGTCTGGGACCGCCTGGTGCAGGTCAAGAAGAAGTACGATCCGAACAATCTCTTCCGTATGAACCAGAACATCAAACCGGTCTGAAGGGGCATCATGCGCCTGACAATGGCATCCAGCGGACGGCGCGTCGCGCGCCGCTGATGCTCGGCGTTCGACGGATCGCGACCACATTCGTGCTTGTCTCACTAGGAGGATGTCATGCGACCAGCTCTCTTCTCCCTCCTTACGATCGCCGTTCTCGGAGCCTGCTCAGGTCCACGAGTAGACGTGGTTGCCGAGACCGCCGCCGTACAGGCGCGCAGTCAAGGGATAGCGGCCGCCGAAGCGGCTCAAGACACCGAGGCGGCGCTCGCGTATTGGGCAGAGGACGCCATCGCCCAGGGGGCAGGTTCTCCCCAAGGTCAAGGTCACGAGGCCATTCGCGCTCTGTACAGCAGGTTATTTGGTGCGGGCCAGCTCAAGGAGTTCGAAGGAATCACGTCCCATCTCGAAGTCTCCCAAGCCGGAGACCTCGCCTACGAGTACGGCGTCAATCGGTTCGTCTTGGCGGGGACCGACGGCGATCTCCTCGACATTGGGAAGTACCTGGCCATCTGGAAGAAGATTGACGGCGAGTGGTATGTCGCTGCCTTAAGTTTCACGAGCGATGCCCCCGCGCCTGTGTCGGTCCAATCGAACTAGGACGTGGGTAGGCTGAACGGCCGGGTTGATCCTTGACACTTTGTTCTAGGGTGATGCTTTACACTGGTGCCGGAAGAAGTGTCGGAACATCCGTCCTCGGTCGTCAACAATCCGTTTAAGCCGTTCATCGAAGCGCCCGAGTCGGCACTGATAGAAGTAGACGTCCCACAGGCCATCGTCGACGGCTTCGAAGCCGATGTATTCCTCCATTAAGGTATGACTGACGGGCACGCGGTGCTTCTGCCAGCGGATCCCGCCGTTGCGACTGACGAGGCGCACTTCGAAGTGCCCGGGGTATTCGGGCTGGCCGAGACGCTCCGGCAACGGCCGCGGTGAGGGGCGGTAGACCATCGCGGGCGGTCGCTGGCGCAGGGCTTCGTGGGGCCGCTCCTCGTTGTAGTGCTGGCGCCAGCGCGTGAAGCGCGTCTGTTGGGAGCGACAGGAGGAGGCTGGCGGCCGGGTGGTCTCGGCTTTGAGCGTGCGGTGGAGCCGCTCGTGGCGCGGGTTCTGTTCGGGGTGCCCCGGCTCGATGAGTTCCGGCACGATGCCCAGCTTGATCCACCACACGGCGAGCTGCGAGAGGCGCGCGAGCGCCGTGCTCGCAAACGGTGGCCCATTGTCACTGCGGATGCGCTCCGGCAGGCCGTGCTCACCGAACAGCCGCTCGAGCACGGGCCGGGTGAGCCGGCGCGTGGGATGGCGCAACGCCTGGCACCCGAGCAGGTAGCGGCTATACGCATCGACGATCGTCAGCGGATAGCAGTAGTGCCCGTCCTGCGTGCGGAACTGGCCCTTGAAGTCGATCGTCCAGATCGCATTGGGCGCCGTCGCTTGCGCGAGTGGCCGGCCCGGATGCGGGCGCGTGACGCTCCGGCGTCGTGGTTTGACCAACCCCTCGCGTTTCAGCCAGGCCGCCACCGTACTCGGTGCGGGCAGCGGACCCTCATACCGCTTCGCCACCAGCCACAAGAGTTTCTTCGGGCCCCAGCTCGGATGGTGGAGTCGGGCGTCGCGGATCGCCGTCCACACGGCGGCGGGCGTCTGATGCGGACACGTGTGCGGCCGATGCGAGCGGTCGTAGAGGCCCTTCGGGCCCTCATCGTCATACCGCTCGCGCCAGCGATACCCCGTCGGCCGGCTGATCCCGTACCGCTGGCACACCTCCGTCATCGAGAAGACGCCGCGCTCGACGTCCGCCACAAACCGCGTGCGTTGATTGACCACTGTGACCTCGCTCCATGGCATAGGCACCTCCCGGTGCCCGTGAACCTGGCGCGAGTGTAAAGGATCAACCTAGAATAGACTGTAAAGGATCACCCCGGGTTGTACCGGCAATCCGCCTAACACGGAAATGGAGCAGTCGGGCGCGCGCGTGGGCGGGTTCCGGCAGCTGATCTAGCGCCGCCGCGAAGCAGAGGAAACGATGATTGCGTCTCACGGGCACGTCGCCCGCAGCTCAAGCGCTGACCGTTAGCCACAATGGACGGAGTTGACATTGGCCTCCACGTGGATCGCCTACAACGAGCTCGCCTGGACGGAAGGCTGGCTAGCGGACCCGGCAGACTGCGAAGATGAGGTCGCGGTCTATGTCGACCTGCTGCAGCAGTCTGCGGCAGAACCGGTGCGCACATTGCTGCACTTGGGGAGCGGCGCGGGCGGCTATGACTGGGTGTTCAAACGGCATTTCACCGTGACCGGTGTGGACCTCAGCCTGGGCATGCTGGACCAAGCCCGTGCCGCGCATCCTGACATCGAGTATCTAGAAGGCGACATGCGAACGCTGCGGTTGAACCGGCAGTTCGACGCAGTGGCCATTCCCGATAGCATCGACTACATGGTTTCGCCAACCGACTTTCAGCAGGCCATTCAAACCGCAGTAGAGCATCTCAAGTTCGGCGGCGTCTTGCTCGTGGTGGGAAAGATGATGGAGAGCTTCCATGACAACAACTTCGCGTATACCGGCGAGAAGAGCGGTGTGCATGTGACCGTGTTGGAGAACAACTACATCAACTCGTACCGCCCAAATACGTACGAGGCCACTCTGGTGTACTTGATTCGGCAGCACGGGGAACTAACGATACACACGGATCACCAGGTGCTTGGTCTGTTCTCACAGGCGACCTGGGAGAAGGTGTTCAAGGAGGCCGGACTCACAATGCGGCAGGTGACCCTGGATGGCGCCTACGACAGGCACTTGCTGGGTGAAGGTGAATACCCACTGACGGTCTTCGTTGGCCAAAGGCACTAGCAAGGGCTCTCGACTTGCGTGCAGCAGTCAACACCGCTGCCCGTAGGTGACCGGCACCGACTATGAACGGCCGGGTTGATCCTTGACACTTTGTTCTAGGGTGATGCTTTACACTGGTGCCGGAAGAAGTGTCGGAACATCCGTCCTCGGTCGTCAACAATCCGTTTAAGCCGTTCATCGAAGCGCC
>Ga0224502_10000442_pt1 | contig 13693 bp, 11 predicted proteins | sample SF_Oct11_sed_USG_5_FD_169104 | JGI IMG/M metagenome (GOLD analysis project Ga0224502, IMG submission 169104) | Sediment microbial communities from San Francisco Bay, California, United States - SF_Oct11_sed_USGS_13 | ecosystem: Environmental > Aquatic > Marine > Sediment | place: USA... | reverse complement strand
ACTTATTCTGACTTGAAGCTTTTCGGCTTTCTCTTGGTACAGCTTGCCAAGATCTTTTCTAATAGGGGCATAATCAGGAGCTAAGTCACGGGCCATGGTAATTTGCTCTAAACCTTCCTCTAGACGACCCAGACGAATAAGAGTATGGCCGTAGACTTTTCGCAACTCTGGGAAATGCGGATCTTTCTCTAGCCCCTTTTCGAACTCTTCAAGTGCCAGTTCGTCATGGCCTTTCTTACAGAGTGCCAGCCCAAGAAAATAATTTGTTGGAAATCTCTTGGCGAATGAAACGTTTACCAATGGCGCGTTCACGAGCACAGCGAAAAAAGCGAGAACGAAAAGACAGTGAGCAATTTTTTGCACGTCTTGGATCTTTATTTGTTTGATTAAATATAGAATTCCAGCAGCTGCAAAGGGAATCATTAGGGGCACTATCGGTACTCTATATCGCGCCCTGACATGGAAAAGCATCAGTGAAAGGGAGTATGCAATGATAAAGCCTATCAGTAACCACTTATCCCTGTGTGCTCCCTTTGCACCAATCCCCAGAACGAAAAATGGAAACAACAAACCGAATGGTATAAAGAGCGGCCCGCATTTGAATATCAGAATACGCAGGAGAGAGGAACGCTCTCGATATAGATCGAGATTGCTATTGGGTGTGAGCTCTTCCCCATAAAACACCAGGTACAATTTCTTCACCAATTTCCCAATCCACTCTGTTGGGGACTGGTAAATATCTTTAAGAGCCTTTTTTATAAACCATGATTGAAATTCAGACGGTTTAGGGTCAGGGCCCAACTCTTCCCGGGGAGAAAAAGCCATCTTCTTCCACTCTATACCAGGCTGAAGACCAGTCAGCCTGTCGGAATGTGCGCTGTTTCCGACGTAAAAATTCATACCTCCCTGGGTTGAGACCGGCACCAAATCACCGCTCTTCTTATAGTTGTAGACTGTTACCGGTATAATCGGAATGATAGTTAAGGCGATAAGCAGGACCGGTGCATGCCATCTACTCTGTTTTGACGACATCCAGAGATAAATGACGATTACCGGGAGGACGATCAATATGTTTTCTCTAGTTATAGCAGACAATCCCATCAAAAGACCGGCAATAGCCGCCCAGATGGGGCGGTCTTCTGACCAGGACAAAATGCAAAGTATCGTTGATAAACCAAAAAATATGATAAGCACGGGCCGAAGAAGTTCGCCTTCGAAGTGGATAAGTGGCCCGTACAGAGCGGCGATACAACCCGCGAGCAATCCTTCGCGTCCACCGAACAACCGCTTTCCAATAAGCGCAACCATTACACAATTGATTGCGCCAATCGCGCTCTGAAGCAATCGGGGAACGAGATAGTCATGCCCAAAAATTCTATAGATCAAAGCGAGGAAGTAGCTATACAGTGGAGCTTGATAAAATGGTTTTTTTTCGGCAGCCGATTGCAGAATCTTTATCGCTTTCAGGTCATACATTTCTGCATCGATTATTGGAGCATCAAAGAAGGGCATTGAACGTATCTGCCAGACATAAATTAGACGGACGATAAGTGCGATTGCAAAAACAAAAGAAAGACCAGCTAAGCCATATGGATCTTTTGCTCGAAACCATGGCAGAAACCATTCTCGCGGGGAGAACTGCGTTTCGTCATCCGCTGTTGCTTTTAATAAGCTTTTTTGACTGTCCATTTTAACAATTGTCCTACGAAATCTTTTGGTCTTCAGATGATCCATTTACTGGTGAGGACAAAGGAGAGATCCCTCCATATTGAAGAGCAAATCCCTGTTAACACGTTCCTACCCACAGAAGAGAACACTTCCCTGGAGTTCGTTTAACTGTGGTTAAGTAACCCTGATCAATTTACGCTGTTATGTATTATGTAAGATAAACAATATAAAAAGGGAAGCTCTTCCTCGGTTAACGTCCACCAAAAATTGTGCAAGAAAGAGGCCAAGGGTCAAGCTCAACTGTCTTGAAAAACCTTTGCCCCTTTTTATGCTTAGGCACTTAAGCTGACAATTATTGTCACAGGTTGACGCTAAGTGATACGCGTAATGACGCTGTATCACCCTATTTCCCGCAATTTATCTTTGGAAACTGACTTCATCCGCAACCCCACCACCCCTGAATGAACAGAAATGAAGACGTGGTGATCGAAAGATTAAGTAGAGGAATCAGTAATTTATATGCGTTGAATCTTTAAAAAGGTGGCTGGCCAGTAACATTCCCAGGTACTTAGGGGATGGGGCCTCACTTAATTGGCAAGCAAATTGCATTAAAGCCCAGACGAAAGAAAAAAAAGCTTGCAAGAATGCGAGGGAGGAGGTGAAAGCAGGAGAGGGTGGCATCACCGTAAAGAGTTTCCGGAAGGTCTGATAATAATGTGATCATAAACCAGATAGAAAGGAGAAGGCTAATGCTTACAAAAATCAGAAAAAAGCTCAACAAGAAGGGTTTTACCCTCATTGAGCTGATGATCGTCATCGCCATTATTGGAATTCTGGCCGCTATTGCGATCCCGCAGTTCGCCGCCTACAGAGCCAAGAGTTACAACTCCGCAGCCCAGTCCGACTTGCGCAACGTGCTGACCGTTCTGGAGGCTTATTACGCGGACTTCCAGAAGTATCCATCCGGTGGCTAATAATGCTGGATCATGATGAATGGTATGTAACAGGAATTTCTTTAAGGAGGAAAATGTCATGAAAAAGATAATGATAGCCGCACTGGCGTTGCTGACTGTGCTGGCTTTTTCTATCCCTGCCACGGCCGCCGACCTAAATAATGCCTCTGGTACCGTCGCCTTCGGTGGGGCCAGTTACGACATGTCCAACGCCGTTTACGTTGATTATTCCAATGATGTACCGACCAACGCTCAGTACTATGGCATTTCGACGGTCCATAGCGGTGGTAACCGTATGTTCGCCACAACCAGTGAAACCAGTGTGATCTGGTGGAGGACTGTTGTCAAGGGCTGCGCGGACCCGGACAATATAGACGAAACCTGGACTTCCGGCCAGTTCTCCACCCCCTGGTTTTCACTATAATAGAGCAAGACAGTTAGCGATGCAGAAAGGGGGGGCCGGGTAAACTGGCTCCCCTTTTTTGATTCAAATATGCCACCATACCTCATCCTGTGGACGAGTATTCTCAACTCTCGCTGCGGTGTTATATTAATCACCCACAAAGATCTTTTCAGCCAGACACCGAGCTGACGGTCAGCTTGGCTTTCGCAAAAGTATCGGGCAGCATGTCCGCCAGAGAAGACTCTGATTTGACGAAGGACCTGGATCAAGATACACATTGATGCAATCTCTTCAAATTACGAAAAAACAACTCATAGCCTTCATGGCAGTGGCCCTCAAGGGTGGAATTCGGGATCGGGTCCTTGGGGCTATGGTAGTGGTGGGACTTATCCTGCTTTTGACGACTCCGGTGGTGGCCCTGTTTTCCATGCGACAGGTACTGGCACTGGCAACCAGCTACTCCCTGTCGATTATAAGCCTGATGGGTCTTTTGCTGACTCTGTTTATTGCCATGAGTCTTCTCGCCAGAGATCTCGAGCAGGGGCAAGTGTACACCATTTGCTCTCTTCCTATTTCGCGGGCCACCTATTTGCTAGGCAAATTTTTCGGTTTTGCCATTCTTATGTTCCTGGCAGTTGCAATCCTGGGCTGCTTCTCAGCCGGGGCACTTTTTGTGCTGGAGCGTATCCATCCAGCGGAAAGAGCTTTTGGCTGGGGAGGTTTTTTCATCGGGCTGTGGTTTCGGTACTGGGTTTTGCTCATTGTGGGGGCTATAACCATACTGTTCAGCACCGTGGCCACTTCGAATTTCCTGCCTTTGGCTCTGAGCGTGGGTGTTTATCTCGGAAGTTACAGCTCGGAAGCGGTGCGCTACTTTATCCGGACTTCAGCAGGGCAGAAAGAACTTGGAGCGGCAGTGAAGTTATTTGGCAATGCGGTTTACTGGATACTTCCCAACTTCTCTGCTTTTGATCTCAAGGCGCAGATTATCTATGGGGTGGCTCTCAATGCCGGAGAGCTGTTGCTCACCCAGCTATACGCGGTGGGTTATCTCGGCGTCGTTCTGCTTTTGGCCACGCTGGCATTTGCTCGCAGGGAATTTCGTTAGAGCGAATTGAGACTGAGTAATACGAAATCTGTAAGGTGGCATGAACAATGTTTCCACAGGTTTCATGGGGTTAGGGTGAAACGGATCGCTTTGCTGCTGGTATTTGTGGTTTTGTTGGTGGGGAATCATGTGGGGCTCACGGGGGTTCGAGATGCCCGTCCGCCCGAAGCGCGCTTGGGTTTTTATCCTCCAGCCCCCGTGATCAAGGCTCTGACGGCTGACCAGTATCAGTTTACCTCTCAGCTAATCTCTCTGCAATGCCTCTTCTACTTCGGCACTCTGGTGGAGTTGCGCTCGCAAGCGCCCGACTGGTGGAGGATTTACCGGGCAGTATACACTTCCACCCGGCTGGATCCCTATAACATGGACGCATACTATTTTGCCCAGGCAGTGCTAACCTGGGAAACGGGTATGACCCAACAGGCTATCGAGCTCCTGGAGCACGGCTTTGCCCATCGAACCTGGGATTGGTATCTACCTTTCTATATCTCCTTCGACTATGCCTTTTTCCTCAAGGACTATGAAAAAGCCGGCATGTACCTGGCAAAGGCGGCTGAACTCAAACCAGAGGTGGAATGGTATGCAACCCTGGCAGCCCGGTATTTCTATGAAGGAGGCAGCACCGCTCTGGCCCTGGCTTATCTCGAGGAAATGATCCCTGCTGCCCGGAACGAAGCGATAAAGAAAAGACTGGTCACCCGAGCAGAAGCTTTTGAAAAGGTTCTCCAGATAGAGGAAGCGATCGCAGAATATAAGGAGCGTTTTCAAACAAACCCTGAGGATCTAGGACGTTTAGTCAGAGCCGGTTTGCTCGAGCGGATACCTCATGATCCTTATGGCGGTGAATTCTACTTAGATGAGCAAGGAAGGGTGCGGACCACAAGTAAACTTGTCCCTGTAGAGAAGATCCATGGAAGCCATAAAAACTGAAGGACTCAGCAAAACATATGTCAAAGGTCTGCGGCAACGAAAGGTGCTGGCTCTCAATAATTTAAGCCTTACCGTGGCCGATGGAGAAATTTTCGGTTTTCTGGGCCCGAATGGTGCCGGTAAAAGCACAACCATCAATCTCCTCTGTGATCTCATTCGACCCTCCAGCGGCAGGGCGACCATCTTAGGACGAGATGTCCGAGAGCCGGCGGCCCGAAGACATATTGGCTATCTTCCCGAAAATCCAAGTTACTTTGGTTTCCTAACAGCTTGGGAACTTCTCGAGTTTCACGGGAAGATACATGGGATGAGCGCTGGTCCGATCAGAGAACGAGGAGAAGAACTTCTGGCAATGCTCAAACTCATTCATGCTGCCCACGGTCAAGTTCGCACCTATTCCAAAGGCATGGTGCAGAGGGTCGGCATTGCAGCTGCGCTCATCCACGACCCCAGAATCCTTATCTTTGATGAGCCAATGTCCGGCTTGGACCCGCCCGGCCGCAAACTGGTAGCAGACCTTATGCTGGAGATGCGCGATCGAGGTAAAGTCGTCTTTTTCAGTACTCATATCTTGCACGATGTGGAGGTGATTTGCGATCGGATAGGCATCATCACCGATGGAGAGCTGCAATTCTGTGGAACCCTCCCAGATGTGATTTCCGAGAGTTTTGACTCCTACGAAGTTTTACTCAGACGGGCGGAGCAGGAGCAGGTTGCAGCCATGGAGCAGGATGGTTACGCTCCCGTGATTTTTGAGGATAAAATCAAGGTGGGTGTCCCCAAAGGAGATCTTTTCGCCTTTTTGGCAAGCTTTATGCAAAACGATATGGAACTGATTTCAATTGAGCCCAAGCGTTTTAGCTTGGAAGATTTCTTTATGGGATTTGTTACTACCCACCCCAAAGAATAAGAGTGTGGAATTGATGGTTGGGCAGAATTATGCAAAAAATTTTCAGACGAATTGATCCCGACCTCCTGTCCATTCTCGCACTCTTGGCCTTCGGCCTTGTCGCCTATTCCAACAGTTTTAATGCAGTTTTTCAATACGACGATTTTCATCATATCCTCAAGAACAAAGCTTTGTTAGATCTCACCGATCTGAGTAGGATATTTCACTACGGCAAAGGGCGCTTCCTGCCGTATCTGACCCTGGCATTCAACTATAGAATCAGTAAATTTGATCCGATAAGCTACCATACCTTCAATTTTTTCGTTCATTATAGTGCCGCCATTTTTCTATACTTTCTCGTGCTTGAACTTTGCAAAACTCCAACCATACAAGGTGCACAGCTAAATCTTCCCGAACGGTTAGGCGCATTTCTAGCTGCCGGAATCTTTCTTCTGCATCCTTTGCAAACCGAATCGGTCACCTACATTATCCAGAGAGCCGAGAGCATGGCCGGAATGTTTTATCTGGCCACACTCTTCTTTTATGTGAAGGCGCGCAGGGCCGCGGGACGGCAGGGTGCGCTTGGGTATTCAATTCTCACTGGGGTTGCTGCCGTATGTGCTGCCTTTTCTAAAGAGACCGCGGTAACTCTACCGGTCATGATCGTGGTTTTCGAACTATTCTTTTTCAACACTTCAATAAAAGATCTCCTGCGCACAAAGCTCTTCCTTTTCATCCTCGTACCTGCGGCCGTCATCTTATGGCTCAAGCTCAAACCTCTGATACGAACCGACTTCTTTCACGATCCAGGGCCAGGGATGGGTTTTACCAGAAAGCAATATCTCCTGACCCAGTTTGGTGTGCTCCTTACCTACCTGCGCCTTTTTTTCTGGCCTGTCGGCCAGAATATTGATTGGGACTACCCCATGGCCACGAGTTTCTTGTCGTTGCAGACGCTTGCATCTTTCCTTTTTCTTCTCCTCTTGCTCGTCCTCGCCTTTTTTGCCTATGGCAGATTGCGACTCGTCTCTCTCGGCATCGTCGCTTTTTTCATAACCCTTGCACCCACCTCCAGCATCATCCCTCTTCGGGACGTAATCTTCGAACACCGCATGTACCTCGCTGTGGCCTTTCTGGCCATGGCATGTGTCCAGGTCTTCTTTCATGGTATGGAGAAAATCAGAAGTATCTCTCCCCCGGTTCGAGCCATCATACCTATCGGTTCGATCATAGTCCTATTATCACTATTAACCGGTCTGACCCAGGCGCGCAACCAAGTTTGGTTGAGTGAATTGTCGCTGTGGGAAGATGCGGTTAGGAAATCTCCCAGCAAGGCGAGAGCGCGCAACAACTACGGCAGAGGCCTCTATGCGCTAAAAAACACGGTTAGCGAAGAGGCAAAAAGACAATTTGAAACTGCCATACGGCTCTCTCCGGATTGGGCAGTCCCTTATCACAACCTGGCCATATGCTATTTTCAGGAGGGTGATTATCATCAGGCAATCACTTTGGATCTGGAAGCGCTCAAGAGACTGCCCAACTACGACGAGGTTCTTTACCAACTCGGCAGAAGCTATAGAAGACTAAACCAGTGGGACGAATCGCGACTTTACCTGGAACGGCTCATAGGGCGGTCTCCTGGAGCAGAATTTGTTAAGGCCTACTTGGATCTCATTGAGGTTTATCTGGAACTGGGTCTTCAAGACGAGGCAGTGAAGCTTGCCCAAGCAATAGTTCAGTTGCCAGATGGTCGGCTGTCTCTTGACTACTATCGAGGCCTGGCCTTTTATAAATTGAACGATATGTCGAAGGCGAAGTTTTACTTTACCAAACAAATTGAACAAGAATCCAGACGGCTTCCTTCTTATCTGATGCTGGGACAGATACAGTATCAAGCTGAAGAATATGACAAGGCGGAAATGGCTTTCCGTGAGGCACTCCAGGAACAAAAGTGGTCTGTAGAAGCACATTATAACCTTGCCATCCTGCTGGAAAGAAAGGGTCGTTTCCGGGAGGCTGGTGGGCATTTAGAAAAGGTGCTAGAAGTTGCCCCGTTCTCCATTGATGCCTCTGTTCATCTCATCAATCTTTACGATCGCCTCGAAAATCCAGAAAAACAAACAGAACGACTCAGGAAATTACTGAGACTACACCCGAGTTCGAGGGAATATGTTTTTCTCAAAGAAAGCCAGAATCAGAATTTGCGGCAAACACTCAATGTTTACGAGAAGAAATTCCTCTCCAGTGACCCCTCGGCACTATCATCCAGAGCACTGGCTATCCTCGCAAGTCTGAGAGAGGATTATCAACAGGCCATAGAGCGATATAAGAGGCATCTGCAGACCATAACGAAAAGAAGTGAAAAACAAAGGATTACAAACGAAATACGTCGACTCGAGGCAGTGCTGGAGGGCAAGGAACCCTTGCGAACATCGGTATAGATTTTGCTGAAAGCTTTCATTGCCTCCCTCACGGAAGCGAGGAGAGCACAGTGACTCGGAAGAGTGGCTCCATTGATTGAGTCGTGTCGGCATGGTTGATCGGTTGAAGGCGTGGAAGTGTCATGAGAATTTTCTGGGCAGTAGTAAGAAAAATAAATAAAAATTACAATAAGCTGGCGTATATACACATACCCAAGACCGGTGGCAGCTATCTCGGTCAGTTGGAAAGTAATCTGAAATCTGTACTATCATCGACATACTTCCTTGGGCATTCCTATGTGATTGACAAGGTCGGAGTGCCCAATCCCATTTATTATCCCCGCGATCTTAAGCACAGCAAGAAGAATGTTATCCTGTTGGGTGCAATTGAACGTTACCTGGTGGTTTCCACGGTCAGAAATATTTTCGACTGGCTCGTGAGTTATGCAGGTCATGCCGGTGGTTGGAATTATCGGTATCGACATCCCGAACACTATGATTTCGTGGCGGCAAACAAGAGTTTTGACTTTTTGCTTAAGACCATAGCCAACAGAGAGGATCTCTGGCCGAACCGAAAATTCATTTATTGCCAACTTTTTTGTAATAACGGGCAACTGGTCAGTGATTGGATCAATCGGATGGAGACGTTAGACAATGATTTGGCAGCGCTCGCTGCGATGGCGGAGGTCACCCATAACCCAAGGGCTCGACAAAGGGTGGGAAATCGCCGGGACTATCGGAAATACTACACTGACTCCTTAGTGGAACTGGTATATGAAACGTGGGGACGTGAGTTGAAGTTATTTGGCTATGATTTTGAAAATGCTGAAAGTTCTTCTGGGTTGTTATCCAGAGAAATTGATCCCAAGACCAAAGAGAGCATTTGGTACTCCTGGTCTGATGACCAACTATCCGTAAATGGAGAGCTCGTTCGTTCTTTCTGAACCGGGGCCATAGGAGATGAGGTGGCATGGCCGAGGTTTTCGTACTCAATCCGCCGGTGGTAAAAGACTTCTGCCGCTCAGCCCGCTGGGCCGCCAGATCCAGGGGACGGGTGCAGCGTCACCCGGACTGGCTGTTGACTGCAGTGGCGGTCTTGGAGCAGGCAGGGTTTGCGGTGGCATTCTTGGACGGAGCGGCCATGAATCTGGGTCGGCAGCAGGTGGCCTCTGCTTTGCAAAAGAACAGACCTGGCCTCTTGGTTCTTCACACCACCACCCCTTCCATAGACTCAGACTTGAACTACGCTTCCCTGGCAAAGGAAATCCTCTCCACCTGCAAGACCGTGGCGGTGGGGCCTCACGTGACTGCGGAAACTGAGGACACCCTCAACAGGGCCAAAGGATGTTTGGATGTGGTGGTGCGGGGCGAATACGACTTCACCCTGAGGGAGCTTGCGGAGCTTGCCGGTTCAGGTTGGAGTACGTCAAAGCTTGCTGGAGTCCTGGGGATTTCTTATCTGGACGATGAGGGCCAAGCAGCGCATACTCCTGCCAGACCCTATCTGGACGTAAACGAACTCCCATTCCCAGCCTGGCAGCACATAGATCCGAGATGGTACCGGGACGCTGGAAAACGTTTTCCCTTCATTACCCTTATCTCAGGCAGGGGATGCTTCGGCAGGTGCACTTTTTGTAGGGATGTGCCCCTGATGGAGGGTAGAAAGCTGAGGATGAGGGATCCAGAGTTAGTTGTGGATGAGATCGAATACGACTTATCCCTTTTTCCTTACCTGAAGGAGATTATGTTCGAGACCGACACGTTAACCGCATCCCCCACGCATGTCAGCGGCATCTGTGAAGCGTTGCTCAGGAGAAAACTCAGGATAACCTGGTCATGTAACTGTCGAACCGATGTGGATTTATCGCTCTTGCCCCTTATGAAGCGCGCAGGTTGTCGTATGCTCATGGTTGGATTTGAGTTCGGGACTCAGGAGGCGTTGGATGCGGTAAAAAAGGGCACGACTTTGGAGCATTCCGTAAGACTGGCAAACGAGGCGAGAAGGTTGGGATTCACCGTCCACGGTTGTTTTATGTTCGGCGCTCCAGGAGAGACAAGAAAGTCAGCCCTGGAGACCATAGAATTCGCCAAATCCCTCCCCATGGATACGGTTCAGTTTTCCGGTATTTGTGCCTATCCCGGTTCAGAGATTTACCAAGAGGCAACAACAAAGGGTTTCCTCATTCCGAACAGATGGAGAGGCTGGGTGGATGAAAACTGGGAGCAAGCTACGGTGCTAAGCTTGCCGGAACTCAGCAAGCAGGAGATAGACAGACTCATCGACCAGGGACTCAAAGAATTCTATTTGCGGCCGCAGCAGATTCTACAAATGGCCAAGGCAATTCGGACAGTGGACGACCTGCGGCGGAAACTGTATGGTTTTAAAATGTTCATTGATGGGAGCCCGGTTAGACCCAGCGTGAGGTGTCAGCCAAAAGACTTTGCCTGATCGCCTATCCGCCAATGCTGTGCAAAATGGTGAAATGCTACTCTGTATTCCCTCCGATATCAAAATTGACAAGCTCGCTTTGAGATTAGGTAGTTACGAATCTTTCTAAAACATCCTCACATAGGTGATATGGGTAAAGGAGATACCTACGGGCTCACTCCCGTGGCACGTGGAGAATGATAAGGGACCATTGTTGGGGCATTCACCCCCAGGCCTACGCCCGGGGTCCTCTGCTTATTCTCGATAGAAGATAAACAGCAATAGACCGGGTTGATCTTGCTGAATGATATGGCATGATTTTCGCACAAATATCCATATTTAATATAAGTTTGCGGTGGGAAGCCCCAACTGCCCCAAAAAGCCTGACCGCAGTTGGTCGAAGACTGCCTGAAGAATGGTTTTGATGCTCAATTGAGGAGGCTAAAACGGTGGAGTCTAATGCTCCAGTGATTGTGGTCAAACCCTCAAAGGGGTGGATTTCACTCAAGCTTGGTGAGTTGTGGGAATATAAGGAACTCTTATATTTCTTAGCCTGGCGTGACATCAAGGTGCGCTACAAGCAGACTGTCCTGGGTGCTGCCTGGGCTATTGTCCAGCCTTTTTTCACCATGGTGGTTTTTAGCCTCTTTTTCGGCAAGTTGGCTAAAGTGCCTTCGGATGGAATCCCCTACCCAATTTTCGCCTATGCCGCCCTGGTACCGTGGACTTTTTTTGCCAACGGCCTGAACCAGTCTTCCAATAGTCTGGTTGGCAGTGCCAATCTCATAAAGAAAGTCTACTTTCCCCGTTTAGTGGTGCCTATAGCCAGCGTCATTTCAGGCGTGTTTGACTTCATATTGGCCTTTCTGGTCCTGCTGGGAATGATGCTCTACTATGGAATCTTTCCAAAGGCCAACATTGTCTGGTTGCCATTTCTCTTGCTGCTGACTCTTACTACTTCTCTGGGGGTAGGGCTCTGGCTTTCGGCCTTGAATGTCCAGTTCCGCGATGTGCGCTATACGGTACCTTTTCTGACGCAATTCTGGTTGTTCGCCACACCAATTGCCTATCCAAGCAGTTTGCTGTCTCAACCATGGCGGACACTATACGGCATCAATCCTATGGTTGGCGTGGTTGAGGGTTTCCGCTGGGCTTTGTTAGGTACAGACACGGCTCCCGGTGCAATCGTTCTTGTTTCCTCACTGGTTGCACTTGCTCTTCTGGTTGGGGGAGCGTTCTATTTCAGAAGATTAGAAAAAAGCTTTGCCGATGTGATTTAGGGTGATCATATGAGTAACATTGCCATCAAAGTTGAGGATCTGAGCAAGCAATATCGCATAGGTGCAAAACAAGAAGGTTATAGAACCTTACGCGATACAGTGACCCACGCTCTGGTATCACCCTTTCGCCGTGCACAGAAATTGCTCCGCGGGCAGGCCTATGGTGCGGCAGAGCTGGATGAGACCATCTGGGCACTCAAAGGAGTCTCCTGCGAAATCAAGCGGGGCGAGGTAGTGGGCATCATTGGGTCTAATGGGGCAGGTAAGACCACACTTCTCAAGATCCTTTCCCGCATTACCGAACCCACCGAGGGATACGCAGAGATCCACGGCCGAGTGGGCTCTCTTTTGGAGGTGGGCACTGGCTTTCACCCCGAACTGACCGGGCGAGAAAATGTCTATCTGAACGGCGCCATACTGGGGATGAAAAAAGCAGAGATTGAACGCAAGTTCGACGAAATGGTCGACTTTGCCGAGATCGAAAAGTTCATTGACACCCCGGTGAAGCACTATTCCAGTGGCATGTACGTGAGGCTCGCCTTTGCTGTGGCTGCACACCTGGAGCCGGAGATACTGCTGGTGGACGAAGTGCTGGCCGTGGGAGATGCTGCATTCCAAAGGAAATGCCTTGGCAAAATTGGAAATGTCGCCAAGGAGGGCCGGACCATTTTGTTTGTTAGTCACAATATGGTGGCTGTTCGCAATTTATGTAACCGTGTAATCTGGTTAGATAAAGGGACGGTACACCAGAGTGGGGCCTCGGATGAAGTCTCCTATGCGTACTTGCGAGAAAGCGTGAAGGTAGAATCGGTCAAGGATGCAAGATCGTTCATTGCATCTTTGCCGCCAGACGAGATCGTCCAGTTGGAAGCAGTTGACATACGGCAGGATGGCGAAACAAGAGAACTGATGAAGAATGGCAAGCCCGTAGAAGTCGAAATTCGCTATCGTGTACTTCGACGCGTGCACGGCTTACGGGTGTACTTCGACATTCTAGACGAAGAAGGGAACATCCTCGTGCGAACTTACCATGATGACGAGGCAGAGCTTGAGGAGGTCATGGTGCCAGGTCGCTACTGCTCAGTTGCCACCATACCCGCCAATCTACTAGCGCCCCATCGGTATATCATCAGGGTGTGCGCTACCATCGAATCCTCCCTTGAGGACTATCACTGTTGTGTGCCGGGCGGTGTGAGCATCCCAGTTCAGTTCCAGTGGACCAGTAAGATAAACCATTCGCGGCCTGGGGCGCGGATCATCTCCAAAATCCAGCCTCTGATTGGCTGGCGCACCCAGTCCATAGCTATTACTGCGGAGCATGAAGATGCGTATTCTCGCCCTTGCGGTGAACCTAAAAGATTGGGTGGTTGATACCTTGTGGCGTGAGCAGCAGGCTTTGGCAAGGACCCTCAGCGATGCTGGGGGGGAAATGGTCTTCCATGGTCCAGGGTTCGATTACGTGACAAACGAGGTTCCCACGATATTAGCGAATCTTGAAAGAGACAATTGGCGGCCAGATCTCATCCTCTGCTATCTCAACGAGCTTGATTTGCTTGGTCCCCTAGCTAAACCATTTGCAGAGCGGTACAATCTGATCGACGGGCAGGCACGCTT
>Ga0224502_10000436_pt1 | contig 13738 bp, 9 predicted proteins | sample SF_Oct11_sed_USG_5_FD_169104 | JGI IMG/M metagenome (GOLD analysis project Ga0224502, IMG submission 169104) | Sediment microbial communities from San Francisco Bay, California, United States - SF_Oct11_sed_USGS_13 | ecosystem: Environmental > Aquatic > Marine > Sediment | place: USA: California... | reverse complement strand
CAGGACCGGCGGACGGTCTCATCCAGAAACAGTTCTCCGGTCATTACAGGATTAACCATGCGGCACGTCATATCGGTACTTCTGCAAAATGAGGTCGGCGCACTTACGCGAATGACCGGGCTTTTTTCAAGTCGGGGCTACAACATCGATACGCTCAATGTCGCACCGACGGACGATCCGCTGGTGTCGCGTGTGACGCTGGCCGTCGCCGGATCCGATGCTGCCATCGCACAATTGAATACGCAGCTGGCCAAACTGGTGGATGTCGTCAATATTCATGACATGACACTCGGCGAGCATTTCGAGCGGGAGCTTGCCATCCTCAAGGTCAAGCTTGCAGGTGATGGAGGTGCCCGGATTCACGAGATCGCGAAAAATTTCGACGCCGAGATTCTCGACGATTCAGACGTGAGCTTTACCCTGCAGTTGACCGGGTTGCCCGAGGTCATCGACCGGTTCGTCGTCGCGGTCGGGGAGGCGGGGCGACTGGCTGCAGTGGCGCGCAGTGGCAGCGTCTCGGTTTCCAAGGGCGAAGTCACTCTGTCATCGTATGCGCGCCATCACAGACTGACCGGCTGAAACCGGTTTCGCCCGGCACCTGTCAATGACGAGCTCCATACTGAGCGGCCATAAACGGCTGGTGATCAAGATCGGATCTTCGCTGCTGGTCGGCGACGATCATCGACTCGACCAGCCGTGGCTGGAAGCGCTTTGCGACGATGTCGCCGCCCTGCGCGTTGCCGGGCACGAGATACTGATCGTTTCCTCCGGTGCGGTGGCCACCGGCAGCCGCGTATTGGGAATCGATCCGCGTCGGGCCCGCATCGACGCCATGCAGGCGGCAGCTGCGGCCGGGCAGGTCGAACTCGTGAACGCCTACCAGAAAGCTTTATCAAGGCACGGGATCAATGTCGCCCAGGTGCTATTGACTCCGGATGACACCGAAATCAAGCGGCGTTTCCTCAACGCCAGGAGCACGCTCGAGAAGCTTCTGGAGCACGGTGTGGTCCCCATCATCAATGAGAACGACACCGTGGCGACCGACGAGTTGCGCTATGGTGACAATGATCGTCTCGCCGCGCGCGTCGCACAGACGGTCATGGCGGATGCACTGGTATTGCTTTCCGACGTCGACGGCTTTTATGCAAGCGACCCCCGGAGCGATGCCGGCGCGCATTTCTTCGATGTCGTCGAAACGATCAGCGATGAACACATGCAAATGGCCGGCGGCACCAAGACGGTGACCGGCAGCGGCGGCATGAACACGAAACTGCAAGCCGCGCGAATTGCAACGCATGCGGGTTGTGTCACGATTATCGCCAGCGGCGCGGTCATGCGTCCGCTCGAGGCGCTCGCTCGGGGCGCCCGGCACACGGTATTTCAGGCCGCGAAGTCGCCCGCGGCGGCCCGCAAACAATGGCTGGCCGGCATGCTCGAGGTTCGCGGAGAGCTGCACCTCGATGAGGGCGCCGCCGCGGCGCTGGCTAATGGCAAGAGCCTGCTGCCGGTCGGGCTGACCGGTGTTACAGGTGAATTCGCCAGGGGTGATGCCGTAAAGCTGATTACAACAGAGGGTAAGGAACTCGGGCGCGGCCTGGCCGGGTTTTCGAGCGATGAGGCCAGGGCGATCAGCGGCTGTCACAGCGAGCGCATAGAAGAGATCCTGGGCTACCGCGGTCGCGCCGTAATGGTGCACAGGGACGACATGGTGTTGTTTAATCCGTAATGATGAGCGAAACGAAAACTGAATCGATCGCCGAGCTGATGGACGGACTCGGCAAGGCGGCCCGGCGGGCTGCCGGGGAGCTCGCGGAGTGTGCGCTGGACGTCAGGAATCGTGCGTTGTCCGCGGCTGCGGCCGCGATTCGGCGACGCTCCGGGGACATACTGCAGGCTAACGACAAGGACATGGCAGCCGCGCGCGAGCGTGGGATTTCTGCGGCGATGCTCGACAGATTGTTGCTGAATGATGAGCGTATCGAAGCTATTGCCGTCGGCCTCGAAACCGTCGTCGATCTGCCCGACCCGCTGGGCCGGGTACTGGCAGAATGGGAGCGGCCGAACGGTCTCAGGATTCAGCGCGTCAGCGTACCGCTCGGCGTCATCGGCATTATCTATGAGAGCCGGCCGAACGTGACGGCGGACGCCGCGGCTCTTTGCCTGAAATCTGGTAATGCCGTCATCCTTCGTGGTGGCTCGGAAAGTTTCCACTCGAGCCGTGCAATCCACCGGTGCCTGATTGAAGGTCTCGAGGCGGCGGGGATTGACGCGGCGGCGGTGCAGATGGTGCCCACGACCGATCGGGCCGCGGTCGGCTACCTGCTGTCATCGATGCGTGGTGCGCTGGACGTCGTTGTGCCGCGCGGCGGCAAAAGCCTGATACAGCGCGTCCAGGACGAAGCGCGCGTGCCTGTCATCGGTCATCTGGAGGGAATCTGCCACGTCTACCTGCACGAGACGGCCGATACCGAAATGGCAAAAGAGATTGCCGTCAATGCCAAGTTACGCCGCACGGGAATCTGCGGTGCGGCAGAGACGCTGCTGGTCGATCGGCGGGCGGCCGAACGCCTGCTGCCGCCCGTGTGCTCAGCGCTGCTCGAACGTGGCTGCGAGGTTCGCGGCGACGAGACGACCTGCGCGCTGGTCGAAGGCTGTATACCCGCCAGCGAAGACGACTGGTCTACCGAGTACCTCGACTCGATCATATCCGTGCGGGTCGTCGATGACGTCGATGCGGCTGCCGAGCATATCCGCCGGTACGGATCGGGCCATACCGAGAGCATCGTCGCCGAGGATGTCGCCGCCGTCGACCGCTTTTTCGCGCGGGTCGATAGCGCGATCCTTCTGCACAATGCCTCGACGCAGTTTGCTGACGGCGGTGAGTTCGGGATGGGGGCCGAGATCGGCATCGCCACCGACCGCATTCACGCCCGCGGCCCGGTCGGCGCCGAGCAGCTGACCAGCTACAAATACCTGATTCGCGGTTCGGGCCAGACCCGCCCCTGATTATCGATTGCCGCGTGACCGACGATTTTGACATCGCAGTTATCGGTGGGGGGATCAATGGCGCCGGCATCGCCCGTGACGCCGCGCTCAGGGGGCTCAAGGTAGCGCTTTTCGAGAAGTCCGACTTCGGTAGCGGGACGTCAAGCTGGTCGAGCCGATTGATTCACGGCGGTCTCAGGTACCTCGAGTACGGCGAGATTCCGCTGGTTTTCGAGTCGCTGAGGGAGAGGCGCCTGCTTCGCGAGCTGGCACCGCACCTGGTAGACGGGCTCTCGATCAGTATCCCGGTCTACCGCGGCAGCCGCCGCGGCCTGACGATGATACGGCTGGGCATGATTACCTACGACCTGCTGTCGCTCGGCAAGAAGCTGCCCCGCCACCGCATGTTGAACCGGGACGAAATGATCGCCGCGGAACCGCAGCTACTCAGCGACGGGCTGGTCGGGGGTGCGCGGTATTTCGACAGCCAGGTGACCTATGCGGAACGCCTGGTGCTCGAAAACATTATCGCGGCACATGAGGCCGGCGCGGTCGTCAGGAATTACAGCCCGGTCATCGGGATAAACGTCAAACGGAGCGCCGTCGAAGGACTGCATTACTTAGACCACGCCACCGGCAAAGAGCAAGAAATCCGGGCGCGAGTCATCATAAATGCCGCGGGCCCGTGGGTGGATCGGGTGCTGGCGACGGTCAATCGGGAGCTGCCGACCTTTATGGGTGGCACCAAAGGCAGCCATATCGTCGTCGGCTCGTTCAAAGGGGCGCCCACCAGTGCCTATTACGTCGAGGCGGCTGAAGATGGCCGACCGTTCTTTATTATTCCCTGGAATTCACAGCTACTTATCGGCACGACCGATATCCGCTATGACGGCGACCCCGGCGAAGTCCGTGCCAGCGAGGAGGAAATTCGCTACCTGCTGGACGAGACCAATCGCGTGTTTCCATCCGCCAGGCTGACTCGCGATTCGATTCACTACGCGTATTCCGGCGTCCGGCCCTTGCCGAAGCGCAGCAAGGGGCCGGCTGCCGCCATTACCCGCAAACACATTATTCACAGGCATCGGCGGGAGGCATCCGGCCTGGTGTCGATCATTGGCGGCAAGCTCACAACCTATCGCAACCTGGCCGAGCAGGCCGTCGATACGACTCTTCGACTCCTGGGTCGTGCGCGTACTGCCTGCCTGACCCGGACATTGCCGCTGCCCGGTGCGGTCGGACTCGCTGAGGCGGAGGCCGACATTCGTGCTGCACTCATGCCAGACTGCGCGAGCAGGTTACTGGCCATTTACGGCAGCCGTGCCGCGCGCATCCTGGATGTTCACCGGCAGCTCACGTCGGAAACCTTTCTCGATGACAATCGCACAGTGCTGGCGGCCGAAGTCGTCCACGCCATGCGCGACGAATTTGCCATCGATCTCGTGGACGTTGTTCATCGGCGCCTGATGACCGGACTCGGCGCTGATCAAGGCAGATCCATCGCGAAGGCCACGGCGCTATGGGCTCAGAAAGAAGCCGGCTGGAGCGACCGGGAGACAGCGCGGCAATTGCGAACGCTGGAAGACTACAATCGAAGCATGCGGCCTGTTAAGCCCGAATGAGCGAGAGCGGTCTGCGGTCCGTCAGCTTTTGCCGTCGACGATGAGCTGCGGCCCGCTGCGGCCGAAGACATGCTTGGTAAAGATCCCGTAGATGTGACCACAGCTGCCGCAGTGCGCGACGTAGAACCAGGGCCGGCGCTCCTTCGATAACTCTTTGCTGGGCGTCGATACAATCTTGTCGATGCCGGTCGCACCACAATCAGGACATTTTGGATCAGCCATGTTCATCTCGCGAATCGTCGAGTCGGATTCCGTCGGATACGGAATTCAGAGGGATATTATAATTGTCCTTAGCCGGAGTCATCGTCTGACCAAGAGTTGCCCATGAATTTCGTCATTTACCCCATTGTGGTGTTCTTATTGCTATTCGTCGCGCGCCCGGCGACAAGTGCCGAGTCCGAGGATTCACCGCTGCCCGAAAAGCGGCCGCGCATCGGCGTGGTGCTCGGCGGCGGCGGCGCGCGCGGAGCCGCCCACATCGGTGTGCTGCGCGAACTGGAGCGATTGCGGGTGCCCATCGATGCCATTGCCGGCACCAGCATGGGTGCCATCGTCGGAAGCCTCTATGCGGCCGGCAAATCGCCGGACGAGCTGGAGGAGCTCGTTCGCTCGATCGACTGGGCGGACGCCTTCCTGGATACGCCGACGCGCCGCGATCTGTCGTTTCGCCGCAAACAGGACGACGCCGAGTTTCCCATACCGCTGGAAATCGGCCTGCGCGACGGCGACGTGCTGTTGCCGAAGGGTTTAATCCAGGGGCAGAAACTGCAGCGGATCCTCAATGAACAGCTACTGCACGTATCGCAAATAAGAAACTTCGACGAGCTTGCTATTCCGTTCCGCGCTGTGGCTTCCGACATCGAAACGGGAGAACTCTACGTCATGTCCGAGGGAGACCTGGTGCTCGCCGCGCGGGCCAGTATGTCGGCTCCGGGCATCTTCGCCCCGGTGACCGTCGACGGCCACACGCTGGTCGACGGTGGCCTCGTCGGCAATGTCCCGGTAGATGTGGTGCGGGCAATGGACGTCGACATCGTGATCGCCGTCGACGTCGAGTTTCCGCTCTACCAGCCGGGCGACCTGCAGTCGGCCCTGGATATTACTGGTCAGATGCTGACGATCATGATCAGGCGGGAGACCCGCCGCCAGCTCGCTACGCTGGACGAACGCGACATCCTGATTCGGCCTGAGCTTGGGGAGTACGGCTCGACCAATTTTGCGCAGATAGCCGACGTCATCGAGCCCGGCAGCCTGGCGACCCAGGCGGTTGCGCACCAGCTCGCGGCGTACTCGCTGTCGGCAGCGGACTACCAGGCATTCCTGGCCCGCCAGCGTGCGGGGACTTTCGAATACCCGGTGGCCGATTTCGTGCGCGTACGTGACGAAGGGCCCTTTGCACCAGGAGTCCTCGAGGCACGGCTGAAGACGGTGGCCGGAGAGCGCATCGATCCCGTCACGCTGGCCGAGGACACGAGCCGACTCTATGGTCTTGCGACCTATGAAATCGTCGACTACGACCTCGTGCAGGAGAATGGTCGTACAGGCGTCGAATTTGTCACTCGCACGAAGAGCTGGGGACCGAAATTCATCAAGGCCGGGTTATCGCTGGAGGACGACTTCGAGGGCGCCACCGCGGTCAATGTGTCCGGCAGGCTCACGCTGACCGGCTTGAATTCACTTGGAGCGGAGTGGCGAAATGACCTGCAGCTGGGGACGGATCCGCACCTGCGCACAGAGTTCTACCAGCCGCTCAGTTTCGACTCGCGCTACTTCATTGCGCCGCGCATCAATCTCGGTCGGCGCAATTTCTCCTACTTTGGCCCGGACGGGAGCGACAGTCGGTATCGACTCGCGGAGGCGGAATTCGGACTCGACGCCGGTCGTGAATTCGGCCAATGGGGTGAATTGCGGATAGGGGCGTATCGAGGCACCGTTGATGGCCGCCTGAAGACCGGCGATCCCGTGCTGTCGAATTTCGATTCCCAGGAGGCCGGAGTGTTCGCCCGGCTCAGCGTGGACACGCTGGACGATGCGCAGGTTCCCAGGGAGGGTGTCCGGGCCCGATTCGAGTGGAATGATTCGAGGACCAGCCTGGGTGCCGAAGACGACGCCGATTATTTATCGGCGAGCATGGATAAGGTCTGGTCCTGGGGTAACGAGCGGCATCATCGGCTGCAGGCAGGGTTCGAGTACCATACGACCTTCGACGCCGGTACCGGTATCCACAACCTGTTCCAACTCGGCGGTTTCCTGCGGCTCTCAGGGCTGGAGCGCGGCGCGATCAGCGGGTCGCACGCTGCCCTCGCCAGGCTGCTTTACTATCGGGAGATTCGTCGCGAGGGCGGAGGCTTTCTGAGCTTGCCGCTGTATCTTGGAGCGTCTGTCGAGGCCGGAAATGCCTGGCAGCAGCGGTCCGATATCAGCGTCGACTCGCTGAATGTCAACGGCAGCCTGTTCGCCGGCGTCGATACCTGGTTCGGTCTGCTGATGCTCGGCGCCGGATTCGCCGAGGGTGGAGAATCGAGTTACTTCCTGTTTCTCGGGACGCCAAACTACTGAGGACGGTTGCGGGTAACGAGGCTAGCGAACGATTTTTTCGAGCACCTGTGTCGGCGTGTCCGTCTTGCGGTAGTAGCCGTGGCGCTTTGCCATACTTTCGAACGCCCGATCTCGTTCCGTCTCGCTGGCATACCAGTGCATGGTTTCCCAGTCTTCGCCGAGTATCCGCGAGAATGTGTCGCTCGAAGGCAGAGTGACACGAATCCCGAAACGTCGCTCTGCATCGGCGACGTTTTTGTTGACCAGATTGTGTCTATGGCAGTAGCTCATCGTGTTCCTCCGGACCGGAACGCTGAAATCTGCGCGGATCATACCCTGTCAATGGTCGCACCTCCACGGCCTCGGCTATCAGTAACGGTCGCCTGCCCCCTCGCGGTCGCGCCAGCCCAGAACGCGCCGGGTAACGAACAGGTACAGAGGTTTGCCCGTCCGCATCCAGATCCTTGCGGGTACCGATGGCGTGTCGAGAATGCGGCGCTCCCTGGCGGTCAATTCGCCGGGGCAATAGGTTCGTTTGTGCTTGAGCAAGTGGCGCAAGTCTTCACGGGCCAGCACACGGAACACGCGGCCGCGCCGCGGCGCGTGCCACGCCAGCTGGAAATCAATGACCGCGGGGCGGCCCTCCGGCGTGACGAGAAAATTCGGCTCCTTTGCCAGGTCATTATGGACGACACCCAGGCGATGCATTCGCCGTATTAGTTTCGCCGCAGCACGGAAATAGGCGGGATCTCGCGGCTTGCCGACCTGCATCGGCACGCCCGCGAGGTGCTCACGGTCCAGCACAGTTTTCGACACGCTGATGAGATGCGGAAAGCCGCGCTGCCCCTCGAGGGCGGCGAGCGCCCGGGCCTCGCGAGCGAGTAATCGCCTCGCGAGCCAACGCAGCGAGGGCGCCGCCTCTCCGGCATCGCGACGAATGCTCTGGCCGGCATGGTGCTCGCGGAGCTCGATAATTCCGAACAGGTCTTTTTTCAATATGCTGGAACGATTTGCTTGCAAAAATCTTCACCCGCGCATTGAATGTCGATGGAAGTCTGCTGCGGCCTCGGCACTGTGCAAGATCACCGGGCCGTCCCGGATGATGCGACAGCGCGGTGGTGAACCGCAACGTCGGTGAAGCCGACCCGTGTGTGCGTAACTGTATATGGCCGAAGAATCTGAAAAACACGAAGCGACTCCGGCGGAAAAACCCGTCGAGTTCTTCAATGTCGGGCCACCGCTGCACACCGTGCGACCCGGCTATATCCGCAGGCCGGCCGACGAAGAGTTGTTCGACACCGTCGCGGCCGGAAATTATGCGCGCCTGATCGCACCCGATCGCAGCGGCAAGACCAGCCTGATGTCGGCGACATCTGCTCGATTGCAGAACAACGGCTTCAAGGTTGCCAACCTCGACCTCGAGCAGATTATCGAGCGTGACGGTGGCGTCGATGCCGGGCGCTGGAATTACAGCATCGCCTATCGCTTGTGCAGGCAGCTTCGACTGAAGACGGACCTGCAGACATGGTGGCAGGATCACACGATTCTCAGTAATCGACAGCGGCTTGTAGAATTCTACGGACAGGTGATTCTGCAGAACGTGCCGGAAAGAATCGTCGTATTTGTCGATGAGATCCAGGTCGTCGCCGGTCTGCCGTCTGCAGAACATCTGCTCGCGTCAATTCGTGCTGCACACAATGCACGCACTACCGAACTGGAATTCCACAGGCTGGTTTTCGTGCTGGCCGGCGAATGTGATTGCGAGAGCCTCTGTAGCGATCCGAACCTGTCGCCGTTCCAGGTTGCCACGGAAATTCGCCTCGGCGACTTCAGCCGTACTAATCTCGACGCCTTTGCCGCCGAACTCAATCTGCCGGACGAGCGAGCCACGCGCGCGCTGGATCGCCTGTATTACTGGACGAGCGGGCAGCCCTACCTCAGCCAGAAGCTGGCTCGCGCAATTTCGCGGGAAGAACTGGGTGACGACATCGACGAGGAGGTTGACCGCCTGGTTGTTCAGCAAATGGCGGCGCGCTCGGCATTTAACAGCGAGCCGCATCTCAACCACATCCACAAGCTCATCATCGAAGATCGCAAGAATTACGAGGCGCTGCTCACTATTTACGGGCAGATCAGCAAGGGAATCTCGATCAGTTTCGAGCCGGAATCCGCACGCCAGCGGGCGTTGATTGCCATTGGGTTGCTGGTGGTTGACGAGGAGGGCCTGTTAAGGATTCGCAACAGGGTCTACGAGACTGTCTTTACGGCGCGCTGGGCGAACGAAAATCTGCCGTTCCACTGGCGCGGTCCGGCGCTCGCGGCGTTGCTGCTCATTGCTCTTACCGCGATTCCATTCGTATACACGCAATTACTGCCGAAGCCTTACCTGCGGGTCATCGGCGACCCCGGGGTCGATTTGCAGACGATGTCGGAGGCCTACCGGAACCTGCGCTCGTTTCCCGGCCATAGCGCGGCCGCTGACCGAATGTACCGGACGTCGTTGGCAGACCGGGCAAGTACTGCTGGCAGCCGGCGAGAAATCCAGGACATCAGCCGACAGGCGGCGATTCTCCCGAACGGCGAGATACTCGGCGAGACGCTGGTCGCAGAATACTGGGACCGGAACGCGGAGGCCGCGATTCGCGAGGAACAACGTGATGAGGCATTGCTTGCTTCGATCGAGGCCCTGGTGCAGTCGACCCCGGAGCGCCGTCGGCGAGCGGCCTCGCTTGTAGGCGACGACTACGCGGAGTTGCTGGCAACCATCCCGCCGCAGGGAGCTGACGGCATGGTGTTCAACGTGGAAACGAACCAGCTCACCTACCACCGCGGCGCCGAGATCGTCCAGTGGATGATCAACGGTGGCGAGCTGGAACGCAGGGAATCCTGGTCGATTTCCGCGCTGGAGGTGACGCCGCTGGTGCGGCGCGTAATCGTCGACCGCGAAGGTACGGCGAGCCGAATTGGCCTGACGATCAACGTAAGCCATCCTCGCCTTGACGACTTGCGAATCAGGCTCAGCGCACCGTCGGGCCGCACTGCCGATATTGCGCTGGGGCGCGCGTCGTCAGCGGCCAACGAGGAGATCCGCATCCCACAGGAGCAGCTCGCACCGCTGGCCGGCGAAACTCTGGAAGGTACTTGGAGCCTCAGTATCCGTGACGAGGCACACGGCGTTTCCGGGCATCTCGTGGGTTGGGACCTCAACCTCAACTCCCAGGTTGTCGTCGAGAATTTTGATCGCGGCCTCGATATACCGGACCCGGTGGAGCGGGATCCCGACAACCTGTGGTTCAGCGAGAACGGCCGTTATGCGATCGCCCGGGCGCTACAGAGTGACAGTGCGCGCCTGTGGGATCTCAATTATGCCCAGGCGGCGCGCACCATCGCTGTGCCGGCCAGCGAAGAGGTCATCGGCCTCAGTGCAAATGCCGAGTACCTGGTCACGACAACGCGCAATGTCGTCAATCTTTGGCGCACCTCGGACGGCCGCCGTCACTCAGCGCTCGAATTCGGTGATTCCCTGACCGATGTTCGCCTGAGTCGGGAGGGTCGCCACCTGTTGATTGCCAGCCGCAGTGATCCCGACACCATTTTCGAAGTATGGTCGTTCGATGACGATGCACTTGTCGGCGAACTGAGTGTCGCCGGCACGCCGGCCCTGGTCGCCATTGATGGCGCGGCTCGTCGTGTAGCGGTGGCGGATTACGACCGGGCCATCCGCGTGTGGGATCTCCGCGAACAGATCCTGCTGGCACAAATAGGTGTCGAAGCCCAGCCGGACCGGATCAGCCTGTCCGCGGATGGCGCGGCGCTGGGCGTGGTCTCGACGCTGCAGGGCGTGTCGCTGTGGAGGGTGGATGCTGCTGATCAGCCGGTGTTCGAGGAATCCGGTGCCGACGAATGGCACATGGTCTTCTCACCGTCGGGCGCAATGTTTCTCGCCGGCAATGTGAATGAAGGCATGCAAAGCTATCGCACGGCCGACGGGAAACCGGTGGGGCCGCTGTTCGATACCGGGCTCGGCTACGGTGCCGCCAAGAACCTGGCTTTCGGACGGGACGAGAAAACCGTGGTCACGGCTGGCGGGCGGAATGTGGCCCGGTTTTGGTCAATGCCCGCGCGTTCGGGCACCGTGGCAGCCGAAGTAGAGGCCGATTCCCCCGGTCTTGCCTGGCGCAGTTCCGCGACGGTCGCGACGGCGATCGCCCCCGGTGCCCGTCGCATCGCCTTCGGTGATCGCTCCGGCCACGTGCACATTGAGCAAGTGGAAGCTGATTCGGCCGCCGAGACAGGCGAGAGCGAGGAAATCAGTTTCGTCGGTCATCAGGACGCCGTTCGGTCGCTCGTCTTCAGCGCGGACGGATCCCTGGTTGCCAGCGCCGGTCTCGATGGAGCGCTGCGCGTCTGGGACGCACAAAACGGCGTGCCGAGAAGTTTCTATGGCAAGGTCCCGTTGGCGACAATGACGCGCATGGCCTTTTCGCCGTCGGCCGATCGCCTGGCGATCCTCGGTGGCCAGCGGCTGTCGATTATCGAGACCGAAACCGGTAACGAACTGGCCAGCATCGCACTCGGTGAAATGCACAACGGGTTAGGGTTCCTGTCGAACGAGCGAATTTTCGTTGGGAGTGCAAGTGGCGCGCTGCGTGCCGTGTACGTGGACCGGACCGGAAACTGGCACGTAGAGAACGTCTGGCAGGGTGAAAGGCCTATCGAACACCTGGCGGTTGGCAGTGCACGGCGAATGATCGTGCTGGTCGACTCGGCGCGGGAAGTGCGGCTGCTCGACCCCGACAATGGCCGTGTCGGCGCCAATATCCTGACGCTGCCGGCGACCGTGCTCGAAGTCGCCTGGAGCCCCAACGAATCCAGGATCCTGTTCCGCTCCGGCCGCTGGATCCACCGCGCTCTGGCCGCGCCGAACGGCGTGTTCTGGACAGACTCGCTGCGGGCACCCAAGTCATTGAATGGTGCGATGATGGTGTTCGAGATCGGCGCCAACGATGGCGGCACGCGGGCTGGCGATGCCTCGGGCGACCGGGTGCTGATCCTGACACGGGAGACCGGGCTCGTGTCCGTCCGCGAGCTCGAGTTCGGTTATCGCGACGGCCCGGCACTGATCGGCAATCGTGCCAGCCTGCTCAATGAATGGTCGGAAAAGCTGCGCGGCTCGACGGTCAGCGAGTTTGTCCGCGAAGGGTTCTGACGAGCACTTCCAGCCCCGGCGCCGTAGCCGCTTGTGGTTGCACCGCTTCGCCGATGCGTACGTCGACGCGCGCGAACAGCTTGCCCGGTAGTCTGTGCAGTCCTCCACCTCGCCGGCGGCTGAACCAGCTTCCCCACATTCCGCTCAGGGCAATCGGCACTACCGGTACCGGTCTGCGCGCGATGATCTTGTCGATGCCGGGCCTGAACGCATTCATATGGCCATCCCGGGTTATCTCGCCTTCCGGGAAGATGCAAACGATGTTCCCGGCGGCCAGTTCCTCGTCGATTTGTTCGAAGGCGGCGTCGAGCAGTTCGCGGTCCTCGCTGGCTGACGCGATCGGAATTGCCTTTGCCGTCTGGAAGAGGAATTTCAGAAACGGTATCTCGAAGATTCGGTACCACATAACGAAGCGGACGGGCCGCCGCACGGAACCGTTGATGATCACGGCGTCCATGAAGCTGACGTGGTTGCAGACAATGACAGCCGGACCTTTTTCGGGAATGTTTTCGAGCCCCGTCGTCCGGATCCGGTAGAGAAAGTTGATTATCAGCCACGCGAGGAAGCGCATCAGGAATTCAGGTAGCAGCGTAAACAGGTACGCTGCTACCAGCGCATTTAGACCGGCAAGCACGAGAAACAGCTGAGGAATGGACAGGCCGGCGTAAAGCAGCCCAAGAGCCATGATGGCGGCAAAGACCATGAACAGCGAATTAAGGATGTTGTTCGCCGCGATGATTCTCGACAGGTGGCGGCGATCTGCGCGGTGCTGGACATACGCATACAGCGGCACGCTATACAGGCCGCCGAATGCGCCCAGCAAGGCGACGTCTGCCAGGATGCGCAGCGTGCCGTCGCGTAGCATAAAGCTCTCGACCGACGTGACCTGCAGGAGGTTAATCACCGGTTGCGCCGCATGCAGGTCGATTGCAAAGACCGTCAGTCCGATCGCACCGAACGGTACCAGGCCCAGTTCGATACGGCGCCGGGAAAGCTTTTCACAGAGCAGGGAGCCTATGCCGACCCCGACAGCGAAGGCCACCAGTAGTGTCGTCGTCACTGCCTCGTTGCCGTTCAGGATGTCCAGCGTATAGGCGGGTATCTGCAGTGTGATAGCCGAGCCGAAGAACCAGAACCACGAGATGCCCAGAATAGCCAGGAACACGGCTCGATCCTCGCGGGCATAGCTGACGATGCGCCAGGTTTCCTTCCATGCGTTCCAGTTGATCGTCAGTTCCGGGTCGACGGCGCGGGTCTCGGCGATCGAGCGGCTGGCGATATACCCGATAACGGCCACACCGATCAGGCACGCGGACAACAGGTGTTGATCCTCGGGATCGATCGCCACGGACATGCCCCCGACCACCAGGCCGAGGATGATCGCGAT
>Ga0224502_10000432_pt1 | contig 13830 bp, 11 predicted proteins | sample SF_Oct11_sed_USG_5_FD_169104 | JGI IMG/M metagenome (GOLD analysis project Ga0224502, IMG submission 169104) | Sediment microbial communities from San Francisco Bay, California, United States - SF_Oct11_sed_USGS_13 | ecosystem: Environmental > Aquatic > Marine > Sediment | place: USA... | reverse complement strand
GCTGGACGGCTGGGGAATGGGTGTTGCATCCGCAGCCGAAGCACCGCCCGACCTGATGGGCCGTGCGGACGGCACCAAGGTGCTGATCCTGGGCGCCGGACTATCGGGAATGACCGCCGCCTACGAACTTGGGCTTCGCGGCTATGACTGCCGGATCCTCGAGGCCCGCCCTTTCGCCGGTGGCCGCTGCCAATCTTCCCGCGCCGGATTTACGACGACGACGGTTGACGGCGAGACTCGGACCTGTGAATTCGACGAGGGCCAGTATTTCAATCATGGCCCCTGGCGTATACCGAGTTACCACCATGCTGTTTTCCATTACGTGCGGAAATTCGGCGTTCCGATGGAGATCATGGTCCAGGAAAACGACCTCGGATACGTTCAATACGACAACGCCGACGGCCCGCTGGCCGGTCGACGAGTGCGCCGTCGTGAGATCAAGGCGGACATGCGCGGCTATACGGCAGAGTTCCTGGCCAAACTGGTCGACCAGGGCTCGCTCGACAAGGACCTGACCAACCAGGACAAGGAAAGACTCGTCGACTACCTCGTTCGCCAGGGTTTTCTCGACGCGCGCGACCTGAGCTACAAGGGAACCCTTCATCGTGGCCTCGCCAAATTCGACGCGATGGCGGTCATGAATCCCAACACCGCCTCGGATGCATTCGCATTCAAGGACATCCTGCAGTCCGGCCTTGGCAACATGTTCCAGGGCGTGACGACAGTCGATCACCCCGCGACGATGTACCAGCCGGTAGGCGGCATGGACCAGATCGCGCGGGCATTCGAACGCAATGTTGGCAAGGCGATAACCTACAACGCCGAAGTCCTCGAACTGAAACAGGACGACAAGGGTGTCAGCGTGGCTTATCGCGACACCCGCCGCGGTAAGGAACGGGTGGCGAAGGCAGACTACTGCATAACCACCCTTCCGCTGGGGATACTGTCAAAGCTTCCCACCGACCTGCCCGACAGCTGCAAGGAGGCGATGGCTGCACCCGGCAAGATGACCGTCGGCAAGCTGGCCCTGCAGATGAATCGCCGCTTCTGGGAAGAGGACGACGACATCTACGGCGGCGCGAGTACGCTCGGAATTCCGGGTCATACCGTTGTTTACCCGTCCTACGGCTACTTCGGCAAGAAAGGCGTTGTCATGAGTGCCTACCCGATCGGGCGGCCGGCGGTGGCATTCGGTGAAATGTCGCTGGACGACCAGGTCGCCCAGGCTCTCGAATACAGCGAACGTATACATCCGGGTCAGTTCCGCAAGCACTACGATGACAAGGCATTTTCAATTGCCTGGCATCGCACTCGCTACACGGAGGCCGGCTGGTCGACGTGGTCGCCTCCAGATCGCGCGAAGCACGTACCGGTTCTCAGGGAACCGCAGGGCCGCGTCTATTTCGCAGGCGATTACATCAGCGCCCTGGCGGGATGGCAGGTGGGCGCCATCGAATCGGCGTGGGCGCAGATCGAGAAGCTGCATACCAGCGCCATGCAAGCCTAGCCTGTGGGGTCAGAGTAATACTCTGACCCCGGCTCTGACCCCTGATCCCTTACTATCGGCTGAAGTTGACGACCACGCCCGCGTAGAAATTGCGCTCCGGCGCGGGCTCGTAATAGCGCCCGCCGAAGGCGTTGATCCGGATATTGCTGTTGTAACGTTCGTTTAAGAAGTTGTTGACGCCAAGGTAGGGTCGGACGATCCACTGCCCGGTCTGAAATTCGTAAGCGAAGCGCAAGTTGGCCACGGTGTACGACGAGACTTCCGCAGAATTCGCGTTGTTGGCATACAGACTGCCCGAGTAGAGCGCTTCGAGCGTTCCTGAAAAGCCTCCTGCCGACGCATAGGAAAGCCCCAGGTAGGCGAAATGTTCCGGCAATCCCGGCAAGCGCTTGCCGCTGAAATCGCTGCCACCGTCATCGATGAAGTCATCGAACTTGAAATCCGACCAGGTCCACGAGGCGTCCACGCGCAGCCCGTCTGCGTTTGCCCAGCTAAACGCGGCCTCGATGCCGTCACGTGAGGAGCTGCCGGCATTCGAATAGAACGTCCTGCCGGGAAATGCCTCGAGCTCGTACGGGATCAGTTCGCCTTCGAGGTCGATCGTGAACAGGGCGAGTTCGTAATAGAGATTGCCGGCGGAGTACTTGTAACCAATTTCGAAATTGTCTGCCGCCTGCGCGGTCAGTCCCGGGTTGAACCCACCGCTTTCGTCCGGGTTTGCCAGTTCGGTGGTCGTCGGCGTCTCGAAGGAACTGCTGTAGGACGCAAACAGCACACCGTTTTCCATTTGGTAATTCAACGCCAGCGACGGGCTTACCTCGTCAAAGTCGAGCTGGCCTGAGTCGTCGCCGTCTGCGAGGTAGCGATCCGTCACCTCGTAGGTAATCTCGTCATAGCGCAATCCACCAAGGAGAGCCCAGTTGTCATTCAGCTCGTACTGCGCCTGGAGAAACAGGCCATGGCTGTCGACCTGCTCGTTCTGATCGAACACCTGGTCACCCAGCGAACCCTGGTTGTTGTCGAAGCGCAGCCGGTCGTCATCCTGGCGATCGATATCGATGCCCGCGGTCAGGCTCCAACGTTCCGGAAGACGGCCGAAGCTGTATTGCGCGCCCGCACCCCAGAAAAAACGATCCAGGTCCACCGCGCCCCCGCCAACGAAGGGCAGCAAGTTGCCGAATTCGCGCCAGGCGTAGTAGTTGCGCAAGGTCAGATTGCCGGCCTCCCGATTCCGCTCATAGACGACGCCGAAGCGCTGCTGCTCGAGCGACTCGCCTGCGTCGAACAACAGGTTAGCATCGCGTGCAGATCGGGGATCCGACTCCGCTTGTGCTGCGTTGATTCCGCCCGGGTCGTCAGCCTGAGGTTGGTCCGTCAGGTTCAGAGAGAATATAAGCCGGTCGGATTCGCCCAGCGGTACACCAAATTTCGAGTTGACGACGCTACCTCTGGCCTTGGAGTGATCCCGATAGCCGTCGATTTCGGTCCTGGAAATATTGAACAGGTAGTCGTTGTCGCCGAGTGTCCCCGCCGTCTTGAACTGCGCCTGGGAGTACCCGTAGTCGCCCGCGGCAAGGCGTCCTTCAAGGTAGGGCGTGGCGTTGCCGAGTTCACTATTGATAGAGATAACGCCGCCGGCAGCATTGCCGTACAGCGACGATGAGGGCCCACGCAAAACCTCAATCGACTGCGCGGAACCCAGGTCGATGCTGTCGACGCCCGCCTGTCCGTCCGGAAGCGTCTCCGGGATGCCGTCGACGACGATCTTTACGCCCCGTATGCCGAAACTTGAACGGGCCCCGAATCCTCGAAGCGAGATGCGAAGATCCTGTGCAAAGTTGAATCGATTCTGCATGTAGAGTCCGGGCACACCGGCAAGGGATTCGTCCAGTCCCAGCTGCTGGGTGCCGAGCTGGATGCGCTCCTTGCCGACGACGGAGACGGACCGCGCCACGTCGCGAACCGAGGTTTCTATTCGCGTCGCGGTGACGACGATCTCATCGAGTTGATCGCCAGGAGGTTCCTGGGCACCCGCCATGACAACGGGCGCCAGCATGACCAGCAGCGTCCAACGTCCCTCACTCCCGCGATTTGCGTTCCCTGTTTTCATCTGCATCGCTTGGCCTGTCTCTCTTTCACACGGTATGCGGTTTGCGGATGGTAAACGATTGGCAAATCGCCGTCTAAAAACCATCGTGGGCTGGCGCCGAAGAGCCTGCACCCTTCGAACCGTAGTACACTCGATGGGTCGAGACAGAGTGGATGATACCCATGAGTGAGTTCCTGACCGCACATCACGCCCTCGTCAACTGGGCCGCCCAGATGCCGGACCGGGAGTTCCTCTATCAACCGGTCGACGGCAAGCTGCGAATCCTGACCTGGAGGCAGTCGGAGGACGCAGCGCGGCGTATGGCTGCCGCCCTGCTCGGCCTTGGCCTGAAACCCGGCGACAAGGTCGCCATCATCGCGAAGAACAGCGCCGAGTGGATTCTTGCCGATATCGCCGTCGCGATGGCCGGCCTCATCTCGGTGCCGATTTATCCCACCGCCAATGCCGACACGATCAGCTACATCATCGGCCATAGCGAGGCCAGGGTCGCCTTCGTCGGTAAACTGGACAATCCGGCGGTCGTTGCGGAGGCCGTGCCCAAGAGCGTGGCGACGATCGCGTTTCCTTATGACATCGAAGACTGCAATCACCAATGGCAGGCCCTAATCGAAGCCACCGAGCCGCTGCAGGACCTTCACCAGCCGGACCCGGCAGAACCGATGTCGATCGTCTACACGTCAGGCAGCACGGGTCGTCCCAAGGGCGTCGTATTGAGCTACCGTGCCTATCACTATGGCTCGGTAGCCGCGCGCGACGTCGTCGACGTCAGTACCGAAGACCACCTGTTTTCCTATCTACCGCTGTCACACATCACGGAACGCACCGTCACCGCAGGCCCCGCTATCTATGGCGGCACGCGCTGTTCATTCGTCGAGTCGCTGGATACCTTTCAGCACGATCTCAGGACCGCCAGGCCCACGATATTCCTGTCCGTGCCACGCCTCTGGGTCAAGTTCCAGGCTGGCATCCATGCCAAAGTCCCGCCGGCCAGGCTCAAACTGCTTCTGGCCATCCCGATTGTCGGGCGACTGGTCGCCAGCAAGATCCGGCAGGGAATGGGCCTGGATAATTGCCGGAGCTTCGGCAGCGGCAGTGCGCCGATATCGCCGTTGACCATCGAGTGGTTCCACAAGCTGGGTATCAACATCGGTGAAGGCTGGGGAATGACCGAGACCGGAGGCGCATCGTGTGCGAACTCGCCGTTTCGTGCCGACCGGATCGGCACGATCGGCGAACCGCTGGAAGGTACCGAGCTGAAGATAACCGAGGAAGGCGAGCTGCTGATTCGCAGTCCGGGCCTGTTCACGGAGTACTACAAGCAGCCCGAACTTACGCGCGAAGTCATGACCGAAGACGGATTCTTCCGTACCGGCGACAAGGCCGAGTACGTCGAGAATCTCGGCGCGTACAAGATTACGGGCCGTGTGAAGGACATCTTCAAATCCGCGAAGGGCAAGTACGTGACACCGGTGCCGATCGAGGGGCGTCTCTCGGCCAACCCGCTGCTGGAGCAGATTTGTGTCATGGGCGCCGGCCTGCCCGCGCCGGTGGCGATTGCCGTGCTGTCCGAAGGCGCAACGCACCTGCCGCGGGAAAACATCGAGAGAAGCCTGGCGGCGACACTCGAGGACGTCAACCAGCACCTCGAGTCCCACGAAAAGCTGTCACATATTGTCATTGTTAAAGATCCGTGGACGACGGAAAACGGCTTGCTGACGCCGACTTTGAAGGTCAAACGTGACCAGCTGGAGGCGCGCTACGGGGCGCTGATCGCCGAGCCGGCTAGCGGCACCGTCACCTTGGAGGCAGTGTAGGCAGTTCCCCTTATCGCATCGACTTCGCCGAGCGGAGATACTTTCTGTTGGACCTATCAGAATATGCGCAGGGTCTAATAAAAAGGGCAAGTCAAGGGGAAACACCATGGAACTCCTCGAATTCGCGCGCGGAGAGGGCCTCCGCATTGCCACCCTCGTGTTCGCCGCCGGCCTTACCTGGCGCTTACTGCACCTGTTTCTGACCGTTCGCAAGGTCGATATTTCAGAAGCACGTTTCGAGGGCGAGCGCATGGGAGGCATACGCACCATCTTCTCCCGCTTCGTGCACCACGAAGCTTTCCGGGAGCGAACGCGCAACGGCACGATCATCGCGTATACGTTTCACATCGGTCTCGCCATCGTCTTTCTGGGGGGCGCGCCGCACATCCTGTTTATCGAGAGCTTTTCCGGGCTTGCATGGGCGCCGCTGCCGAGCATCGTGATTCACATCGCGGCAGCTGTCACGCTGGCCGCACTCATTGCGGCGCTCGGGCGTCGATTACTGCACCCCGTTCTCAGCATGCTGTCGAATTTCGACGACTATTTCTCCTGGCTGATCACCACTCTGCCAGTGCTGACCGGCCTGATGGCCGTCGCCCATATCGGACCGCGCTATGAAACGATGCTGGCGATTCATATTCTCAGTTTCGAGGCCTTTTTGATCTGGTTCCCGTTCGGGAAACTGATGCACTCGATCATTGTCTTCGGCTCACGGTATACGACCGGAGTCACGTTCACGCGCAGGGGGGCACGGGTATGAGCGAAGCAACCGAAACCCATCCGCTGGAAATGGACAAAGAACGCTTCGGCATCCAGGAGCCCGAAGCCCGCTTCGACGCTCAGGGCGACGTCGCTGACGACGAACGCGTCCGCCGGGCGATGATCAATTTCGCGAAGGACATCAATCGCACGACGGCCACCTACATGGAAGCCTGCGTCCACTGCGGCCAGTGCGCCGAGGCCTGCCACTACTACGTTCAGACCGGCAATCCGAAATACACGCCTATCTGGAAGCTCGAGGTCTTCAAGCAGGCGTACAAGCGCGAGTCCAGCCCGTTCGGCCTGTTCTACCGCATGTTCAACCTTAAGAAAAAGGTGTCGATCGAACAGCTGGAGGAATGGCAGGAGCTTATCTATGACTCGTGCACGATGTGCGGCCGTTGTTCACTGATGTGTCCGATGGGCATCGACATTGCGACACTGGTAGGCCTCGCTCGCCACGGCATGTTCAAGGCCGGCCTCGTGCCGCACGAGCTGCACGCGGTCGCCGAGCGAGCCGAACGGGAAGGCAGCCCGCTTGGCGCCACCGCCGAGGTCTTTGTGGATCGAGCCGAATGGATGGCCGACGAGCACGAAACCGAGGTAAACATCGACAAGGAAAAGGCCGATATCCTGGTTTCCATGTCGTCTATCGAGATCATGAAGTACCCGGACTCGATCGCGGCCACGGCGAAAATTCTCAATGCCCTCGGCGAATCCTGGACATTCCGCACGGAGGGTTACGAAGCCACGAATTTCGGCATGATGTCCGGCAATGTGGACTGGCAGCGAAAGTCAACGACGAAGCTGATCGATGCCGCAATCGATTGTGGTGCCAAACTGGTCGTGCTGCCGGAATGCGGTCACGCCTACGGCGCGCTTCGCTGGCAAGGTGCGGCGATGTACGGCAAGCCCCTGCCCTTCAAGGTGCAGCACATTTCCGAGTTCCTGGCGGACGTCGTCGGTTCCGGCCGACTCAAGGTGAAGAAGGTCGACAGGTCGGTAACTTTCCACGACCCCTGCCAGGTGTCTCGCCGCGGCGGCGCCACGCCGGCACCGCGGGTCGTCATGGAAGCCCTCGGTGTTGACCTGAGAGAGATGACGCCAGCCGGCGATTTCAACTGGTGTTGCGGCGGCGGTGGTGGCGTGGTCACAATCCACCGCGCGGACAAGTTACGCTACAAGGTCTTCGAACTAAAGATGGACCAGGTCGACAGCACAGGTGCGGAAACCCTGCTATCGACCTGTTCGAACTGCCGGCAGAGCTTCAACGACGCCCAGCAGCACTTCAACTGGGACAAGAAGATGGAGAGCCTGCTGGAGCTGGTTGCCGACAATCTCGTCGAGGAGTAGACCAGCACGCCCGACGCGGGCTAGCCCGGACTTTGCACCGGTGGGTGCAATGTACGGGCTAGTGCTTTGCCCCGGGACTGTCTGGCAGCGCAAAGAACTGCAGTTCGCCGAGTTCGCCGTCAAGTAACCTGGTCGACACGTCGGCTTCGTCCTTGAGTCTCTCAGCCCAGCGTCGCGCTTCCGTCATGTAATGGTCGTACAACTGCCGACGCAGCGCCAGCGACAGGTGCGACGGCTCGCTGTCGTCGAGCGCCAACGCCGCATCCAGCGAAAATTTCGGCAGTACCGTGGCGACTTCGCGGTGCGTCCACGTGCCGCTGCACAGGTCGAAGTCGTACAGGGGAAGGAATTTTCGGCCGTGCCTCGCGACAAATTGCACGGCCTCGATCACGTAATTGGCCTCGACGTCGTCCATCACCCAGTGCAGGCCGACCCGGCACCAGCCCGGCTTCATGCCGCAGTAGCCGTCACGCACGACGTGACGGTAGCGCTCGGAGGTTTCCTGGTCGATGTTCAGGAGCCGATGACCGTAGGGGCCGGCACAGGAGCAGCCCGCGCGAGACTGGATGCCGAACAGGTCGTTCAGAAGTGCGGTGACGAACTTGTGGTGCAGGTAGTTGCCGCTGGCATTGCGGACATTGAAGGAAATAATGCCGACACGGCTACCTGGATCCGGATTTCCGAGAATCTCGATGCCCTCATCCTGGCCCCAGGCCTGCATTGCGCGCCGCGTGAGCTCGTGCTCTCGGCGATTGATGACGTCAACACCGACCCTGTCCTTGATCTGGAAGACCAGTCCGGCCTTTAGGGTCTGCAGGACGCCCGGCGTGCCCGCCTTTTCGCGTTCTTCGATGTGTCGGATGAAATCCTGGTCAGCAGGGCCGACGTAGTCGACCGTGCCGCCGGCGCTGACGCTGGGCGGTAAATCGCGGTTATAAATGCGCTCATTGAAAACCAGCACGCCGCTGGAGCCCGGCCCGCCAAGGAACTTGTGCGGTGATACGAAAATTGCGTCGATCGCAGGATCGTCCCCTTCGTTCAACGGCTCCGGGTTCATGTTGATTTCGACATAGGGCGCGCAAGCCGCGAAGTCGAAGCAGGCGATCGCGCCGTAACGGTGCAGCAGCGTCGAAACCGCGCGCACGTCGGTCTTGATACCGGTCACGTTGGACGCAGCGGAGAAGGACCCGATGCGCGTGCGACCCTGGTATCGCGAATCCTGCAAGAGTGCTTCGAGGTGGGCGAGATCCACGTGACCGCTGGCATCGAGCTGCACCTCTACCGTCTCCGCCAGGCACTGGCGCCATGAGATTTCGTTGGAATGATGCTCGTAAGGGCCGACGAAGACCACCGGCTGGTGAGCGCGGAGCGCCTCGTTGAACTCGGCCTCATCGATCCCGGAATTCTCGACGATCCGATTCAGGTTCTCGCGCGTCGCCGGCGACATGGCGACACCGATAATCTGCTGCAACTTGTCGATCGCCCCTGTCGCGCCGGTGCCGCAGGCGACGATACGGCCATTGGGGCCTGCATTGACCGACTTCTTGATGGCCTCTTCGGCTTCGTGCAGCAACTGGCTCATGCTGCGGCCGGTGATGTCATCCTCGGTGTGCGTATTCGCGTACACCCGCTGCAGGCTCTGCAGGTAGGTCTCGACGAATCTCAGGCAGCGACCCGACGCGTGTAGTCGCAGTACACCATCAGGCGACGGCCGAAGGGCGTCTCGAAGGTTGAATCGACGCCGACGATCTGATCCCTGAGGTAGGCCGGGTCTAGCTTTTTATCCGTCATCAAATTTCCTCTCACTGGTCGAGGCCGGCGGTCAGATAAGACCCGCGCTCGGGCAGCCCCGATTACGAAGCCACATCTTAGAATGAATTCAGCAACTTGTGAAAATACGGCTCGCCAACGAGCCGCAGAAAAGCACTTTACATAAGGTAGGCAATGCGGTGCTGTCGCGCGGTATTTTGCCCCATTGGTGGCCCACAGCGAAAGTAGTGCTGCGCCGTGAGGCAGCACGGCAGCAAGACTCGGTGAATGTGCACCGCCTACCTGGCTCCGGAGACAGCCTCTTCGATAGAATTGGCAATCGCGCCCGGAACACCGACATTTGCCGTAAAAGCGCGATATCCGGAATCCCAGAAATAGAGCTGCATTCGCCACATTTGACCGTAATGGAGTACGAGGGTCTCGTCGCCCTCGCGAACGATCAGCAGGTCCGTCGGCAGCGCTGCGACATGGTCGACACCCGGATAGGGGGACTGATCGCTCTTGCCGTCCTTGCGGAAGCGGGAATTGATGCTGACCATCCGGTCTTCGATATACGGGTTGGTCAGGCCGAGGTAAACGGCATCGTCCGTGAGGCGGATGCTCGTGATCATCTCCCAGCCGACGGTTTCGGATGCATCGGCAACAGTACCGGCAGCCAGTGCGGCCTTCACGCGCTCGACGACAGCATCGAAGTTGTCGGCCGAATCCGACTCGATCTCGAGCTGGCTCTTGTCCCAGGTCCGGAACCTGGCCATAACCCTCGCCGGTCCATCGCCTTTGTACTTGTTGTAGTGCTTCTCGGAGCGCACCGGTTCTGCTGCGACGCTGAGCGCACGGCCCGGAATACCTGTTAGCGACCCGCGGAGATCGGCGGCGGCCGACGTGGCTGCGTCTACCAGGTCACGATACCTGGGCGAGTCGGCGTAGAACACCATCGCGAGCGCCACGGGGTTCGCCATATTGACGTAGGTCTTTTGCTCCTCGCCCCAGGTGTATACCGCCACTCGCATTATCTGTGCGGAAATGGTTCGCGGCGACTCGGCAGCGGCCGCTTCGGCGTACGCCGGTGAGGTCAACACGAAAATCTTGGCCGACTGCAAATCGTCGGGCAGGCGAATGTCGTGCGAGCCGTGCAGATTGAAGGGCGACGAGTCAAGCGCCGCTTCCACAGCGGCGGTCGTCTCTGAATACGACAGGGAAGACTCGTAGATCGTCTCGAAAATGCCAATTTCATCGGCTGCAAACGATAACGGCGCCAGTGACAGCGCCGTGATCGTGATTGCGACCATCAATGGTCTGCTAATCATGAGGAACTCCTAGAAGCGATAGGCGAGCTCGAATTCGAACTGGTCCATCGTCAGCTCGATTGTCTGCCGCGGATCGAACATGCTCGTCCCGGTCACCGAATTCTCGGGGGCGTACATGAACGAGAAGCTCCAGGCGCTGCCGCCATTGGTCTGTCGCGTCAGGCCGAAGGTGATGTGCTGCTCCATAACGCCGGGGGCTAGGATGTTGAACAGCACGTCATCGGGCTGGACCGGCTGCTCGCCGTAGCTGTAGCCGAAGCGCCAGGTGTTCATCTCGCTTTGCCGCCACTCGAACCCGACCTTGTAGGTCGTCATGTCGTCCCAGCCGAAGCCGGCGCCAGCGGCACCGCCCAGGCAATTCTCGAGATTCGTGCCGCCGAGCGGTACCGACGGGCAGCCCGCAAGGTTCATCATCGGGTTGCCTACCGAGTCGACATCGCCGAATGCCGTGTGCTCGACGTCGAGATTCACGCGCAGCGCGTCCGTGGCAAGGAAAGAAAGACCGGCCTTGATGCTCGACGGGATGTCGAAGTCGCCCGCTTCTGCGAACAGGTCCGCATAATCGTCGAATTCACCCATCGAGATTTTCGACTGGTAGGACAGCCCCAGGCTGACCGTGTCTGTGATACCCCACCAAACGCCGGCAGCGAAGCCGAGGCCAATCGACGTGTCGTGATCGTTGTTGCTGAGAGCCGTCGGAATCGTGCAGGCACCCGTATTCGGGTCGAAGGTCGAGGCGCAGGTCTTGGTCACCGGGGCAAACGTCGTGACGCCCTTGGCCTCGAACATCTGGATGGCGATGATCGGTCCCGCACCCCAGGAAAAATTATCACTGAGCTTCGCCGAATAGTTGACGGCCAGGAAGGCCTGCATCAGGTCGACGCCCGCAACGCCGTCGCTGCCGGTCAGTGAACCGCAGTAGGGACCACGGCCGGTTGCCGGCGGATCCCCGGCGGAGGGGTCGCCGCCGCAAAAGTAGGACGTCGCCGACGCATTCGGGTCGTCCCAGTTGGTATTCATGCCGCCGCGCCCGTAAAAGGCCGCCGTGACATTTGCGTCGTTGGCGAGGCTGAAGTTCTTCGCGACATAGGGGATCGGGAAGTACTCGCTGCTGCTGTCGACCTTGCCGGGGTTGATCGTGTGGGCCGGGAAGAAGCCGCCACCCGGAAGCGGCAGCAGGTCACCGGGATTCCCGAATTCGGGCGGGATCGCCGAAGCTTCGTAACTGCGCCTCGGGCTGAATATCGCGAGGCCCGCTTCCCAGTCATCGCTAACGAACACGCCTAGCGCGGGATTCGAGGCCGTCATGATTGCGCCCATATCGACCGGTGAGCCGATACCGGTTCCGGCCATCGCTTTCGATTGCGTGCCGACGCCGTGGGTGAAGTAGCCGTTCGTAGCAAACGCAGACGCCGCCAGCGCTGTCGTGCCAACGATTGCCAGTATTGCCCTGGCGGCTCGTGTAAGAAATCTCATTGTCGTTCTCCCTGATGCCCGGGAATCTCTTCCCCTATTATTTATTCACCGTGTACGTAAACCGCTTTTGTCTACCGCACCGCGGCCAAAAGATTTGCAGACTCAGCCTCTGTGACAGAACACGTCGTGTAGCGTCTCCATCACTTTGGTTGCCTCGTCACCGGAAAGCGAGTAGCTCACCGACTGGGCCTGCTTCCGTGATCGCACGATCTTTTCGCGGCGCAGGATCGCCAGATGCTGCGATAGCGCGGACTGGCTCAGGCCCAACAGGTTTTGCAGCTGGCTGACCGTCTTTTCACCCTCGGCGAGGTGGCAGAGGATCATCAGCCGCCATTCGTTCGCCATAGCCTTCAGGAGCTCGCAGGCGTGGGACGCCATGTCGTGCAACTCGGTCAGGTTGGCGATGTCGTCGGCGGCGATCGTCTCGCTCGCCCGGCTGGTACTCTCTGTCTCCGCCACCTTACTCGCAGCCGCCGAAGCCTTCGGCATCCATCTTTGCCTCGTAAGGTCCTGTCACATCGCTACCAATGACAAGCGAGCCTTTGACGGAATCCCAGTCTTCCGGCTTCAGCACGACCAGCCAGCCGGCTTCGTAAGGATCGTCGTTTGCGATCGAGGGGTTGCCGACCATTGCTTCGTTTACCTCGACGACCTCGCCGCCAGCCAGCGACTTGGCAGGCCCTACCCACTTGCCGGACTCCAGCGTGCCGCAGGACTTGCCGGCGCGAACGGACCTGCCGACGCGTTTCGGCGTATAAGCAACGAGCTTGCCGGCCATGGCCGTGGCCACGGCAGTCATGCCAAGCTTCACGTTGCCATCGGCCTGTTCCTGGAACCAGATGTGGTTATCGACGTCGTACAAGAGTTCGTCAGGAAGGTTACATCCGCGTACAGACGGCATGGCTATGCCTCCTTTGTCATTGTGTTATCCGGGTCTGCCGCCTGCCTGATCGGCCTGGACGAACAGCAAAACTCACCGAGTTCAGCGACCTGCATTTTGCCGCTGATAAACAGGTACAGGTGACTGGATATCATCTTCATCAACGCGACACGATTCGTAGTTTCCGTATGCTCCGGCTGCATCGTGATCAGGTTGAAATAGTAGGCGAGTTCGCGGCAGGTCTCCCTGCAGGCGTTGAAGCTCGGTTCGTCCTTCGTGCCCTGCCGGTGCAGGGCCAGTAATCGAAATCCCTCACGAGATTCAGCGGTAGGCTCATAGCCGCGAGCGACGACCCAATGTTCCAGCACTTCCTCGCCAATCGCGAGAAGCGCGGCAGCCGAAGCCTCAGCATCGTCGTCTGTTGCAGCAACATCGATGGCCGCTTCGAGCTCCGCGAGCGTCCTCATGCCAGGCCTTTTTCCTTCAGGAAGTCCATTGAATTGGACACGTTCTCGTGCACACCGACCTTTTTCGGCTTGAGCCCCAGCGCCATGCCGAGCAGCTGCGTGAAATAGAGAATCTTGATATCGACTTTCTCGCCCAGCACCTTTTCGGCGCGAATCTGGTGCATTTCCAGGCCGGAATGGCAGGTCGGGCATTCAGTAGCGATGACATCCGCACCGGAGAGTTTCGCGGCCTTCAGTATGTTCAGCACCAGCTTGGTCGAGGTATCACTGTCGGACAGTGTATGGGCACCTCCGCAGCACGCCGTCTTCAGCGGGAAGTCGACGTTCTCGGCGCCGGCGGCCGCCAGCAGGTCATCCATGAAATGCGGCTTCGACGTCGATTCGCTG
>Ga0224502_10000429_pt1 | contig 13920 bp, 11 predicted proteins | sample SF_Oct11_sed_USG_5_FD_169104 | JGI IMG/M metagenome (GOLD analysis project Ga0224502, IMG submission 169104) | Sediment microbial communities from San Francisco Bay, California, United States - SF_Oct11_sed_USGS_13 | ecosystem: Environmental > Aquatic > Marine > Sediment | place: USA... | reverse complement strand
AAGGCGGGCTCAAGCTCTTCGTCTGACAACTTTATCTCGGAGTAGTCTTCACGTTTCCGGACGATGCTCCCTGCGTTGATGTACTTGCCCGGATCGCCGAATAGCTGCATGCCGGTCAGCCTGGATGTCTGGTACTGCTCGGTCAGGGGTTCCTGCAGCGAAAGGAACGTCGTCAGCTCACCGAGAACGCCGCTGCTTTCGTCGACGAGGCGTTGAGCATCGACGAATATGGCATGTCGAAGCTCCTGATACGCCAGGATGCGCAATTTCTTGACTCGGCGGATATACGCCTGTGTGACCTTGCCCGCGTCTGCTTTCCAGTCATCGGGATTCAGTTTTCGAGCCATGGCAACGGTGCTCTGAATTGTGCGCCGCGGTTCTCTCAACATGAAGATCACAAACACGTCGTCGCGGCGCAGGAGGACGGGGTTAACCCTGCAACTGTTGTGCAGGATCTTATCCAGGACATACCTCCCGCCAATGTCGGCGTCGGTGCCCCAAAAAACCCTCCGCTTCAGGCGCCAGAGGTCGGCCCGCCCGGCATAGACGTTGTGCGTTTCGACATACCCTGCCACCTCCGGATTCGAATTCAGTATGTGACACAGCAGGCTCGAGTAGCAGCGCATGTGGCTCATTACCAGGATGTACTGCTTCGACCGCAGGGCCTCCAATCCTCGTCGCGCACTCCCTGTGAGATCCTTCGCTTGTCGCCAGTAGTCAGCCATGGCAGTGCTCAGGATGGTGCTCGTGGTACGCAGCTAACCGACATGTCAACGCATGCAGAATATTGCCCAAATCCATATTCTCAGGCCGTTCGTTGAATTACTTCTTCGCTTTCACGCAGCTTCAAAAAGTGATTGGGTGATGTGCGCTTTGCGGGGCCAGGTAGTTCCGTGAAGTCCCCATATGTGCGGGTCAGGACGCGTGCGGGATCTTGCGGAGCCGCCATCGTCAGGCTCTCGAACGGGAGCTCGCCGGCCGGGAGTATCCAGGCCGAAGGGTACGAAGCGCGACTGGCGCGGTACCCGGAGAACCACGACGTCAAGTTCGTCTTTTCCCCAAATGGTGGGGCGACGACCAATGCCCGGAGAATCCTGTGCCAGACAACGCCGGGGAGCAGCCGCGACAGCAGCCGGCGGCCGTGCCGGCGCTGTGATTCGGGAAATCGATACTTCGCGCGGATCACTTGCCGCAGAAACCGAACGAGACGTGCTCGGATACGTTCCGAAAATCTCTCGGGTGATGCAGACCAATCCAGTGGGAACACGTCGATGCTTGCGCCCGCAGGCTGCAGACCGCGTGGATAACTCCATTCGAATGCCGATTCCAGTCGCACGATCTTTGCAAAACCCAGATGGTACTTATCGTTAGTCGTGTAATGAAGGACCTCTAGCCCTTCAGGCAGCTCCGATACGAGCAGTTTTTCGAAGTCACTTCTCAGCATCCAGAGATCGATGTCATCGTCCCAGGGAATGTAACCTTGATGTCGAACGGCGCCGAGCAGGCTACCGTCCGCAAGAAGCGGGTGAAGTGAGCGCTCCGCACAGAAGACGCGCACCTTTCTGAGGATGTCCAATTGTTCGTCGTGCGCTCGCCTGATAGCCTCCCCGGATTTCGGGGGCATTCCATCGTGGAGGTAACCGTTATCATCGAGAGCTTCGATGCCCCAGTGCGGCGCTGATTCGCTCTTGAAGTCCCGTGGACGCAGAAGCTCCGGCCTCAGTCGGGCTGTGGCGAACGGGTCGCCAGGCTTGACCACGTCAACGGGGCCCGCAAAAAGCACGCGCCGGCTGACTATCTCCGTTGGTTGCGCCGTCGTAAGCTGGAATACCGTGCACGAATTGGCAGTCCCCGCAGACTTGTCCCTGTAGAAGAAGCGCGTCCTCAATGTCCCTTCGCCTGTCGCCTCCAGGAACCGAATTTCGATCTTGACCGTGCCGAGCAGACGGCTGCGCAAACGCCAGTGCTGTGCCGAGCAGTGCTCCTTGTACAAATAGCTGCTGACAAGCTGCAGCCCCTGCTGACGCAGCGCTACTGCGATGTCTGCAATTGCATGCGTGCCGGGCAGCACGGCCACGTCTATGGGCCTGCCCAATCGACGTCCTTCAAGCACCCATTGCAGGGTCTCAAAATCCAGTGTGTACGGGATCGACTCAGCCTTGAACGCCTGATTCAATTTCCGAGCCGCTAGCCCGCAGAGAGCTACTCGCTGCAAACCGGCGACGCGTTGCCGTACATACCGAAGGACACGTCGCACAGGTTCCAGGTACGACCAAAGCAGATTTCGCACAGGCGCTACGAACGAGGCAAGCACCGCCAGGTGTGTGTTGCGCCGTGAGTAATACCGCATCAATGGTTGATTCTCGCGTGCGTACCTCTCTCGCCAGCCCGGGTAGTGCTCATCCATATAGGCCAGAGCCTTGCGCGTAAACTTCACGGATAGAACAGGGCTGCCGCTAGCACGAAGGGCAGGGAGTCGAGCGAGCAGGTGTGTCCGCACGAGTCGTTCCCCGATATCGTCGACACCCTCGATATTGCCCAGGTCCGCGAGAGATTTCCGCATGGAATCACACGAATCGAAGATGTCGAATATGCGCGGATCGGCAGCTCGCGTAATCGCGCCGATACGACCCACACGGTACTGGTAGAGGGCTTCGTTCACTACATCGACGCGATTGGCTTTCGCTACAAGACCATAAACGACTGCGCTGTCCTCGAACAGCTTCCCATCCGGGAATCTGAACGACTCGCGGCTGATCAAGTCCCGGGCATAAATCTTGTTCCAAGCATAGCTTTGCGCCCCCCAGATGATCTCCGGGTTGCAGCTCGCAGACGATCCGAACTGGTCAGCCGGTATTCTCAGACGAATCCGCTTGCGCTGGCCATCAGGCCATCGTTTCAGTCCGGCGCACACCACGACTTCACTGTCGGTTTCCACCGCCCTGCTGTACAGCTTTTCGAACATTCGAGGACTGACCCAGTCATCGGCGTCAACAAATCCGATGTATTGTCCGGTGGCTACAGCCATACCTGCGTTGCGAGCGGCCGAGAGCCCCGCATTCTCTTGTCGGACTACTTCTATGGACGGTCCCTCGCCGCTCTGAAATGCCTGGATTCGCTCTGGCGTGTCGTCTGTAGATCCGTCATCTACGACGATGATCTGGATCGACTGCAGCGATTGCGATACCAATGATTGCAAGCACTGATCAATGTAGGGCCCCACGTTGTAGGCCGGAACAATCACCGAGACAGGTGGCTGATCAATAAATTTGTTTTCCATGCGTCAGGTTAGTACTCACTTGCAGGGCTAATCGAATGAGTCCGAAAGGACCGGGAGTCTAGCATGGACCCTTCGAAAGGGTGACCAATCGTAATCTGAAGACGGGCAGATAGAAGCCGGATTGCCCTCGTGAAACATGGCCATATCTCTTGCGTCGCCCTGGCAGGCCGCCAGGAGCCTCCTGCGTTGTGGTCGACTGAGAGCATGCGGTCACAGCGCAATTCAAGAGCCAGCAGTTGCGCGAGCACCATGGAAGCGGCCACCATGGTCAACTGCGCCGCCATTGCCCAAGTTCTCTTTCAATAGCTGTGCGCTCGCTGTCGGAAAGTTTTTGCCTGTGTATGCCGACATTTGAAGCGGATCTTGCTGGCTCGAAGCGGGTCCGGCTACGGATTGCCTGCAGTTCGTCAAGAAGCCAATCAATCACTGCTTGCCGATACTCTGCATTAAGCACAAAACGTTCGAATTCGACCTCCCGAACCGCGTCCGCCTGATTCGCAGGAAGCTTGCTTCGCCCACTCCGAATAGCAAGTCGGCTACTCCGGTAGAACGGAACAAAGCGAGATGGCGTCATCCAGTGGTTCACGTCCTGGTCCTTTCGGTCGGCGTAGGTATCCAGCGGGTCGCGCACCACTGCAGCCACTTTGAAGTCGCGGAATATTTCGAGCATATCGATATTGCGGCCAAATACTGCATTGTTGAAAACGATTCCGGGGCGACCGCCGGCAAACGCCGTGGCCAGAGATTCGGCGGCAGTACTCAATATACGGTACGACGTTGCCAAGTCGGATTCGTTACCTAATTCGGCAAATCCTTCGAACATGTTGAAGAAGATGCCGGTGTAGCGGGCCCCGAATACAGTTTTCAAGTGCGATGCGGCCCGAGCACATTTGTGCTCTGAGTTGCCAATTGCACCGGCACCCAACACGTGGCAGCGGAACAGCCGCCACAGGTCCGATCGCCGCAATACTCGTTGCTCTCGTGCAGTACGCCATAGTTGGCCCAGGCCACCTGGGCCTTCAACGAACATTGTTTCGTTGCCCGTACAGTCGTTCAGGAACTCATCATCTGGAGCTTCCGGCATCTCTGCCAGGTCGTCGTACTCCGTAAGCGCATCGTAAACTGCGCCAGAGCCCGTCCATCCGTTCCCGCAAACGAATATCTTGCGTAGTCCAGATTCATCGTTTCGTGCCGAAATACCCGGCCCGTTGGTGCTCAATCGGATGTTCGCAGGGCATGCAGCAAGGGCCGTAACGATATCAGTGCAGTCCGCGATCATCCCGTCGAGTTCCGCGTGCCCCTCAAATTTTTTACGCACTGCCTCGCTCACATCGGCTGCTGCACCAGGCGCATCACCGCACGCAAACAACACGCTCGCACGCAAGATCCGCCAATCTGCATCGAGCACCGCGGAGCGCGACTCGCTACTGAGCGATATCTCGCCTACGCGATCGATCCGTGACAGCGCGTATGCTTCGGCGATGCAATCGTGAATCTCGGGCGCTGTCAATACGCCAGACTTCGCGAAGAGAGCGGCGCTCGTATCGAAAACGCCAAACGAAAAGCAGAGACGCGCGAGGCGGCTTTCCAGTTCCTTTTCTGAAACGCTGGCAAGTGTATCTGTGATGCGCGATTTCAGTGCGGACCGAAAATCGCAGGCCTTCAAGGGGTGACTCCAGGCCGGTCCGGGAATTCGAGTGACAATGTCGTCACCACGTTCGCGAATCAGCCGATCGAAGATATTGAGCGCCGGCTCGCAAGCGCCATTCAAGGTGAATTCGCCGATTAGCCTGATTCCTGCCGAAAGACGTAGTCCGTACGCGTCAAATATTCTGTTGGCAAAATTTTCCGCAACGCGGGGCTCCACGGCTTCAATGCAAATATCTAGCAAAGCGTCGTACCATGCCTCATCGCGCGTGCATTCGCGCAAGGCGCGGTTCCAGCACCAAGCGCCGAGGCGGCGACTTCCGCGGTCCGTGAGCTTGAAGGCATAGCCGGCGAGTCGGCTGGGCGTGCATCGACCCACTGCAAGTCTCGGTAGCAACAGGAAGAAGAAGGCGGTCTGCACCCGAAGAGTAGACGTCATAAGCATAACCGGGCGGGCCCATTCACATGACCATTTCTCGGCGCCGCTGCGCCCGGTACCCGCGTATTCGCTTCGATCACGATCGGTATTGCTCTTTCAGGCATGGTAATTGAGTCAGAGGCTCAGGCAGAAGCTGTGTCCGTCGTCCGGTTAGCATGGTCATCCGCACTGGAGAGATGAGCAAGCAGGCTCAGAAGAAATACTTCTCCGTACCTGGCATTCATGTGTGATACCTCTGTCGCAGGGTGCTTGACTTGTGGCTTCAGCAGGCGGACGGAGTGCGCGGTGAACTCTGCTTTCGTAAACTGGTTTGCGTCAATCGTGGATTCCGGTTGCGGGAACAATTCGACACCTTTTCGCGAGGCCGATTGCTGGCAGATGCTCCAGATCTTCTTACGGAACGAGGGTTCCAGGCTGTCCCAGACCCATGGGCTTTTCGCATTTGGAGCGGCAGAGCCAGAATTATCGTCCTCCCCAATGGCTGGAATCGGGCGCGGAACAAGTATGACACGCGTGGTTGGACTTGCTTCGCCTATTTTCTTGGTCAGGCGGAATACATGTTTGGAAGTCAGCCATCTATCGATTCCAGTCGAAAGGCAGCCGTCGCTGAGGTACACATCGTTTCTCAGCACACGATGAATACTTCCAAGCAATCGATGAAAATAGAAACGACCAGCGTAAATAACCACGACATCGAACTCGGAGGGATCGATTCGTGTATACAGGCCATCAGATACCCGCAGGAGCATGTCTTGCAGGTTCGCCGGGCCACATATCATCCTGTCGCGTAGCCGGAGCTTGTTGAAGTTCCTCCCTGGCGCGCCAAAAAATACGATATCTGTATCCGCGTCTTCCAGCGCACCGTCTTCGACGGCTTTCTTGAGTGCGGCGATATGGCTGTTGCCCACTACGCAGACCTTCATTTCAGCGCGCCTCTGAACGCATCTAGCATCTCCTCCTCGCAAATTGTCTCCATCGCCTCTCGTTGCTTCGCTCTCCTGCGGCTCGATGCGCCGGAACCGCCATAACGAACCTTGCTAGGGCCGTAAGTGCTTTCCAAGCATGCAAAGAACGAATCCATGACAAAGTTGACACCGTGGTGCGAGATGGAGCGCAGATTTGGCTCATAAAACATGCTGCGAAACGGTGCGCCCGTTATCATTTCATAGGAAGGAAAATAGTCGACGTCTATGCGCTCATCGCGTAGCTGGCCCGAGACAGCTCGCAAGACGGATTTTGAGTAAGTGGTAGCTGCCAGGACGTGTTCGCAAGACGCGGTCGCGGTCAGGGGAACCGGGGATACGGTCAGAATGAACTTGAGATTAGCGTTGTTGGACTTCATTGTGTCAAAGCAGTCGCGCAGGCAATTCTCGACTTCCTGAAATCGATAGTTTTTGAAGTCGTGCAGTTCAGGATCGAACTGTCCCGCCTGAGTCCCCGGGCACATGGCGTAAACCTGGCCGTTCCCGCGATTGATCCACGCTTCGGTCAGGCCGAGGGTGAAAACAAAAAAGTCGGCTTCCGCGATGACTTTTCGAATAGCGCAAAACACGCTATTTCGGGAGTCTTCGAGTTCCTGTTCCGAGGAAAAGCCATTGGGTTCGATGTTCGGGCGGAAGGGGTCGTAGAACCGGTCTTTCCTTTTCCATATCTCGGCAGGCGGCGCCTCCTTCTCCAGCGCCCAATAAATCCACTGACGCAGTGAGGCCGCCGTATAGACGTTGCCGGTTCTGAAAGAAAATATCCCGTAGTTAAAGTCTTTCTTTGTTCGACTGTCGAATATCGTTGGGGCCGGCTCGGCATCTATCCAGTTGTAGCCTCGCTGAACAAGTGCACGGCCTATATGTTGTGCGAAACACGAACCAGCCGTCGCCACGGCATGGTTTGGCAATAACTCGTATTTCGGTGCCCATAAGGAGGAAACGTCGAGGGCGTATTTCTCAGCGATCGCCGGTCGCCAGAATGATCGCTCTGGCAGTTCTTCGTAGGGATTCTTCATGCTGCAATTGAATGCTGTAGTCGGATAGTTCAGTAATCGTGTATTTTGACACTGCGCCTTTAAAAAGACACGGTACGCTATTATCTTTGGGTCCTTGGAACCCTCTGAGAGGCACAGGAATACTTGCGCATGCGCAATTTCATCATCTTTTTCACTGAAAAGTCGGGAACAAGTCCCCTTGTGCGGCTACTTGACAAATTTGAACTGATTACGATATTGCGTCAGGAGAATAACACTGGATTCGAACCGTTTGACCGCCATAACTGTGGTCGCATGCCACTCCGGGATCTCAAAAAGTGTCTTGATATGATTTTTGGCTACGAGCCAACTAATATTGATCAGTTGAACCGCATATACACGAGAACCGCAAAACGACCTCTAGACATAATTGACGGGGAGGGGATAGTTGGGTTCAAGATGCGATTCACGGCTCCGAATTCCAATCCTCTTCACACAAAAGAGCTTTTTGGCTGGAGCAAGCTACTAACACGATCAATTGGACAATCATATAATCGATCTTTCAAGAAAATGATGTTCGATATATTGAAACGGCATGATGTCACCGTTCTTATAGCGGTTCGGCAGGACGTGCTGAGATGGGGGCTGTCGAAGTATCATGGTGATGGTACGGGCAAGCCGGGTCATCTACAGTTCAAAATGGCACGTGGTGCAATTGGCAGAGACGATATTGGCAAAATTCGTGTCGATTGCAGCCGACTTGAAAAGATAATCTCTGAGTGTGAGGCCGTGCACGCGGAGAATCGACGGTTAATAGAGCAATTCAATCTGGCCGGAGTCAGAGCGCACCCCATTCTTTACGAAGAGTTTGTCGCAGACAAACGCAGTTATCTTAAGGCTCTGTTTGAAATTCTTGAGCTGGAAATTGCAGAAGACGAAATTGCCCGGGTGTTGAGTCAGGGGGAATACTTGAAAAAGGTACATCCCGACGAAATTTCCCAGTTCGTGGAAAATCACGAAGAGGTCATGAATAGATTCTCCGATCGTTTTGTGTCCTGGCGCTGAATTTTGGCGGTTAAGGTTTTGCACACCACGTGAGAGCAAGGAACTGATCGAGCGAGATTTCCTACGAGGACGTCGTGATCGCTCGAATCTCGGATGTCTTGAGCAAGAATTCTTCGTCACGTATTAATTTCTTACGCGATGCAAAACCCTGATCGGGCACAAGCCATCCGGGCCCGTACAGCTGCTGCAAGACTTCTTCGGCATTGCCCGGAATTGGAACCTCCCGATCCGCCAGATAGCAGTGCCTGCCGGCAACGAAGCGTACTCGTCCCTGCGCCGGTTCAAATCTCCATCCGAAGGAGATGTGGAGCTCATCGAAGGTTGTAAACCATCCGTAGCTCATGTCGACGAACATCGTGTCCGATTGTTTCTTTCGAATCATGATAGACCAGGGTTCGATGCTTAGATCATAGCCCCGCTCGATGAGAAGATGGCATACTCTCGCGACCTCGACCTTAACTTCGCCAGGCTGGTTACTGCTACAGAGGTACAGGATGTCGAATCCATCGACGTCATGGGCGATGAGATCACCTTCGCGAACCGCGCCCAGCAGGTTGCCATAAAAAGGGAAAACCGGTTGTCCAGTGCCAGTTACGATTACGCTCGAGACCTCCTCGAATAAATCGAGTACCGCGCGCTTTGAGTCGGCATCGTGACCCGGGCGCAAACGGCCGTCTTTTGTAAATACATACCCTTCATCCAGACGCGCCTGCAGGCAGTCGTATTGACTCGCCTGTCCACAGGCGACCATTGCGGCACCGCCGAGTCCAGGCAGAGAAACTGCTTTGCCGTTGCTCGCGACCTGAAGGATGTCGCCGTCGCCGAGGAACTGCAGCAACTCCGCGCAATTGATTGAAAAAGCCTTTGCGGTAGAGACGTTTAATATATCCGCCGCTACGGTTGCTGCTATCGTTCGGTTGTTGACGAGTAGGTGAACTTCCGGATGGACTTCGTCAGGCGCGTCCACCCAACCGGTAAGTGCTTCGGATCCGCCGTGGAGAAATCCCATGGACGTGACTTCACCTGCTTGTTGGCTCCTTTCCGTTGGATCGGCCGCCACTAAACATCGCGACCAGTCCATGATGTGTGGTCGGCAAAGCCGGATCTCCTCCCGCAACAACTCATTGTCGGGATACGACCTGGCGGCCCGCTTCGCAAGCTCGTCCGCTCTGAGTGCGTTGCCGGAGCACCGGTACGCACGTGTGACGCCAATAACGGTCCAAATGCTGGCTGTTTCCTGCAAGTCCTTCGGTGTTTGCTCCCAATGCGTTACCGCCTCTGCCCATTCGGACATGGCGGAGAGCGCTAATGCAAGTGCGCGATGCAACCTGCCGTTTTCCGCGTGAGTGCCAAGGCCCCTTCGTAGAGTTTCCACCGCGGGGGCGGGACTGTTTGCGCTGAGATATGCTTCCGCCAGGCGTTCGAAAACCTGCGGGCCGACTATCGCAGCATGCCGGTCTACATGTGCTTCGAGGACGGTGATTATTCGGGCGGTGTTCCCTGCAGCAGCCGCCATGGCGGCAACGGTCAGTGCACGCTGATCAGGCACCGATGGAATCTGCGTGTGGCCTTCAGAGTCGCTATTAGCCGTAGATGAAGATAGCACGAACTCACTGAACGTCGGCACGACAGCTTGCAGCTCCCTCGCACCAGGCGCACCTAGGAGCTTGACAACGCCGGCAATCAACGCATTGTCCGGTTCGAGACGAAACCATGTGATCAGGCGAGCAACCGGAATCAGAATTCGCCTGGCCAATGCCCGGCCCGGCCGCCGGGTTCCGATCTCGCGAAACATTGTGTAACGTTACACTTGCTATTCCAACAATACTACAGTGCGACTTGTATCTGGGACTTGGGCTATTAGAGTGGACGACTCTAACGAAGTGAAGATTACAGCAGACAGCATCCCTGTGCGCGGGGGAAGCCACGCAAAGGTGACGTTCGGTACTGCCGCGCCAGAAGGGGCGGAGCTGATTGTAGAGCACCTGTGCGACGGCCAATTGCTGGCTCGGGAGCGCCGGCCATTGGCTACTGGCGTGAACGTGCTCGAGATCAAAACGCATCCGGAAGCATCGCACGTCTTGTGCGCCCTGAGAGCCGGCCATCGTTCGATTGTCAGAGCACCTTTCAATGTAGATTGTGGAGCGGCCATCGAACCAACGGGACGTTATTTCATCGTCATAGGCGCCATGAAGGCCGGAACAACGACGCTGTTTCACCTGCTGGCGCAACACCCGGCTCTTTGCCGGACATTTGCCGAATTGCCCGGGACCAGTACAACCAAGGAGGTCAACTACTTCAACAAGCTTTACCGGGACAGCGATAATGATCTGCACTATGACTGGCGCTTTCCATTTGATCCTGCGAGGCACGCCTGGACGCTGGATGTGTCACCGAATTACGCCAAGCTACCGCGTACCAGGCCCGTCCCGAGACGCATCGCGACGTTGGGGGGAGACACAAAACTGGCATATATACTGCGTGATCCGGTCGACCGGATTGAATCGAACCTCGCGCACAAGCTACGTAAAATGGGCAAGCTGCCGAATCTGGACAGATGCATACGGATGTCGCGCTATGCGCTGCATCTGGACAGATTTACTGAATACATACCACGCGAGGATATTCTGCTGCTCGATTTCGATCAGCTTCAACATGACCCCGCCGCAGTTCAGGCACAGATCTGCGATTTCCTTGGCATTGACCGCTTTGTTGCCCAAACCGTTGTTCACAACAGGCGCGGCATCGATTTCCGGCTGGACGCGACCCAGCGGGCCGAGTTAGCCGAAATCCTTCGTCCCGACGTACGGCTGCTAGTAAACCGTTACGGTTTCAAGCCCGCCAAAGATTGGCTGCAGGGCCCGTCTTGATGCCCTCGCAGTCCTTGAGGCCCGCCGTTACAGGGATGACGGGCGCTCCTCGATATAGCCGTGCAAGGTATTTAAGCTTCCGTTCCTCGTAGGGTTCACCCTGGCCCGCGAGCCGCGGCAGGTATTCCACTAGCCAGCCGAGACGCGAGAAGAAAGCGAAATCCGCCACGTCCGTGATCAGGACGGGTGCAAATCCCGGCAACGAATCCCAGCGCTCTGACAGGCTGGTGCAAGCCTCGCGGAGTGTTTCGCGGCTCGTTCCGACAGCCCAAACGAGTAGTGGCTTAGCCTGAGCGTCTGTGGGTTGTTTCTTGAGGCTGACTGGCCAAGGGTCAGGCCGCCACGGCCACTTGGCCTGGAACCACCGCAGTACAGTGCCAACCATCCCCCGAAGCTGCCAATAAATGCCTTTCGGTCTTGGAGAGCGCTTGATCAGGTAGCGTTCGACCAGTTCGTCATCAGTATGAGCGGCAAGTTCACGCAGATGCCGTTCCAGCGCATTAATTTCCTCTTTCAAACTTGCAGCCATCACCTCACCCTATCCGTTGTTGATCAATGCGAGGATTTCATCCGCCGCGTGCTCGGCGCCGTGTAAATCGATCGTCGGCGCGTCCGTTTTGACTTTGGTACGGATCGCTAGCAGATGCGCGACGGCATTTGCGCGCTGCTCCGGTGTCTCACAAGGCGAAACGACCGCCGGCACGGCTTGCGCCACGAGGTGCGCACGGGCGGTCTGATCGTCGGCTACCTGTGTATTCGGTACGAACAGGGTCGGCACACGCGACTGCAGTACTTCGCAACAGGTGTTGTATCCGGCGGCAGCGACGAAGACATCGAAAGCGCGCATGACACGCAAGAGGGGAAATTGTGTGAGTGGAATGACGCCTTCGGGCAACGGTACGTCAGTCGATGAAATCGGTGCGCGAGCCCAAACGACGGTATAGCCGCTCTGCGTCATTCCATCAATCAGGCCTCGACCGATGCCGCTGATGTCCTTCAGATTGCCGGGCCCCAGCGAGAAGAGCACGTAACGGCCGTCCCGATTTAGACCAAGTTCGTCGCGGGCGGCGTCTCGGCCAAGCAAGTCTTCGTCTTTCAGCATGGTGAAGGGCGGAATCGTGACGCTGCGGCCGGGCATCGAATCACGTTCCACGGAAAAGCTCGAACTGAGCTCGCCTAGCTTGATGACCAGGTCGAAATTATCCTCTCTGACCGGCACCTCGTGCATATCTTTCTTGTATAAAGTCAAATTGGACCAAACGAGCCTCGGAACACCGTAGGCGGAGGCGGCGTGCAGCAGTCCGCGGTACGGCCACGTGCCATCGAACACAACCGCTTGCGGCCGCACCCGTTCGAACATCATCCCGAGCCTTTGCGACAGTTGCTGGTCCCAGGCCCACGAGCTCGCCCGTGACCAGAACCTCGAAACCAGGTAGTCGGCCTCGAACCCCATGTCATTGATGATCTCGATGGCGGATGCCAGTGAAAAAAAGACCGGGCGTGCACGACCTCGCAAGCGATTGGCGTAGGCAAGGCAGGTGCTCATGTGTCCCATGCCGTTGCCGTTGATGTTCATCAGCACGACGCAAGGCAGGGAGCTGCGTGCGGAATCACTCAACCAGCAAATCCTCCAGTAAGGTGTCTTCATCGATATCAGCAGTGACCGGCAGCGCCGGAATCTCCCGGTATCGCCAGGCGAGATATCGGAGCTTGTTTTCAAAATAGCCCTCTGCGGGTGCCGATAGCGACGGCACGTACTCCACCAGCCAGTTCAGGCGGGAGAAGAACGCGAAATCTGCAACGTCGGTAACCAGCACAGGAGCCCAGCCGGGCGACCCGATCTGCAATTCTCTGATCCGGTCACAGGCGCCGCGCAATTCCTCACGGTCGATGCCCATTGCCCATATCAAGAGTGGTTTCGCGGCAACACCGTAGTCAACGTAACTGAGTTCCGTCAGCCAGGGCTCGACCGGCGGAGACGGTCGTGCGGGAAGCGGCCGCATTAGTCCAAGCCGCCGCAATAGGCGGCCCGCACTTCTTCGAAGACGTCGACGGAGTCGCAGTTCTTCCGGAGAGATAAACTGCAGGTCGTACCGCTGGCTGATACCGGTATCGAATTCGCTCGCCAGTTGTCTCAGGCGGCGGCGCAAAGAGTCTGCTTCGGCACGCCGGGTCATCGTGCGCTCTTCTGCGCGACAACAGCGAGAATCTCATCAACGGCACAGTCTGCACCGTCGAGATCGATGGCCGGCAGCTGTTCCGCCTCGTTACCAATCTTCAGCAGTCGCGATACTGCCTCACGCCGTTTGCCAGGCGTATCGCAAGGAGACACCACGACCGGTGCATACCGCGAGGTCATCTGTGCGCGTATAAACTGGTCGTCCGCCACTTGCATATTTGGCACCAGAAGGCTTGGTACACCGGCCTGGACGACTTCGCAACAGGCATTGTAGCCGGCGGCACTCGCAAAAACATCGAAGGCACGCAGGTGACGGACGAGGGGGAAGAGCGATACGGTCTGGACCTCATCGGGTAAAGACTCGTCTCGCACCGAGATAGGTGCGCGCACCCACACCACGGTAAAACCGTATCCACGGATCTCTTCGAGCAGTCCGTGTGCGATATCGCTCACGTCCTTGACGTTGCCCGGCCCCAGGGAGAA
>Ga0224502_10000428_pt1 | contig 13922 bp, 11 predicted proteins | sample SF_Oct11_sed_USG_5_FD_169104 | JGI IMG/M metagenome (GOLD analysis project Ga0224502, IMG submission 169104) | Sediment microbial communities from San Francisco Bay, California, United States - SF_Oct11_sed_USGS_13 | ecosystem: Environmental > Aquatic > Marine > Sediment | place: USA... | reverse complement strand
GCAGCAACGTCTGCCAGCGCTCGCTGTCGGCGGTCGCCTCGTCGTGGCTTTCGAAAAGGGCCGCCTCGACCGATACCCTGTCGGGGTAGTTGCCTTTGAAATGCGCCGTGTCGACCTCGACTCGCTCGACGATGCCGGGCCTGCCGAGCGCGGCGATCACCCAGTCGTTGCCTGGCCCGCGACGGCGTGCCGTTTCCCAGCCGTCGCCCATGTTGACGCCGCGTCCCGGCAGGTTGAGGTTATGCATGCTGCCGTAGTGTTCGTCGCTTGCCGCGAGCGCGCGACCTCCGTTCCTGAGCGCGAACAGGTCGACGACCCCGTCGCCGCTCTCGAAATCCGCCTGTACCTCGCCGTAGATACGCAGGCGCGCGATACCGCCGTCCGGATAGATATTGAGGCGCAGGTGAGTCCAGGCGTGCGGATCGCTCACCGCGACGAAATGATGCCGGTCCCCGGCAAGGCCGGTCCGGGGGACGATTTCAGTCCAGTCGGATTCCGGCACGTCGCCGCCGCTGACGCAGGCGTCGATCGAGGCCTGCGGCGGGAAGTTGCCCGTGAAGTAGCGGGTGTCGATGTCGACACCACGGACGATACCTGGTACTCCCAGCCGGATGATGCAGTGGTCGTGGCCGGGGCCGCGGCGCCGGCGGCTCTCCCAGCCGTCCATCCATTTACCGTGATCATCGTACTTGTCGGCAATGAACACGGGGTCCGTGGCCTGGATCAGGCGCTCCTTGGCGGCGAAGAACTCGTCACTCGCATGGGTGACGCGAGTGCCGAGGCGCGGCTGCTCGAGGCGTATCCATTCCCGGAACGGATTATCGGGTTCGGGCATCAGTTCGCTCCCAGCGCAATCAGCCGCATTCGTGCAATCCTGTGTATCTCGAGCAACGCATTCTCGAACTCTTCATCGTAATCATTCTCGAGCCGCGACTCGAACGCCTCGAGGATCTCGCTGCGGCTCTTGTTACGAACCGCCATGACGAACGGAAACCCGAACTTCCTGCGGTATTCCCGGTTCAGTGCCTTGAAACGCGCGTATTCTTGCGGCGAGCAGCTGTCGAGACCGGCGCTGGCCTGCTCCGTCTTCGAGCTATCGGTCAGTTCGCCTGCGATCGCCGCCTTCACTGCAAGGTCCGGGTGTGCACGAATCAGGGCCAGCTGCCAACCCATCGACGCATTGTCCACGCAATCCGCCATGACCCGGGCAATCACGTCGATATCCGCACTGTCGTCGAGCAGCGCTGCCGCCCTCTCGGCGACCCACGGCGAGTGCTCGTAGATACCGCCGTAGCGCGCGATGAATTCTTTCTCTTTCATGCTAAGTCTCGTCCACGGGGAAATGCTCCCGCCAGTGCCGCGCGATGTCTATGCGCCGGCACACCCAGACGGCGTCGACGGTAGCGAGGTAGTCGAGGAAACGCGCAAGGGCGGCGGCACGCCCGGGGCGCCCCGCCAGCCGACAGTGCAGGCCCACCGACATCATCCGTCCGCCTTCGGCATGCAGCACGTCGAAGGAATCCTTCAGGTAGTCGAAAAATTGCTGCCCGGAATTGAAGCCCTGTGCCGTTGCGAAACGCATGTCATTGGCGTCCAGCGTATACGGGACCATGAGCTGCGGATTCGCCTGCGAGCGGTCCCAGTAAGGAAGATCGTCGGCGTAGGAGTCCGCGCTGTAGAGGAAGCCACCCTCCGCGGCGACCAGCCGATGCGTGTTCGGACTGCAGCGACCGAGGTACCAGCCAAGCGGGCGTTCGCCCGTCACCTCGGTATGGATGTCGATTGCCTTCGCAAGGTGCTCCCTCTCCGTCGCTTCGTTTACGGCCTGGTAGTCGATCCAGCGATAGCCGTGACTCGCGATCTCCCAGCCTGCGTCCCGCATCGCGGCCACGACCTCGGGGTTGCGCTGCAGGGCCATGGCAACACCGAAGACGGTAACGGCGAGACCGCGACGCGTGAACATCCTGTGCAGCCGCCAGAAGCCCGCGCGCGCGCCGTATTCGTAGAGCGACTCCATGTTCATGTGGCGCTGGCCCCGGTAGGCGACGGCCCCGACGATCTCGGACAGGAAGGCTTCCGAAGCGCCGTCGCCGTGCAGCACGCAGTTCTCCGCGCCCTCCTCGTAGTTGATGACGAACTGCACGGCAGTTCGCGCCGCGCGTGGCCATTGCGGATCAGGCGGCCGCGCGCCATAGCCGCGCAGATCGCGCGGATAGGTGCCGCTGCTCATTCGCTCACCCCGGCGCCGGCGCGATACCAGCGATCGATCAGGCGGCGCTCGTCTTCGGTGATGTTCGTCAGGTTCGCGATCGGCATCGCACGCGTGACGACGGTCTGGTGGTGGATGCGCAGAGCTTCGGCAACGATCTGCGCATCCGTCTCGAGCACGACACCGGCAGGCGCCGCCAGGAATCCCGGATGTTCGGGTGTTGCCGCGTGACAAGTCGTGCAGCGCCCGTGCACGACCGTGCGGACGGCGCCGAAATCCACGCGACCGGCGCTCGCCGCCGTGCCGCGCGGCGCGATTGCGGCAGCGACGATCAGCAACAGCGCGACAGCAGCCAGCAGCGGAACGGGCGAGGCCCGGCCCGAGTGCCTTGCCACGAACCAGACCCGGATCAGCGCCCCGGCTAGCGAGATCGCGACCAGGATCGCCCAGTTGTACTCATGGCTGTAGGTCATCGCGAAGTGATTGCTGATCATCGTGAACAGCACTGGCAGTGTGAAGTAAGTATTGTGCACCGAGCGCTGCTTGCCGCGGATCCCCGGCAGCGGGTCGGGTGCCTCGCCGCGCTCGGCCGCCGCGACCATCTTGCGCTGGCCCGGGATTATCACGAAAAACACGTTCGCAGCCATGATGGTGCCGAGTACCGCGCCGAAATGTATGTACGCGCCGCGCCCGCCGAACAGCTGGCACAGGCCCCAGGCCAGCAGGGCCGCGAGGGCGAGCAGGACGAAGGCGAAGAGGCCACCGTGTTTGACCAGCGGTGATCTGCACAGGCTGTCGTAGACGAACCAGCCCGTAACGATGAACCCGAGGGAGATGCCGACGGCGGACAACGTCGTCAGGTTCGCGACGGACGGATCGATCAGGTAGACCTCCGCACCCAGCCAGTAGACGAGCACCAGCAGGAACATGCCGGACAGCCACGTGGTATAGGCTTCCCACTTGAACCAGTGCAGCGTCTCCGGGAGAACCTCTGGCGCGACCTTGTATTTCTGCGCGTGATAGAACCCGCCGCCATGCACGGACCAGAGTTCGCCGCCCACACCCCTGTCACGATCGGCACCCGACCTGGGCGGTTGCAGGTGATCGTCCAGCCACACGAAGTAGAACGAGGCGCCGATCCACGCGACACCGGCGATCATGTGCAGCCAGCGCACGAGCAGATTCAGCCAGTCGGAGATATAGGCTTCCAAGTCAGCTCCCTGTCGGGTGCACGTTGCCGGGGAGCGACTGTTCCGCCGCAGGCGACCTTTCGTACACGCGAAGGATTTCCGCGGCGGCGGCGATGGCGATCTCCGCCGGTTTCTTGCCGCTGATGCCGGCCACGCCGATCGGGCAGACCAGCTGCCCGATCAGGCTTTCCGGCAGGCCTTGCTGGCGGAAGCGCTTTTCGAAGCGGCGGCGCTTGGTCAGGGAACCGATCAGCCCGCAGTACGCTGCATCACCGCGCCGCAGGATGCGGTCGCTAATATCGAAATCGAGGGGATGGCTGTGCGTCATGACGAGGTAGTAGCTTGATGGCGGCATGGCGGCCACCTCGAGCGCCGGCTCACTGGCCTCTACGGTCCGTACGTTGCGCGGCGCCGCCCTGAAGATATCGCGACGGCTGTCGACCCAGCGGATATTGCAGTCCAGCCCGGACAGCAGGTTGACGACGGCGGCACCCACGTGCCCCGCGCCGAAGACGGCGATATTGAAGTCGCTGCCGAGCACGGGTTCATAGAACATGCCGTCGATCACGACCGCCGCCCCGCCCTGCAGCAGGCCGCGGGCTTGCTCGATAAGCGCCGGGTCGCAGGCGCCCTCGTCGATACCGAACACGTTGTCGGCAGACACGACGAATTTCATCATTGACCCTGTCGCGGTTACCAGCACCGACGGCTGCCTCTGGCCGTGAAGGGCACGCAAGTCCCGCAGCCACGCCGGCAGGCCGCTGCCGACAGGCTCGAACAACACGTCGACGACGCCGCCGCAGCACTGCCCGAGCGCGGGACCCAGCGGGAAACGCCGCGTCGTCGGCAACTCCGGCCCTCCCAACAGGCCGGCGGCGATGTGGGTGCACTGGTGTTCGAGCTGGCCACCGCCGATCGTGCCGATCGTCTCGCGGGCGGTGACGATCAACTTCGCGCCGGTTTCGCGCGGCGTCGATCCGCGAATGCCGGAGATCGTGACGAGTACGGATGCCTCGCCGGCCGCGGTCAGGTCCGACAGTTCCTCGATCCACTCGTTCACGGCATTGCCCCGTCGATCGCGCGGAGCACGGCCTCCGGCGTGGCCGGCGCAGCCAGCGCCGGCAGCGGGTTGCTTTCCGTGGCGATCGCATCGCGGATTGCGTGGAACACGGAGATCGCGAGCATGAACGGCGGTTCGCCGACCGCCTTCGAGCGATAGATCGTATCCTCGCGGTTCGCGGCGTTCTCGAGCAACGTCACGTTGAACTCAGGGGCAAGATCCGAGCAGGTCGGGATCTTGTAGGTCGACGGCGCGTGCGTCTGCAGCTCGCCCGCATCGTTCCAGCACAGCTCTTCCGACGTCAGCCAGCCGGCCCCCTGGACGAACCCGCCCTCGACCTGGCCGAGATCCATCGCCGGATTCAGCGGCTCGCCGCAGTCGTGCACGATGTCAACCCTGAGGATGCGGTTCTCGCCCGTCAGCGTATCGACGACGACTTCGCTGACCGCCGCGCCGTATGCAAAGTAGAAGAACGGCCGCCCGCTGAACGTGCTGCGGTCGTAATGGATCTTCGGCGTCCTGTAGAAACCGGTTGCCGACAGCGACACGCGGTCGAACCACGCGAGCTGCACGAGTTCGGCGAAGTCGAGGCGTTCGGAGCCTGCGGACACCCGGCCGTCCGCGAAATCGACCGCGTTCTCGTTGACCGAAAAATGCCGCGCCGCGAATTCGGCAAGCCGGTTGCGTATCTTGCGTGCCGCGATCTGTGCCGCCTTGCCGTTCATGTCCGAGCCGCTCGAAGCAGCCGTGGCCGACGCATTCGGCACCTTGCTGGTATCCGCGGCATTGATACGGATGGCCGCAACAGGCACCCCCAGCTCGTCAGCGACGACCTGCGCGACCTTGATAAACAGGCCCTGGCCCATCTCGGTTCCGCCTTGATTGAGATGGACGGTGCCGTCCCTGTAGACGTGCACGAGCGCGCCTGCCTGGTTCAGGTGCGTCGACGTGAACGAGATGCCGAACTTGACTGGCGTCAACGCGATGCCGCGCTTCAGGACCCTGCTCGTGCGGTTGAACTGGTGGATCGCAGCGCGCCGCTCGCGATAACCGGCGCTGGTTTCGAGCTTATCGATAACCAGGTCGAGGATGTTGTCCTCGACCGCCTGCCCGTATGGCGTCACGTCGCGTTCGCCGATTCCGTAGAAATTCCTGCGCCGCACCTCCAGCGGATCGATACCGAGGGTGCGCGCGATGTCGTCGATCGCGTACTCGATCGCGAACATGCCCTGCGGCCCGCCGAAACCGCGGAATGCCGTGTTCGACACCGTGTTGGTCCTGCAGCGATGCGACACGATGTCGACGTTCTCGAGAAAGTACGCGTTGTCGCAATGGAACATCATCCGGTCGTTCACCGGGCCCGACAGGTCCGCGGAGATCCCGCAGCGCGACGCGAACGTGAAGTCGATTCCCCTGATCCGGCCGGTGTCATCGAAGCCCACGTCGTAATCGATGACGAAATCATGGCGCTTGCCGGTCATGATCATGTCCACATCGCGGTCGAGACGCAGTTTGCACGGACGCCCGGTCTTGTCGGTCATCAGGGCGGCGATGCAGGCGATGGTGGCGGCCTGGCTCTCCTTGCCGCCGAAAGCGCCGCCCATGCGCCTGCAGATGCAGACGACATCCTTCGCGGCGCGGCCCGTCGCTCGTGCCACGAGATGCTGCACCTCGTCCGGGTGCTGCGTCGAACTGTAAACGAGCAGGCCGTTGTCTTCCTGCGGCAAACACATCGAGATATGGCCCTCGAGGTAGAACTGGTCCTGTCCACCTGTGGTGATCCGCCGCTGCAGCCGCCGCGGCGCCTCACTGATCGCCGCATCCGGATCGCCGCGCGTCAGCCGCTCGCTCGGCAGCACGAACGAGCCCCTCTCGACGGCGGTCAGCGGATCCAGTATCGGCTCGAGTTCCTCGTAGTCGATCTTCGCGAGCCGCGCCGCCTTGCGGGCCTGCTCCGCGGTACCGGCAGCGACGGCGAAGATGGCCTGACCGGCATATTCCACGGTCTCCGTCGCAAATATTTGCTCGTCGTGCACGATCGGGCCGCAGTTGTTCTCCCCGGGTATGTCCGCGGCCCGGCAGACGCCCACCACACCCTCGGCGGCAAGCACGTCGCCGAGATCGACACTGCGCAGGCGCGCACGCGCCTTGCTGCTCATGCCGACCGCAACGTGCAGTAGATCGCGCGGCTCCGGCAGGTCGTCGGTATAGGCTGCCCTGCCACTGACGTGCAGGTGTGCACTGTCGTGCGGCAACGCAGTACCGACGGCCATCTTGCGCGCCTTGCTAGCCGTGGCGTCCATACGAATACACCGATTCAACCAGTTCACCGCCGGTCTCGAGGTAGAGTCGCCGCAACAGGTTCTGTCCGGCCCTCAGCCGGTATGCCGCCGACGCCCGCATGTCCGTGATGGGCTCGAAGTCCCGCGCGAAGGCCGCCATGCCGTCTGCCAGCGTGTCTTCCGTCCACGGCTTACCCGTCATTGCCTGCTCGCACTGCGTCGCACGCTTCACCGTTGCTGCGAGTCCGCCGCAGGCTATGCGGACGGACCTGACGCAATCCTCTTCGAGTTCCAAGCGACTGGCGACGCACAATGACGAGATGTCCTGGTCGAAACGTTTCGACAACTTGTAGCAGCGCAGCGTCGCACCGGCCGTGGGCAGCGGCAGCCGAATCCGCTCGATGAATTCGCCCGATCGGAGGTCGTTGACCTGATAGTCGTGGTAGAACTCGTCCAGCGCGACTTCGCGGGAACCGCCAGCGCTGCGGATTACGACCGAGGCGCCCGCCGCCATCAGTGCGGGCATCGAGTCGCCGATGGGCGACCCGTTCGCCACGTTGCCCCCGAGCGTAGCCGTATTGCGTATTGGCGGCGATGCGAAACGCCGCAGCAACTCGTCGAGCAACGGGTAGTGCTCGAGGATAGCGGGCATCGCATCGCTGAAAGTCGCTGCAGCGCCGATTTCGAGGTGCGTCTCGCTCAGGCTGGTGTCCGCGAGCCCCTCGACCTCGCCCACGTAGATCAGGCATTCGGGTTCGCTGTGCTGCTTCGTCACCCACAAGCCGACATCCGTGCCGCCCGCCAGAATCGTCGCATTCGGATGGGCGTCTAGCAGGCCGGCCAGTTCGTCGATGGTCCTTGGCGCGAAGTAGTCACGTGCGCCGTGATGCAGGTCCACGCAGCTAGCGCGTGAGATTTCGTGCAGGCGCTGCACGCGATCCGCCACGGATTGACCGCTGCCGTGCGGCTGCCGCAGCCAGTCATTATCGGCAGCGGCAACGTCGTACATGGCGTGCGCCGCCGCAATGATCGGACGATATCCCGTGCAGCGGCACAGATTTCCCGCCAGCGCATCGTCGATGTCCCGGCGCGAGGGATCGCTTTGCGACTTGTACAACGCGAACAGCGACATGACGAAGCCCGGCGTGCAGAAGCCGCACTGCGATCCGTGGCAATCGACCATCGCCTGCTGCACCGGGTGCAGGCCCGCACCACCGCGATCGAGGCTCTCCACCGTGATGAGTTCTTTGCCGTCCAGCGTGGGCAGGAACCGGATGCAGGAATTCACGGCTTTCAGCGACAGGCCTTCACCGCTCGCGTCGAGTTCGGCCAGGACGACAGTGCAGGCACCACAATCTCCTTCGGCGCAGCCCTCCTTGGTTCCCGTCCGGCCGAGGTCCTCGCGAAGAAATTGCAGGACCGTACGTGTCGGATCGACGTTTGCGAGTTCCACGACCTCACCGTCGAGCACGAAACGGATCGTGCCATTCGCCGGATCGTCGCTGGACGGCTTCGGTATCATCGACTCAGCTGCCCCGGTAGGTCGAATAGCTCCACGGCGAGGCCAGTAACGGAACGTGGTAATGCTCGGCGGAGGACACCGAGAAACGAATCACGACCGTGTCCAAGAATGCCGGCTCGCCGGTCTTCATTCCCCGGGAGGCGAAATAGGCGCCGATGTCGAATTCCAGCTCGTAGCAACCGGTTTGCATCGCGTCCCCCTCCGCCAGCGGCTGATCGGTGCGCCCATCGGCGTTCGACGTGGTGGAATTGACGAGCCTGCGTTCCCCGTCGACGAGGAACAGGCGGATGCCGACGTTCGCGGCAGGGCAACCTTCTGCCGTATCAAGGATATGCGTCGTCAGTCGTCCCATGAGCTCTCCGGCTTGCGCGCCGCGCGGCACTGCGGTCATTATACGTTGCCATCATCGGCATGGCGGCCGCCACGAGCAATATATAGTGACCTGTCGCGATGACGGTGAAATCAATGGCTGGCCAATGGAGTCCCTTGCGGACTCGCGAGCGAAGACGTCTGCCGGCCGACCGGACCGCTTTGCAGGCCTTGCCGCCGGCACCGCCCGAACCCGGAGGACCAACCATGAAACGACTCGTCCTGCTCCTTGCCGCGACCGTTGCCTGCGGTTGTGAAGTACACGTCCACGAGGACACGGACGTCGAATTCCTGCAGGCGCCCGGCACCGAGGACCTGGACCTGCCTTTCTCATCGGCCGTAAGGGTCGGCAATACGCTCTACCTCTCGGGCAGCATCGGCAACATCCCCGGAACGATGGACCTCGCCGCAGGCGGCATCCAGGGCGAGACGCGGCAGACCCTGGAGAACATCGACCGGACGCTCGAGGCATTCGGGTCTTCGATGGACAAGGTGGTCAAGTGCACGGTATTCCTGGCCGACATGGCGGAATGGGGTGCGATGAACGAGGTCTACCGGACGTATTTCGAGAACCCGCCGGCACGCAGCGCGCTCGGCGCCAGCGGCCTGGCGCTGGATGCCCGAGTCGAGATCGAATGCATCGCCGTGATGGCCGGCGAGGAAAAGAGCTAGTTCGCCAGCAGCGCGTCGCGCCGTTCCGCCAGCGCGCTGCGGCGGCGCTTGTCGAGTATCCCGTCGAATTCGCGCTCGATAACCTCGTCGGAGAGCGCGCTCAACGCGCTCTTCCAGCCGTCCCCGATTTCGAGATCGACATTCTCCAGGTGCCGCGGCCGATCACCGCCCCTGCCGAAGGCGCGCTCGTGGCCGACCAGGATCAGCTGCCAGTCATCTGTCCTGTACCTTATGCGCTCAGGCGTCCGTCCTTCGTTGCGGATGAGGACATCGAACACGTACATGGCCGACCACTGTTGCGGCAGCGGACAGTTCGCGGAGCCGCCGCGCCCCGCTTCGGAACGTTGCTCCTCGTTCATGAGCTCCGGCGGCATGAACTGTAACGATCCCTCCTGGCGCCCCAGCTTTCTCTTCACCGTGACGGGAACCATGTCCAGCTCGAGCAACCGGTCCAGGCGATAGGCGGCGACGTCCGGGTACGTGTCCTTGTTCTCGCGCTTCACGAATACCGCATCGACGCTGCGCTTGCCGTCACTGACCGTTACGATCGTCCGGCCTGCATCGTCTTCGCGCTCGTTCGAAATCTCGCCGGAGGCCAGCAAGGCTTCGGTCGCGTCGGCGGACAGGAATCCGCCCGGCCGGCTGCCGACCTGGCGGGGATGTGGTTGCGGCGATGTGATCTCCTGACTCTCCTCGTTGACTACCGCGAGGCGGTCTCCCTCGATAACCAGGGCATTGCCGCTGCCGCCGTAGCGTTCCCTGAGCATGCCGGTGTCAACCTCGATAACGTCGCCATCGAAGCGCTCCAGGATGCGGCGCCCCTGTGTCGGCGTGTGACCAATGACGACCCGCGTCGCACCGATCGCGTCCAGAGAGGCCTGCAGGCGCTCCTCCTCGACGAGGCGGCAGCAGGCGACGTTGCCGCGGTACCACAGCGGGCCCTCGGGCGCGTGCAAGTCGGATTCCGCGAGCTTCCTCGTTTCCTTGATCGCATCTAACAGTTCCGCATCGCCTTCAACCGAGGGCATGTAGTTCTGCAGGATGCGCGGATGCGAGTAGAAATTATCCATGGGCGTCAGTACGCCCGCGTCATACAGAGACGCCAGGTTCTCGACGTAGCTATCCAGTTCGCCGGCCAGGTCCCCGTTTACGCCGTCGAGACCGATCTCGGCGATCATGGGCGACAGGCCACCGTGCACGAACGCCGTGCCGTTGACAACGACGATCACGGGCTGCGTCAGCAGCCAGGCGCCGTACTTGCCGTCCGCTTCGAACCCCCGGCGGTGTGCGAAAAAGCCGGCGGGAAACCGCTCGTCGAACTCCCGACGGATCTCGTCGCTTATGTCGCCGCTCGCACCCTTCGTCTTTGCGTATTTTGACAGCCAGCCTGCCCGCTCCTCCGCGGTTTCCTCTGCGGCGAATGCGGCGAATTCCTCTCTCGAGACATAGCGCAGATCACCGACGAGATTCATCGCCTCGTGATTCCCGACCAGGACGTGCACCATGCCCCCTGCCGCTTCCGCCTCGCCCTCCAGCCGCATCAGCAGGTCCATGACGTCTCGCGAGTCCGGGCCGCGATCGAGAATATCGCCGACGATGACGAGGTGCGTCGACCCGCCCGACCAGCGCAGGTCGGCGTCCAGCACCCCCGCGTTGCGGAGCGTTGCCACCATGGGTTGGTACGCGCCGTGAATATCGGAAACGGCGACTATGCGTTCGGCGCCGCTGTATTGCCACTCGCTCGCCAGGGACGGGAGAGGCAACGAGCAGGCGAGCAGGAAAACCAGGAATCGGGTCGGGTATAGAGTCATATGTCCAGCCAGGTGGTTCGAACTACCAGTTTAGTGACAAGCAGAGCACGCGGCAATTTGCTTCGTTCCCTGTCCGTCTCGACGCACACGCGCATGCTAGACTTTTGTAATGTCCAGACTGACACGGTACGGATGAATCCATGCTGAATTGCCGCAACCTGCTCATCGCCGCGTCGTTGTCCTTTTCGGCGGCGACCGCGATCGCGGTCGAACCGGGCGATCCCGATCCGCTATTCGGAGACGACTCGCCCTTAGAGATCAGGATAACGGCACCGATGAAGACACTGCTCGGTGAGCGCCCGAACGACACCTACCTGCGGGGCACGCTGTCCTACCGGGAGGCTGACGGGGGAAACGTCGATTTCGATGTCGGCATTCGAACCCGCGGCAATTACCGGCGCGACGCCAGCGTCTGTCCGTTCCCGCCGCTGCGTATCAACTTCAAGAAATCCCAGGTGAAGCAAACGCTGTTCCGGCACCAGGACAAGCTGAAGCTGGTCGCGCACTGCCGGGACAACTCCGACCGCTATGAACAGAACATCATCGAGGAATACCTCGCATACCGCATTCTCAATACGCTTACCGATATAAGCTACCGGGTGAGGCTGGCGCATATAACCTATGTCGACAGCGAGGAAAAATACGACGACCGGGTTCGTTATGGCTTCTTCATCGAGCACAAGAAGAGCCTGTCCCGGCGTATCGATTTGCCGCTGATATCGACCGAACGCATCCGGACATCGGAGCTCGCGGGACCTTATTCGGACCTCACGTCGCTGTTTCAGTTCATGATCGGCAACACCGATTTCTCGCCGATCGCGGGCCCCAAAGGAGAAGACTGCTGTCATAACTCCACGTTATTAGGCAACGAGGGCGGGCCGATCTATTCGATCCCCTATGATTTCGATATGTCGGGACTGGTCGACGCGCCTTACGCCGAGCCGAACCCGAAATTCCGGATCAGGCGAGTGACCCAGCGCCTGTATCGCGGCCGCTGCGAGTATATCGGTAACCTGGAGACTTCCGTGCAGCTTTTCCTGGACAGACGAGACGCGATTCATGGCCTGTTCGAAGACCAGCAGCAACTGCAGGAATCGATGCGCAAGAAATCGCTGAAGTTTATCGACCGTTTTTACGACGTAATTGAAAATCCGAAGAAGCGGCAGCGCGAAATCGAATCACGGTGCATCTGATTTGACCACGGCGTCCGGCGCCCCTATCCAGTCGACGACGATCTTCGCCACCCTGGGGTGGATAAAATAGCCCAGCGAGCAATGCGGATTCGACTTTCCGTAACGCATCGCGTGGTTATAGACACGATAGTCGTTGATGGAGCTGATCACGTGCTCACGCATCATTGCCTTCAGATCGTTGGCTACCGTCTTGTCGTGACAGAAATAGTCGTCCTCGGCCGAGACGTTCTCCCAAGTGATGATATTCGTCGGGTAGCGTTCCTTGGAGCGGCGGCGGGCACCGAGCAGGCGTTTGCGGACCATGTCGTCGCTGATCGGCGAACCCAGCGTCACGAACACTTCGATCTTCGAGGCTCTGAATTCGTCTCTAAAGCGCTCGTCATGCGAAAGCTGCCACAGGACATCGTAAGCCACGGCACAGCCGGTGCCGTGGCTCATCAGCATCACCTTGTCGCCACGGCGCAGCATCTCGCACAGGCGGTCGCGCACGCGAGCGCGTACCTGGTCGGTGAAATCCGTGTTGCGCCGCAAGTAAAGCGCGAAGTCCTTCGCGACCAGGGATACCAGCAGCGGCGTGAGACCCACTAACCCCAGCAGTGGCGAAGCCACGTCCGCGATCGCCTCGGGTATCGCCGACTTGCCGCGCAACTTGTCGTACTGCTGCAGGCCGAATTTCTTGCGCTGCGGTATTTTCCGCAGGCTGTCGAGCGCGTTGCGGCGATCCCCGATGTCGAGCTGCTCGTCGTAATGCCGACCCCTGGATCGCAGGTAGGCATTCCCGAGGTCGCCGTAGTAGGCAAGTTCGATACCCACTCTTCCGAAAGCCTCGACCTGATCCGGGTAATCGCGCTGCACGCCCGCCCGCAACGCCGTCGAGGCCTCGTCCATGTAGACCTCCTCGGGCGGCTTGAAATCACCGCCATGCACAATGAGTATGCTGCGCTTTGCGCTGTTATCCGTTTCTGTCATTGCCAGTTCAGAGCCGTATGCGGGCGGCTAATATTCGTCTTCTTCTATGTTTCGTCGCGTCAGCATGGTCAGGAATGAACCGGACAGCGTCTTGCCGTACTCGAGTTTCCAGATCGCGAGTGTCGCCATTACGAACGCAAATGAAATTACTGTCGAAATGGCCACGGCCCCGATTCCGCTCCCCAGGCCTATGCCGATCGCAACGAAGATGTACATCGCATCCGACGGCAGTGCCAGCGAAAAGCGAAACCGCACTGCCGCGACGACACCGGCCAGGCTGAAAGCGAGCGCGATGCTGTTTACGACGATCATCGCTATACCGGTAACGACGATCGGCAGTAGAACGATCGTCTGGAGAAAGGACTGGTCCAGCTTGCGCGCGCGGCTCGTAATGAAATAGACCCAGGAGACCGGCACGACGGCAATAACCGAGCCGATGATGGCAAAGAACAGCTTGATCGGGCCGCTGGACGCGAGGATTGTGCGTTCGGCCCGTGAGTACACCGGCTCGAAGGTTTCAAGATTCGACTCCGCCAGTTCGCTGATTCCGCCCACCGGCAAGTACTCGCCGAGCCCGGGAAAACGACGCAGCACGAACCATGTCACGCCAATCCAGAATGCGTAATAGGACAGGATTATGGTAAT
>Ga0224502_10000427_pt1 | contig 13927 bp, 16 predicted proteins | sample SF_Oct11_sed_USG_5_FD_169104 | JGI IMG/M metagenome (GOLD analysis project Ga0224502, IMG submission 169104) | Sediment microbial communities from San Francisco Bay, California, United States - SF_Oct11_sed_USGS_13 | ecosystem: Environmental > Aquatic > Marine > Sediment | place: USA... | reverse complement strand
ACCATAACATCGACTTCACCCAATCGCCCAGAATCAACGAATATTCCCTTATGGTAGCAAGTGAAGACCCTAATAGACTCTACGAGTAGGAGATTACCGAGAAATGGGCGAAATGCAAGAGCTTCAAGCTACAGTTATCTATGCATACGACTGGACCATGTTCGGTGACCAAATGAGGATGTCGGACATAGCCGACCATCAATGTCTACAGATATATGTGGTTGGCTTTCTAGTAGACGAAGACGAAGATTTTGTCTGCCTATCGCAGCAAGTATTCAACGAAGACATACCTAATATTAGATTTACTGTGATGATTCCTAAGGCCTGTATTATAGACCGAAGGGATCTCAGGTTCTTCCCCGAAGGGGAATCAGATGATGGTGAGGTAGTAGAGGATCTAGCAATAGAGGACTAGTAAATGCTTAATACGCTCCTGAATAGGAAACAGTCTGAGATAGCCAAGACACAGCTCTTGGACCTACTGTCTCAGGTAGACAAGGCAGTACAGGACGGTACCATAGTAGCTATCGAGCAGATTAATGCAGCAGTGCAGGCAGCAATTAGCAAAGCCTGCAAGGATATCTACGCGCCAATCTTTGAGATCAACAAGGCCACTGTAGGTACTACGCCTGATCCCGATAGATATAACGCTGTCTTTGAACAATTAGTCAGCGATATCACGACTGTTTTCAGTGAGCTAAAGTACACAGGTGACATTGTTGTCGCCAACTTCAATAGGCTAGTTGATGAAGAAAAGTCTATTCTGGCACGTACAAAGAAGCTATATAATCAGCTACAAGACTTGGAATTGTTCTCCAACACGGCAGCGAGCAGGGCACTATATGTTTCCGATGACTTTGTAGATTTTGACAACCTAGATTTCGACGAACGCTTTAGGGAGAATGAAATATGCTTTGTTGACGTAGATCAGGGTTTGGTCACGCTTCCATACGTGGCAGCCACGTCAGCCATTATAGTCTCAGACGTCAAGATCAATGACATCAGTAACGGAGTTGTTGGGAATAACCAACAGCTGGATGTTGCTCGTCATGGTGACATCAACGAGATTCTTGATAGTAACCCGGATACATGGTTTGAGTATGAGAACGTACATGTTGTGGCTACAGAGGAGCCACTTGTACTGTCGCTCACACTCACCCTTTCCGATGAGTATGTTATTAACCATGTCAGAGTAAACCCGAACAACTTTGGTACAAGTAACTGGGTGAAAATACTATCGTTAGAGACGTCGATAGACGATCGTACATACACCTCGATCAAGGATAATCTTCCCATTGAGGGCTTTGTACAGATCATTGATGAAGACGAGTTTATTCTCTCACCAGCAACATCTAAGTTTGCGGGACAGGGTATCTACACTTTCACTCCACGTAAGGCTAAGTTCGTACGTATAGTACTTGAGCAAAAGCAGGGCTACTATATAGACACCCCAGACGGACAGCGCTTCAGGTACGCTATAGGGCTGCGAGACCTAGAGGTGCACGCAATCAAGTTCCAGTCCGTGGGCTCAGTGGTCAGTCTTCCATTCGCTCTTTCAGAGGAGATCAGTAAAGTATCCCTCTTGGCGGTTGAAAATCCAGTACGTGCCTCAGAAATTGCAAGTATAGAGCATTACATTAGTGTTGACGATGGGGCTAACTGGTACCAAATCCAGGTACAGACAGGAGAGGATCCGGATATCACGAAGATCCTCACGTTCAACGACGAAAGCGAAGGCGCCATAGAGACAGACGCAGCAGCTCTCACTGTTAGGCACAAGGCTGTGCTAAGACGTAACAGCGATGGCTTCAAGTCTGACAAATCGGCTATTTCCGAGGTAGTTACACAGACGGCAGAGTTGAGACAGCTTCCAGCGGGCGAACCATTCAGTGTGAGCATATCAGAGCGTCCTGTAGTTGGATCCGTTAGGATAGTTAACCCGATTTTCGGCTCAAAGGGATGGACTAGCCCTAGAGTATACGTAGGAACGTCGGATGGGACGCCTGGGCAGACTTTCGAGGTCGGAACGAACATTCGGGAGGGTGAGGAGAAAGTCTACGTAGACAGCCAATTATGGACCTCTGTGGCCGAATTCGATTCTGAGTATCAATACGTCATCAACTACGAATATGGTGATACTGGATTACCCTTGGTTAAGTTTGGTTTTGATAGCTCAGTGCCACAACGTGGAGCCATCATTTCGATAGAGCTACCGGCAGAGCCGGTCGTTGTCGAGGACAAAGAACCTCACACCATGATCTTAGAGAATATGTCTGATGGTGACGTTAATGCTACTGAGGTCATACGTTACAGTGCGAAGGAGAATGTCTACGGTGAGCGTATGGCACACGGCGCAAGTAGACACTATCTACACAACAAAAATATAAGCGATGTGGATCCGGTGACATTTAAAGAACCAGCAGGCTCTAATGTATTCGCCAATGAGAAGACTTTCATTGACGGTGTCACCGAGCTCACTACAAGTGGCGACTATACCATAGACTACACAAACGGCGTTGTATACTCAAACGATGTCACTCCGTCTAGTGCAATTGTTTCTGTTAACTACAGCTACACACCCATAGAGGTGATTGATCCCGAGAACTGGAAGTTCTCTGATCAGAAGACGTTCCAAACTATAGAGATAGATCACACCGTGTTTAGGTCTATCCAGATCCAAGACGAGGAACTGGATGCACAGGTGGGCTTGTTAAGAGTTGATCTTGCAAATGAAACTATCGTCAGAGGCTCACTGAAGTGGTCAGCCAATGCGTCACTTACTACAGAAATACCATTCATAAATGGTCTAGAGGAATTCTCAGATACTGTCAGAGTAGAGGACGAATCTGTCCCATCAAGTGGCAACAGCTTCTTTCTAGACAATGTGCCGACTGATGAGTACCCAGTAGTATTTTCCGACGCTTCTGTTTTCCAAAATGAGACTGCTACACCTACAAATCCAGGAGATTACTACGTAAACTATGGTACTGGTGAGGTAACTACAATAAGTACCCTTAACAACGGTACTGTGAGCTACAGATACGTGGACAGTAACAAGGCAGGCGATCTGGCTGGTGCATACAGCGTGGACTATAGAGAAGGCACTGTATATCTCTACGATGTACTAGCAGCCGGTGTCGACGTGAGCTATGAGTACACAAACTATGCGGTAAGATACCGTATAGCAAAGGGTCTTGACTCATATATGTACACAGTCAACCCCGATGACAAAATGATCACTGTAACTGATCCATCGGTGTTGGATGACTACCTACCCACTACTAGACACGCTGGACTCATCAAGGTGTTTTACGAGTATGTGTCAGAGGTGCGGGAGTCAATAGAAGAATTAGAGGAGTTTTTCACTCCAATCCTGAAAGGATATGCTTTAAAGATCTTAACCCCTAGTCTATTATAGTTCCCCCTTTTCTGTGGTTTTTTTTGAATTTGAGGCAAAATAGCGATGGATATAGCCGATCGGTACAGAGAGTATCTAACTAACCTGATCATCAAAAGGTATCTGTTGGACCAGACCATTCCATCTATAGAAAATATAGAGAGTGATCTCGCAGAGTACGAAGAGTGGTTCACGGATATGTCTTTTCCCATGGCGTACTTCCTGACGTTACAAGTGGACGAGAGGGAAGAGTCATCTGCAGAGCTCTTTAACCAGATGCAAGAGACATTCTTCAGCGATCTCTCTGTATTATATCAACAAGTAACAGGACAGTTACAAGACTCTACTCTTTTTCTTAATAGAAACCTGTCAGAGATTCAGATGCTCAAAGCAAAGCTCAAGAATCTAGAGGATAGAGTAACAGAGCTACTCCTACGCAATAAGGATACGGAGGGATACTTCCAGTTCTTTGCAGATACATTCAATTCTCTTCAGTTTGTTGATACCATAAATACAACCGCCGCGGTAGATCTTCGTGCCGGCATAGTAACAATGAAAGAGGGTGTGGCAGAAACACAGAAATTCAATCTAAACTTCACCCAGTATGAAGACCTAACCTTTCAGGTATTAACCAGGTTTGGTATAGAGGGCTCGACAAATGTGGTGGATCGAAGTGCTCCCGATGCTTTTAAAGATGGGGAAGACTCATGGAGGCAGGAGGTCATATCTTCTGCGCCAATTACCATGTCCATAGAGCTCAAGTTAGATATGGGAGAGGCTAAAGAGGTCAGTAAAGTAGACTACGAAAGCTTCAACGATCAGTCTTTTGGTATTATGACAGTACAGGTCCAATACTCGAATGATAACTACAACTGGTTTGACTTCCCTGGTGACTTCCCAACTCAGAACATCTATCACAAAGGGATCTTTACTGGTACTGCTACCGATATGAGGTACATCAAGTTTATTCTCACGAAGACATCTTACGATAGGGTCGACGAAGGTCGCTATGTATATTACTTCGGTGCGAAACACATAGACGTGTTTGGTGTTGAGTATGATGAGGATGGCAGCACACTACAGACTCAGCCAATATATCCAGAAGAAAAGGCAGGACAAGACGCTTACATTAATAGAATATCCATAGAAGCATGTGAGGATATACCATCCGGTACAGACATACTCTACGATGTATCTTTTGATGGTGGTAACGAGTGGGTGCCAATCTCGCCAGTGAACAGATCTAATCCTAAGTTTCCACAGGTGGCCTCGCTCAACAAGATTCAGCTCGAGATGGGTTCCGTAGTTGGTATAACTGCTGTAGATGGTGTGGTCAATATAAACAATATCGCACTAGACTACGATGCATCTACGCTTGACGAGACATCAACAACAGTCTGGAGAAATGTGGGCGCGCAGGGCGACACAGACACAGTAAGAAACTATCAGAAGGGATGGTCGTTTGACGACGAATACTACTCATGTTATGTGTGGGTAAGCAACTTCTATGGCCTAGAAGTAGATCTAGGAAATACCACAGCAGAGCTCGACGGAGCGTCTATCACTGGCCTAGTCACAATTCCTTATGGTAGACACTTCTTCAGGACACGCCAAACAAATTGGCGTTCTCTTGGAGCTCTCACAAATATCACAGCGGAAACAAAAGCAGGAGTTCTTACTGATGATGTAGCGGGCTCAGTCACAGATCCGTTATATCCGTACAACCATAAGTATCTTATAGAGGGGGTGCCTTACGACAGCACAGTCACTAGCTGGGACAACCAGGTATACCTAGGAATTGACGTGTTTGCCGGCCGAAGGCCAACACTGGTATCCTCTTTCGATTTACTAACCAACGCTAAAGACGATGACTACGATAGGTTTGCAAAGAGAGGTGACCAAATCGTAGTTAAGTATAACCCTGGTGCTACTGACGTAAACAACGAGGAGTTCATAGTGCAGAGCTTTACATCTTCTGCCTCTGATCTGCCGACAAATGTGATACTCAGAGCTACGCTTACGAGCGAGATAGGGTCTATAACACCAGTATTGTACGACTACAAGGTCAAGTTTGATCCGTACTACGAAACAGCTTAGTCCAGAGGAACTAACTCATGAGCCAGATGGAAAAAGTAATTACAAGTTTAATTGAGCGCAAGGTTCCTTTTAACGGTCGCGTAGAGTCCGATGTGTGGAACGATACCATCGAAGAGATGGTACAGAGTATCGGCGTACTGCAGACTGTATGGAATACCTTGCTCTACCCCATGTTGGGGAGCCTACCAGATGGACCGGTAGAGGTCACTGCGGCAGATCGCCACTCGACACCGAATCCATTTGACAATGGAATGGACGGGTCGCAGATCTATATGGATATGACTGCCGGAGAAAGTGACGAAGACTACTACTCTTCGATCAATGGTCGTCCGTATACTATTAAGGAGACTTTCATAGTTTTCCAAGAGAGTATTCAGGATGACATCCAGGCAGCACGGGAGGCAGCAACATTCGCTGGTATTACCGAGGCACAGAAGGAAAAAATCGGCGCCAACATTTTCTATACCAACAGGACTTCGTCTGCAGCTTCACTTGACGGAAGAAGTCAATGGAATCAAACAGCTATAGAGCAGATGATAGCCGATATCTTCAACCTTGGTACAGATGCAGATTCACCCCCGAACCTTGCTATCTATCCCATAGAAGATGGTCTCCAGACTCGAGACAATACTGTTATGGAATTGCTCGAATCACTGATGTACTACCATGACAATACATTGGGTAGTGACTGGGTTGAGGTACACCACGCGTTTGCCGACCCAGCACTCGAGGGCTCTACCTCGCCACAAATCTATTCTGACAAGGTAAAGGCTGTCAGTCTTGTGAACTCAAACTTTGCTAGTGGTAGTTGGCCTGGAACACCATCACATCTCGAAGACGAAATTAATCAAATTAGGACTATGATAAAGAGGCTATCTGGCGCCTCTCTCTGGACTGGTTTACCTCTGGATCCATGGAATTCTGCTACACGCTCACTGCAGGATCATATGAATAGAGTTGGTAGTACCACACCTACCGCTGTAAACCCACACGGTGTAACTCTAGCTGACCTCGGATATGTGTTCCCGACTGCCGCAGAGGTAACATATACACCTTCAGGCGGTATGGCCTATATTTATGGCGCCACCAACGTCAAGGAAGCGCTCGAAACTCTGGACTTCGAGCTCTCTGTGGTAGACGGTGGCCTTTCAGCAGAAATCTCAGCACGTATAGCTGCTGATGATGACTTGCAAACACAGATTGATGATATCTCTTCTGGCATCGGTGCTCTTACCGCGGCAGACATCGCGTTTGATGGTACGGGGCTAACCTATCTGTCAGCTGATACAGATGTACAGTTAGCTCTCGAGGGTGTTGACGCAGAGCTAGTCAACAACCAGAGTGATCATGATACCTATGACGACCACATCGATGGCACGACTAACCCGGCTCACGACGGTGATCATATCAGTTTTACCGGTAACCAAAGTCCGCCTTTGGCTTCTACAAATACAGAGGCAGCTATCAACGAACTGCACGGTCTTGTACAGACAGCAGCTTTCGATATTACAGCATTCCAGTTCGATGGCGATAAGATTGCGACATCGCCTGCTGCCCATGCAGCCAACCCAGAGTTGGCTTTTACTTTCTATGTCAACCCTGTCACGGGTGATGACCAAGAGAATAGTGGACGTTCAGCACCCTATCCATACAAGACCATCAACAGGGCATTGCAGGATATAGGTGCTAATGTGATGTTCCCAGTAGTGATCCATCTCGCCGCGGGAGCCTACACAGAATGTATTCGTATCAACAAAGAAATCTCTAACCACGGCTACCTCAAGATCATAGGTCAGGGTGCAGGGCCTGCAAATACCACAATAGATCCGGGCACAGCCATTACGCAGCCCAAGGGTGTAGAGACAGAATCGGGCGATCTGGAAGTCCTCTTCACCTCAGGTACCTATACTGGTATAGAGGAGGTTGTATACAGTATCGTGATAGACGGTGAAGGTAGTGGCCCAGGTGGAGTAGACACTTTCAGTTATTACCGCAATGAGGTACTAGTTGCTGAAGAAGTTCCGATTGCGACTCCTGTAATGGATCTTGAGCGCGGCATCAACCTTGAGTGGGATAGCGACACGGGACATGGAGCTAACAATAAGTGGTCATTCAGGGCGATACCTAAGTTCTCTGACATTATTCAGATCGTTAACACACCAAAGGTACACTTATTTAACTTCAAGGTACAGAATGCTCGCCAAACTGGAGTTAGAGTAGCGAACGGCAGTAAGGTTGTTGCAGATAAGCTGCACGTGGAAGGCTGTCCTCAGTTCGGTATACTAGTAGAGCATAATTCCTTCCTAGTTATGACCGATTATGATCTGAGTCTCAACAGAGATGGCCTACGTGTGGAATATAGCTCTCATGCACAAGTGGCAGATGGAGCCAGTGCTGGTGGAAATAACACTGACTATGGTCTACATGCAGACTGGCAGAGTAGTATTGAAAGCTGCGATTCTCTACCGAGTGGAACAATAGCTAATACCTTTGCAAAACCTTCAAGGTTCTCCTTGGTTTACACTGATGTTTGCTGGACAACCTCAACGAGTACAAGTACCACGACCACTACTACCACTACTACTACAACGTAATGAGGGAATAAGACATGGCATGGACAACGGCTGAAGAACTGAGGGTAGCAACGCTAGAAGATACGGTCGCCGCTATGCAGGTGACCATTGAAGAACTAGCTACCAAGCTCATGTTGAGCCAAACTACCCTCATTCTTGAGAAGGATATACAGGACCTGCAGGAAGAGGTAGCTTCTCTGCAATCGCAGATAACCATCCTGCAGGGTTACCACGCATAAAAAAAGCCCGCCGGGTTGGGATCCCGGCGAGCTCTTGGAGAGGAGTATCTGACATCACTCTGGAGGAGAGTGTCGGTTGGCTATTCCTCGAACAGGTGTTCGAATTCTTTCAGACTGGCGGGGTCATCAATGGCCCCGTCTTTGTCTGCCATCACCCTTAAGCGATGAATAACCTTTTTGATCTGTTCACTTACAGTCCTCGGCGATCTGTTGAGGGCATCTGCTATTTCATCATATGTCATCTCTGCCTTAAACCTGAGGTAGAGGAGATACCTATCATACCTTTCCAATTCCTTAAAGAGTGGATCACTACAGTCATCCACCCACTTCAGTGACATCTCTGACAAACCCTGGTAGAACCCACACTCAATATCCTCTTGGCTGTCGTCCCTATTATTACAGACGGCAAGCTCTATTGGGTTAACATCTTGAGAGTTGAATCCAGGCTGCCCTCTACGCACTATGGCATTCCAGCGTGCTAAGAAGAGGGGATGACGCATAGCTGCGTCTATCTTGTCCTTGGCTTTCCAGCGGATGTATTGTATAACGTAGGGGAGGAAGCCATTCTTGGCTTTTTGTGGAGTGAAGTTACGGATAGCAGTGAGAAAGTCAGCGATGAACTCCTGCTTGAGCTCAGCCTCATCAACCAGGGTATACATAGATTGTAACTGCCGGCTCAAGGCCCCTGGTTTATAGAAAGTGAAGTTTTTATTGGAGATGAATAGATCTCTGAACTTCTTGATATCAGCGTTCTCGCTGTCAAGGGAAACAGTACCTTTCAGTATCCCTACATATTTGTTAAGAAAACCATCAAACGATTCTAGCAGTTGTAACTTCGCGTCTTGGTCTGTCTTTGCGTCCAGCGCGAGTCTTGTTACTTCTTCGCTTGTTAGTTTTACTTGCTCCGCGTCTGAGATCTGTGTGCTCATCGTTTTCATCCTGTCGTATAGTCCACTTTGACCAACCTAGGTTATCTGTCCATATCCAGAGTTCTTTGTAGGAGGGAATAGGTATCGCTACCTCAATATCGTTGAACACTCCCAAAACATACTCTGGTACCTCTACCTGTCTTATCTCTTCTCTTACAGCAGGGTAACTACCCTGCCTAGTCATCTCTCTCTTAAGTTGTATGTAGCGAGTGCATTCTCCGTTGAAAGCTATAATATCAAAGATGCCCTTACTACTCGAGGCCCTCATGATCTCGTAGCCCTCGTCACGAAGGACCTTCCTGCACTTGTACTCTACCTCTCTACCGCGCACATAGTTAGTGCGCTTGCGCTTTTTTCTTTTCTTTTTCTTAGCCATTGAGAATCCATATTAAGCAACAGATGGCTTCAAACTGGATGGGAGACAAGCACCCAATCCAGGAGCTAATCTTTATCCACAAGCTGCGGATCATTGTCATTGCGATCAATTCCTATCTGAAAGAATGCTATGGTTCTAAGATCATCGATGTGACTCTGCAGTGATGCAGTGTACTCTTGGTTAGGCCTGTGCTGATAGTCGAGTATCTTCTTCATGCCCTCGAAGAGGAACCTAGCAGTATCACGTGGGAGCTGAAGCTTAAGGTGATCTGGGATCACAGTCCCTTCCTTTACCTGTTCCCACTGAATGATGGTCACACCACCTTCGCCCTTGACGAAGTTAGCACAGTGCTTCTGTCCGTTGATATAGCGTGCAAACTTTATGACTACCATGTCTTCAAATGGTCTGTCTGTCACGTCTACGTAGATCTCACCTAGTTGATTACGGTTGAAGTGATCCAATTAATCCTCCATCAATGCTTTGCCCTGGTGCTCACCCTTGAGCCTATCCTTTAGGGCCTTAGCTTTCCTGTAGCTCTTACGACGTGCCTCACGGCTGAGTGTCTTCATTTTCTCACGATACGCGTTGTAGCGCTCATCGTTAGGGTCTTTCTCTACCACTACCTCAGGGCCTGTGGGCTTTTCCTCGGCTATTTCGTCACGAATCTTGTCTGCAACATTGGCCCTTGTTTCTGGACACAATCTAGTCTCGACAGCTAGTGCTGCGGTAATCCTAATAAGTAGGATACCATTGTCCTTGCACCACTCATCTTTCTTCTTATCTCGAGCTCGTGCTTGCTGGAACTTCTTGTCTTCACCTTCGTGAAAGAGGCCAACTAGCTCATTGTGAGGATCACCATCTACCTCAAATGCTGTGTAGAGTCCAGGGATATAGAAATCTAGTCTAAGTCTGTCACCGATGTGATACTCTTCTTCAATGGGGAATGCGGGGAAGGTATGTCTGAGGAATACTTTGAAGGCCTTTGCCCCTATAGAGCCCTTCTCTTTAGCGGCCTTTAGTCCAAACTTTTTCAACCAGTAGCGGACTTTAGACACACTCCACTTGTTGTACAGAGCGATGTCTGCGACAGTGAACTCGGCGTCAATAAACGCCTGCATATCATTCTTCGTCGGAGTTATCTTCATCACGTTCCACTGGTAGATGATCAAATAAGCCTTCCTTGTTACAGAAGTAGCTTATCTCGTTAAGTAGTGGCGGGTTATCAATACCATCTATGTCATAGTCTGCAGGATCCTCGGGATTCATGTAGCGTTTTTGAAACGCCATGATCTTGTCTTCGCCGGGATCATAGACTACAACATACTCAGTAAGACCGCTATCATCCGCTATGGTAGCGATGTGCAGTCCTGTCTGGATCTCACCGTTGTACGCGGTGAACTGTACTGTAGCCATTAATGGAGCATCAATTACCTTCATCTTCCTCCCTCTCTATCTCTTCCTCCTTCTTTAATTGTACCACAAGTTCCTTAGATCCTGTCGTAAAATCGACAGAAATCTTCTCAATCATCCAAAAAGGGATGACAAAGGCCCTCACACCGGGGTGTACATTAAACTCAGCAGCCTGCTCACTTTGTGGGGCAGCTGCAGGGCTTTGCTGTTCTTCGTTTGTTTGCATCCTTTACCACCTTTACCATCTCGGCATGCAGTTTGCCAAGTACACTTTCTCCAGTGTATGCGATAGGCGGCTCATTATAGTAACCGCATGCAATACACTCGTACATAATGAAAGCAACACCAGGATTAAACTCAGGTAGATCTTGTCCCATAAGGACCTGAAAGTCGGCCATTATGGTTGTCCTGTGAGATATCATCCACTCGCCATTGCAGCTCTTACACTTAAACGGGAAGCGCTGGTCTTCTCTGGGTGTTGCCTGCCCATGAATGGGTCCTGTAATTTCATTCATTGAAAATTCCTTCCTTCTTACGTTTCATGTGTCGACGTACTTGTCCCGTAGCACGACTATCGCGCTCTACCCTCCATTGTGTCTTGCCTTCATGTGTACGGAAGGAGACATCATGTACTAGTCCACAGTCGCAGCAAGCGAGCTTGTGGTCTTCGCAGTCCTCCCACTCGTCTTCGACTTGTTCGTATGTACTCATCCAGTACACCTGTTCCTTAATGGGCATCCACGACATGCATGACAGTTACCCCAGATGAATTCCTTCTCTATCGCTGTGATCAGGGTCATCAGGGTTTCATAGGTTCTTTCCAGCCAGCCAGGCTTGGGAAAGAACTCACTCATAAGAACGCGTTCGTCTCTCTCGGGGAAATACTGTGAAAACGTGACCTTGTGGGGTACCTTGCCGGTGGCAAGGTCCATAGCAACTATGTCGGCTTTCACTACCACATCCCTAATAACACTCATTGGTCCCTTCTGCACTAGTGGGTAGTATAGTTCAGTGCCTTCATCAGTTGTGAGGACTACGGGCCATACCCCTGTGATGATATGCGAGCCCATCTCAATGGCATAAGGCCAGTTGGTATAAGCTCCCTCGTATTCTCTATCGAGATATATATTATAGTACTTATCTATCACCACGTAGGCTTCGTTCGATAACTTCATTGAGTCATCGTCCTCAGGACGTTGCTTGCCCCACCAGATCTGGTTCCAACGTTTAATAAGGGCGTTGAAGTTACAGATCTCATTATTTGCCATGTGATGAGAGTACAAGTACTGTACTGCTCGGCGAAGTGAGTCCACTACCTTACGCTCTTGAGGCTCTACTCGGTACCCTTCCAGATAGAATATAGGACACTTGATGTACGAAGAGATCTCGGCAGTACTAATCCGCATCAGATTGCTCCCCTGCTGCAGTGGCATCAGTGTTAATCTTTATCTTGACAAAACGCGTACGACCGCCATCCGCAAGGCGCTTTACCTTCATCTGGTCTTGCGTGAGGCGACTCTTACCTGTCTTGATGTCTATGAAGTCTATATGACCGTCAAAGCTATCCTTCTTACTATCAAACTTGATTCCTATAAAATCAACGACGTTGCCGATCGGTATAAGTCTGTCGTAGTCGGAGGATAGTTTGAGGAATGAGATGTGTTCCGCCATGGCACCTCTAATATTTGATGTACTACTCTTGAGTGCCTGTAGAACTTTGTTCGGCACGCTTGCAAGCTCTTTCGTAATAGAACTAGTGTCTACTACAGGCTGGAGTACAGTTGGCTTGGTTTTCCGTAGTGCATTCAAATCTCGGTGCTTGACGAAACCGTAGAAGAGGCCTAGCGCTCCAGCAACGCAGGCTCCTATAGCGAGGGCAATGGTCCAGTCCAAGGGGGTTCCCCTTTCTGTGTGGAATTTCTGAAAATGATCTTAAAGAGAAGCTTGTCTTAAAGGTACTGGCTTTACTGGTTCTGGCTCTATGATATAGGGGCCAGGTAGCCCTAGCATGGTATTCTGATAGTCAATCTCTGCTATCAGCATTCCCATCTTTGCCGAGTGCAACTTTTGGTTATCTACACCAGGAATGCCCTTCATAAAGGGCCCAAGTAATCTGGCTACATGCCAGTGTTTAGCGGGTTTATTATTGGGGCACTCATTTACTATGTACACTGGGTGGGTAGACTTCCAGCTCCAGTAGAGCGGTACCTCGGCAGCTATATCGTAATGTTCATGTATCTGAAGAGCGTCATAAGTAGGGAGAGTCACTACAATATTAAGACCTGGAGCCATCTGGATGAGGTATTCGTTCTGTTTTTCCTTACTCCACTCTAGCTTGTACTCTGGCTGAATGAGAGGCTCAAAGTTATATGGCCAGTATTGGATCATCAAGGCGGTGACTGCTGCAGCTACTACACCAGTAAGGATCTTAAACCATTTCATTTCTTCTTCCCTTTATTTCCCTTTGCAGGAGGAAGGCCTTTGGTCTTACCGACCTTCACCTGCATAGCTGGGGGAGCGCCTTTATGTTTAGCCTTGTATCGTTGCATGGCTAGTTGGCTGACTTGGAGCCTTTGCCAGGTTCGAGGCCAGTCTTTGGATGAACCTGGTTCTCAGGCTTAGGCATGATTACTTCTTCTTCAGTAGCTCCTGGCGGCATAATAGTCTGAATTGGAGGTACTGTACCTTGTAATGTCCCGGGGCCCGGGTCTTTCGGTAGGGGTTTCCATCCTTTACTCATCTGTTTCCTCCTCCACTATTTGCAAAGTGTTAGGATCAATAGGTAAAACTATATCGGCAGGTATGCCAATCACACCTCCGGGTCCTGAGCCTATAGCTACAGTACCCTGTGCTGGTACGGGGTGTGGTTCTTCCTGTATATATGGTTTCCAGTTTCCAGTTCCTTC
>Ga0224502_10000425_pt1 | contig 13933 bp, 8 predicted proteins | sample SF_Oct11_sed_USG_5_FD_169104 | JGI IMG/M metagenome (GOLD analysis project Ga0224502, IMG submission 169104) | Sediment microbial communities from San Francisco Bay, California, United States - SF_Oct11_sed_USGS_13 | ecosystem: Environmental > Aquatic > Marine > Sediment | place: USA: California... | reverse complement strand
AGTCGAGTATATCTCGCAGTCGCTCGAGTTCCTCCTGAGCGCCCTCGTAATCGGGCCACTCGGCGTCTTGGACAAAAGTCGGTTGCTGATCGAGGCAGGCGATAACCCGGATTCGGCCCTCGACTTCGTGAGCAAAGGTCAAACCCGGCTGTGTCGGCCAACCCAGAGTTTGAGCGAGGCCGCGCAGCGCCACCGCACGGACGCAGAAGCCACCGCGACCGTGCTCGAGATCGGAACCGGGATCCGCCGCCCGTGCTGTGCGCTCGTTCTCCCACGTCGAGGCGCGAAAGTGATGCAGCTGCGAGTCGGCGACGAGTTCCGTGACGTCCTCGTGCCGGACCTGGATATCCTCGGCCTCGCGCAGCCCACTGCCGTGCAGTTCATCTCGCAATGCCAGCAGGTTGACTTGCCGAACGGCCTCGCCGTGAACCAGGGCCGGTGCCAGGCCGGCTTTGGGGACCCCCTTGATCTCTACTCTGCGGCCGCCGGCGACAGAGACGTTGACGTCCTGCCGGCTCGCGCCCATGCCCACGCGGACGTGCCCGGTCGAACGACAGACCCTGCCGATGCTCAAGATTGCCTCTTCGACCTCATCCGGTGTTCTCAGGTCGGGGCCCGTGACCGTCTCGATCAACGGCATGCCCAGCCGGTCTGTGCGCCAGACGATGAGGTGACCGCGGTCTGAAACCTCGCGGCAGCTGTCCTCCTCGAGGCTGACCTGCGTGATCGAGATGCGCCGGTCCCGGAAGGGGATACTCCCCTCGACGCCGACGATCGCAGTCCGCTGGAATCCCGTTGGAATCGACCCGTCGAGGTACTGCTTGCGGGCGATATGAACCTCGTCGACGATGTCGCAACCGAGCATCAGGCACTGCTCGATGGCGATATCGATGGCCTCCTGGTTGATGGGAAACGGTGGCGTATCGTCCATCTCGTAGGTACAGACGTTCGACTTGTGGAGCAGGTAGACGACGTTTTTCTTCGTCTTGAACTCCATCAACGCAGTGCCATCGTACTCGCCGAGTTCCGACAACGTCGGCCGCATGTGCCGCAGTACCGCACCGTCGTGGCTCGTGGTATAGACCCCTGCGGGGCAGTGACAGAAGAGTTTTCGCTTGGTATCAAGTTGCTGGTGGACCTCGAGCCCGACCCGCAATCCGATCTTCTTGTAGTCCAGTGAATCTGTCATCGCCACAGCTTTCCGGCCCCCGACAAAGCGCGCGAATGATAGCACCCCGGAGCGACCGAGCGGGCGACGAAAACGATGCCGACCGGGTGGCTGTCAGGAGTAGGGCGCTAGTCTCAATCCAGATAGTTGTTACGGAAAAAATCGTTGCATCGGGGCGCCCTCGCAGTCGATATGCCGATCACAAATTAGCACCGAGCTCGCCAACTTACATGGTAAGAGTTAGCGGGTAACTCCTGCGGAAATGTCAAGGATTGCCAACGGGGTAGGGGGCAAGCTCGCGCAGGGAGTGGATGTTCGAATTACCGCTTCGCGCGCAACACCAGCCGCTCGATCGGCTGCTTTCAGAGTATGATGTACTTCTGAGTTTGAACCCACAGCGGCCGGTCGAATTTGCAATTCTTCGTGTCTCGAGTTGAGTGTCGTCTTGGAAAGAAAGTGCCCTAACTGCGCGAATGATTCGATTCCGGTGGCGGGGCTAATAATGTCGAGTTGTGACTGCAGCAGATGCGGTCAGCTCGTCGGCGTACATTGGTTCTACAGGTCTATCTTCTTCATTGTCATTCTACTCGTTGCCGTTCCTAGTACGCTGGCAGTTCTGATGCAGCAAGGTGTTTATGCAGCGATGTTATGGGCTCCGTTCCCAATTGGTGCGCTCGGCTATATAAAGGCGAGATTCTGTCCGTTGGAGGTCAAAGAGCGAAGAAATGACCTTCGACCGCCGTATGACGCGTGATGCCTGTATCCGCAGTGACTGCTCGTGGCCGCTTTGCATAGGTTTTCAGGTGAATGCGTGAACGGCGGCACTTCTCAAGAGCAGACGCTTCGCGTTTCCACGGAAACATTTCCTAGAAATTACTTCAGGTTCTGCCAGTACTGAGCATCACACAGAACAGGGCCTGAGACCCAATTAACTAAATTGCGGCGCAACCCCCAATTTTCTCCAGATATCCTGGAGTTCTCCCTATGAACCCATTCCTGATATTCGCAGCTAGACTATTTGTTGCGAGATCGTGTTGCGGTTAACGGCCTATGTTGAGGTATTCGTTATGAACTGTGAGGCGATTACGGCGGTTACTGAAGTCGCCGGATTGATTGCAGTTGTCGCGTCTCTGATTTACATCGGCACTCAAAATTTCAAATGAAAGTAGGCCCACTTGTGAATCATTGGCTGCTGGCGCGGCAACTTGAATCGAGGGGAGTGCTGGACCCAATGCTAACGGAAGAAATTCGCAGTTGAGCGATTTCAGTCCTTTCAACGCCCGGCGGCCTGGAGTACTGGGAGCACGACGCCGAGGGAACACCTGACGGATTGGAACTGCTCGCTGAGGTTCGCGAAAGAAAAGGTAAGGAACCATCGTGGATCGAAATGATGCCGTGGTGGGGGCCTTATGAGCAGACAGATTAGAGGGCGGCTTTTGCCCGAGAGCAGGGATCTTTCAGGACGCGTCATGAGTGACAGCACTCCGCGGGGTTGACGTTAGCCCTCGGAATTTCTGCGGAAACTTTTGCTAGAAATTACTTTAAATTCCACTGATAGTGAACTTTGCGGGAAGTGGCAGCGCGTAGAATCGCAGACTGACCTCGATTATTGATTAGGTTTTCAGCTAATCCCTCTAATATTTAAGGAAAAATACTATTAAACGGATGCCATAACCATATCACAAATGCCAGACAAACCAATAAAAACAATAGGTTAAGACTTACCATGCGTTCTTGACTAATGTTTATCAGCTGAGCGTTTATTTACATCTGGTCAGGGGACTACGTCTCGATACAGTGAATTCATGAGCGGTACACGCGATTTCCCGAAGAAAGTGGTCTGTTCCAGGCAGGAATTGCGGGATTGGCTTGACGCCAATCACAAGACGAGCGCCACATTCTGGCTTGTCAGCTTCAAGAAACACGTAACCGGCCGACATGTTCCATACGGCGAACTCGTCGAAGAATTGCTGTGCTACGGCTGGATCGACACTCGCACACGACGGCTCGATGAGGATCGGACGATGCTCCTGGTGGCGCCGCGAAAGCCAGGAAGCACCTGGTCGGCCTCCAACAAGAAACGCGTCGCCAAACTCGAACAAGCCGGCCTCATGACACAGGCCGGGCGCGAGACGATCAATGCTGCCAAGCTTGATGGCTCATGGAACTACCTTGATGACATCGAAAACTTGGTTATACCTGACGATCTCTCGAACGCGCTCAAGGAGAACGAAGCTGCGCACAAAGCATTCAACGCATTCACAAACTCGGCGAAGAAAGTGATCTTGCTTTGGATAAAAACCGCAAAACGGAGCGAGACTCGGGCAAAAAGGGTGAGTGAAACGGTGCGTCTGGCCGCAAAGGGCCTCAAGGCGGCTCATCCGGAGGCTCGAGGTCAGTAACCGATCCGGTGCCAGATATGCGTATAATGTATATTATGTTAAATATTGGATGTCTCTGAACAGCCAGGTTTCCGACATGGTCCCCTATCTTCGAATCCGAGCAAGATCCTGGCCCTGACGACGCACCGACCTCGATTACTCGTGCCGCGTTCAAATCGAACCCCGAAACGGCTAACGTTCGTGACTCAATAGGTGTATGGAAGGACGCCAGAGCATGGCACTGCATACCTTGCTACGACGACACGCGAGCTATCAACCGGACCGGACGGCTGTTGTCTGTGGCGAGGAACGCCTGACCCACAGGGAGTTCAACCGCCGCGTCAACCAGCTCGCGAATGCGCTGGCGTCCCTCGGTTTGGTCAAAGGAGACAAGCTGGCCATCGTGCTCGACAACGGTATCGAGGTGCTGGAGATCTACCAGGCAGTGGCCAAGACCGGGCTCGTCGTGGTCCCGCTGAGCCCGCTGTTGCGCGGCGACGGCCTCGCCTCGTTGCTTGCCGATGCCGACTCGGCCGCGCTGATAACGAATTCGCGCCTGGCCGACGAGGTCGACGCGATTGCCGGGCGTCTCTCCATCGAGCGCGAGCGGTTCATCCTGGTTGACGGCCACCGGGCCGGCTGGTCCAACTACGGTGATCTGACCGGAGCGGCGTCAGAGGACGAACCCCCCGTCGTGGCCATCGGCAACGACGATCCATATAACATCATCTACAGCTCGGGCACGACCGGCCTGCCGAAAGGCATCGTGCACAGCCATGGCATCCGCGAGGCTTACTGCACCGGCTTTACGGCCTCCTACCGCATCCACCCGGAGAGTGTGATCCTGCACGCCGGTTCGCTGGTGTTCAACGGCGCATTCCTGACGCTGATGCCGGCCTTCTACCTGGGCGCGCGCTACGTGCTGATGCCCTCCTTCGACCCTGCTGCCCTGCTGCGGCTGCTGGCGGCGGAGCAAGTAACGCACATGCTGGTCGTGCCGTCACAGCTCATCGCGCTGCTCGAGTACGAGGAATTCCACGAGGATCACCTGCCGCAGCTGGAGATGATCTGCTCGCTGGGCGCGCCGCTGATGCTGGAGCACAAGCAGGCGCTTTTCGAACGCCTGCCGAACCGATTTTACGAACTCTATGGTTTGACGGAGGGTTTCGTCACGATCCTCGATCGCGACGACGCGCTGCGGAAGCCGGGCTCGGTCGGCGTGCCACCGCCGCTCTACGAGATGCGCATCGTCGGCGATGACGGCCAGGATCTCCCGCCCGGCGAAGTCGGCGAGATCGTCGGGCGCGGACCGATCACGATGCGGGAGTACTACAAGCGGCCGGACATGACCGCCGAGGCCGTCCGCGACGGCTGGCTGTACTCGGGGGATCTCGGCTACGTCGACGAGGACGGCTACCTGTACCTCGTGGACCGCAAGAAGGACCTGATCATCTCGGGTGGCGTCAATGTCTTCCCGCGGGATATCGAAGAGGTGGCAGTGCGTCACCCAGAGATACTGGAAGCCGCCGTTTTCGGCGTTGATGACAGCAAGTGGGGCGAAAGCCCGGTTGCTGCCGTGAGACTTGTGGCGGGAGCGGCGGCGCAAGCCGACGACATTCGTGCGTGGATAAACGAGCGCGTGTCGGCGCGTTACCAGAAGGTGTGCGACGTCGTCATACGCGAGACCTTTCCCCTGTCCGTTGCGGGCAAGACGCTGCGTCGCGAGTTGCGCGACGACTACCTGGAGCGTGAGAAATGAAAGCAGAACATTGCTACGTGAGCGCGAACGGCATCCGGCAGCATTACATCGACTACGCCGGCGAAGGTCCGGCATTGATCCTGATGCCGGGACTGACGGCCAACGCGCGTTTCTTCGACGGCCTCATTCGCGCGGGCCTGGCGCCCGCGTTGCGGGTGATCGCGGTCGACCTGCGCGGGCGGGGAGAAACCGACAAGCCGGATACCGGTTACTCGATGGCGGAACACGCGACGGACATCCTCGCACTGATGGACGAACTGGGCATCGAGCAGGTCAATCTCGGCGGACACTCCTTCGGCGGACTGCTCACCTATTACCTCGCGGCGCATTTCCCTGCACGTTTCTCGCGGTGTGTCGTGATCGACGCGCCGGCCGAAGTGCACGATGGTGTCGTCGAGCAAATCCAGCCATCGCTGGACCGGCTCAATGCGACGTTCGAGTCGATCGACGCCTACCTCGATTACGTACGCAAGATGCCTTACTTCAACGAAGGCTGGTGGAACGCCGCCGCCGAGGCCTATTACCGTTCCGACGTGCGCCAGCTGGCCGACGGCTGCGTGGCCGCGGTGTGCCACCCAAGTCACATCATGCAGGCCGTGGAGGCGACGCTGGAACCGGACTGGCCGGACCTGGTTTCGCGTATCCGGCAACCGACGCTGCTTTTCCGTGCGACCGAACCGTTCGGCCCACCGGGCAGTCCGCCGATCCTCCCGGCCGACCAGGCCTCGCGCACCCTCGCGCGCCTGCAGAACGGGCGCCTGGTCGAACTGGAAGGCAATCACTTCACGGCCTTGTTCGGTGCGCCCGCACGCCTGGCGTCCGCAGAGATCGTCCGTTTCCTGACAGGGGATTAGGCGCTGCTGTGGAACTCACGAATTCGCTCGCCGGCGCACGGAAGACCCTCCGTGCGCCGGTCCTTCGCACCGCCGATCGGTTATGCCATCACTCGCCGCGACCGTCAGCGCGTAACGCCTGCCTGCGGCGCTCGGTGTAGTTCTCGTAAATCCCGGTCACGATCTGGTCGTCGTCCCTCGCGTCGGCGAGCGGCGTGCCGGCCATTCGCGGCGGCGTCATCGGCGGCAATCGCGACAGGTCGGGAATGCGGTCGAGCAGCTGCACCAGCCGGTAGACGTTGTACTGGGCAAGCTGGACGGATTCGGGCGCATTCTTCGCGATGTGCATTTCCAAGCCATTGCCGTCGACGAGATAGCCCGGGATGTCTTCCACTGCTGGACGAGCGATCGCCCACTGCACGGTCGACAGAACACAGTTGCGTTGCAGAGCGGCGTCGTCGCAGCCGCGTACCCGGTAGAGCCTCGCACCCTCGACCGGTTCCGACCGGGTACGTAAGGCTTCGTAAGGTTGTCCGGTCGCCCCCCACTGCAACGAGTTCTCGTCCAGGTATTCAACTTGGAAATACGCGCGCGGCGAGCGCGTGAAATCCCATTCAATGGCACAGCCGGATTCGTTGGCCTGCGGCACGCATTCCGCAGTAGCGTCCGCAACGTCCGCTGCGTTGAGTCCTGCGCCCGGCGCGATGGCGGCCACGGCCGCAACTAATATCTTGATCATCACTTCACCTATTTGAGACAAAGGTTTTTGAGGCAAACGTTTCTGTACTAGTAAACCCAGCCACGCGTGCACCTCGACTGTGGCACCCAGATCGACGCAAGTGTCTTGTATCCAAGCGGAAACTTCGGCTTGGCAATCCGGTACCAGTTCTGGTTCTGCGCCGGAAAGTGGCAGCCGTTGTCCGGGACGTACGACAGCACGCGCTTCCATGGCCCGGAGTTACTCGTCCCACGGTCGAGGTGCTTGCCGCCCAGAACGGTCCACGGCCCCTTCCAGGTCACTTCCCAGAGCTTGTAGGCCGGGTTGCAGTCCATCCATTCGAGGTACATGTGGCCGGCGTCGGCACGTACCGAACCGAGCGCCAGAACAAGAACCGCCGCGCTCTTGATTAGAGATTTTTCCATCCTTCTACCCTCACATCCTGATCTTCCTGATCGGGACATGAACCATCGCGCGGTTTGGCAACGGGCTCAACGGCTATATTTGCGGCAATTTAACCAATTATGGCTTATTGGTTCAGGCGGCTTCCGCGGCCGTGTCGCTCAAGCGGTCCGTGCGGCGCCACTCCAGCACCGTGACCGTCAGCGCAGGCAGCATGGTCAGCGACACCACGGCCGCGCCGAGGATGCCGAAAAGGACGATCGCGCCGACGCCCCGATACAGTTCCGTGCCGGCGCCGGGCATGAATACCAGCGGTGACAGGCCGCAGATCGTCGTCAGCGTCGACATCGCGATTGGCCGGAAGCGCAACGCCACCGCTTCGCGGACCGCTTCCCGCGGGCTGACGCCGCCCTTCTCCATCAGCCGCTTGGCCTGGTCCACGATCAGGATCGGGTTGTTGACGACCGTTCCCATCAGGATCAGGAAGCCCAGCATGGAGATCATGTCGAAGGGCTGGTGCAGGACGTCGAGCCCAATCAGCGGCAACGCGGCGCCGACGGCGTTCATCAGCGCCAGCCCGACGATGCCGCCGGCGATACCCAGCGGGATCGTGGTCATGATCAGCAGCGGGTATCCCCAGTGCCTGAAGATCGCGACCAGCAGCAGGAACACAATGATCAATGCGACCGGGTAATTGGCGGCCAGGGCCGCTTTGGTCGCATCGAGCTGATCGCTGGCACCCGAGATCGCCACGTTGACGCCTGCAGGCAGTTCGCCGCTGGCTACCAATGCACCGATGACGTCCTGGCGGACGATCTCGACGCCCGTTTCCAACGGCACCGACGGCGGTGGAATGATGTTCAGGGTCACCGTGCGTTGGCCGTTGATGCGCCGTACCGTGCTGGTGTCGACCGTCTCCTGGATCGTCGCCAGCGCCGACAGCGGCAGAACGCTGCCCTGCGGCGTGTAGACAGGGAGCTGGCCGAGCGTGTCCAGGCCCGCCGCGCCGCCCTCGCGGCCGAACAGGTAGATATCGATCTTGTCGTCCTCGAGGAAGAACTCGTCCACGAATGCGCCGTCCGTGAGCGCGGCAACGGTGTAGCCGATATCGCCGGCGCTCATGCCGAGCTCGGCGGCGCGGTTCCAGTCGGGGCGCACTTCGACCAGCGGTTGCGCGAGCGTCAGCGACGACGGGTTGGACTGGATGCGCGGGTTGCCGAAGACTTCCTGCGCCCGCCGGTAGGTCGCCAGCGCGACGTCGTAGATCACGGCGAGGCTCGGTCCCGATATGTCGAGATTGATGCTGCGCGTGCCGCCGTCGTTGCTGGTGATGATCGAGCCCCGGGAGGCGAACGCCCGCATGCCCGGGTAACTCTCGTAGACGGCGGTAATGGCATCCATTAACTCGTCGATGTGCTTGTGGTCAAAGGGCTCCGAGATGATGCGGACGCGGCCGGCATTTATGCTCATGTTCAGATACCGCAAGGCCGGGACGTCCGATTCCCCGCGCTCGAACCGTTCCGGGTCGTCACCGACGAACGGCAGGAACTGGTCCTGGATCTCCAGCCCGATAGCGGCCATGGTCTCGAGGTTGTAGCCCGGCGGAGCGCTCATCACGGCGAAGGTCTTGGGCTCCTCGCCTTCCGGCAGGTATTCGGCGGCCGGTGTCAGGAAGAAGATGACGGCGAGGCTCAGGAATACCGTCGTCGCGATCGTCGTCGTGCGGCGGAGCGGCGTGCTGATCAGGTTCTCGACACGGCCGACCACCGCATCGCGAAAGCCGGACCCGGCCGGTTTACCGCTGCCGCCGAATTCGAGCCGCGCGCTGGCCGTGGGGATCAGGGCGATCGCCACCAGCATCGACGCGAGGATCGACGCGGAAATCGCGATTGCGATGTCGGAATACAGCTGCCCTGCTTCCTCGACGATGAAAAGCACGGGCGCAAACACGAGTATCGTGGTCAGTGTCGAGGCCAGCACGGCCGGCCAGACGTTGCGCACGCCCTCCACCGCCGACCGGAACCGGTCGAGCCCGCGCCGGCGCGCAAGCTCGATGCTCTCGATGACCACGATGCTGTTGTCGAGCGTCATCCCGATCGCGAACGCGATGCCGGCCAGCGAGATGACGTTGATCGTGCGACCGGCGGCCAGCAGGCCCAGGAAGGCGGCGATCGTGCAGATCGGTATGCCGATGATGCCGACTGCGGTCGCGCGCGCGGAACGCAGGAACAGGTACATCACCAGCGTTGCCAGCATGGCGCCCAGCCCGAGGTTGAACCAGACGTTGCGCACGGACGCTTCGACATAGCCTGCATCTTCAGCGGTCAGTCCCATCTCCATGCCGGCTGGTTCCAGGAGTTCCCGGTTGAGTCGTGCGACGGCGTCGAACATCGCGTACTTGATATCGATAACGTTGGAGCCCGCCTCCCGGCTGACTGCGAGAGAGATCGTGGGCTTGCCGTTGATGAAAGACAGTGTATCGATCTCGAAGTGGTCGAGTTCGATCTCGGCGACGTCCGACAGGCGTATGGTGGCGTCCCCTCGCCTGTCCACGATCAGGTCCTGCAGCTGGTCGATGTCTTCGAAGCGCCCGACCGTGCGCAACAGGTAGCGGCGCTTGCCGGAATCGATCTGCCCCCCGGACACGTCCTGGTTGCGGCGCCGGATCGCATCGCGCACGGCCGTGATCGTGAGCCCGCGGTCAGCGAGTCGTGCCGGGTCCAGGAGGATACGTACCTGGCGCTCCGCCCCGCCGCGCACCGAGATCTCGGACACTCCCGGCACGTTGGACAATCGCGTGCGGACATTGTCTTCCACGAAGTCGCGCATCATGTCCATGTCGAGTTCCCGCGGGTTGCCCGGCAGCGGAGCAATATAGAAGTACATGAACGAGTTCGCGGAGAACGAACTCGCATACACGCGCGGCTCGTCGACGTTGATCGGGTACGACGGCACCTGGTTCAGGGCGTTGTTTACGCGAATCAGGGTTTCGGTGATATCGACGCCGAATGGAAAATCCAGCTCTATCTCCGCCGCTCCGCTCGAGGCGGTCGCCTCGAGGCGCTGTAGATTCGGGATAGTGCGCAGGTATTCCTCCTGCTCGATGAGAATCTCCTTCTCCACGTCCTGCGGCGTAGCGCCGGGCCAGGAAGTCCGCACGGATATCGTGCGTACCTCGAGGTCCGGGATCATCTGTACGGGAATGCGCAGCGCCGCCAGCACGCCGAGCACGGTGAGGATCAAGGCACCAACGGTCATAAGGAGGCCGTTGCGAACGACGGCGTCGAAAAGTCCGTTGCCGCTGTCCGTCCCTTTCACTTAAGCAACACCGTCTCGCCGTCACGCAAGGCTTCGTTGCCGCGCGTCACGACGTCGAGACCGGCCTCGAGTCCGCTCCGAACTTCTACTACACCGTCGAATTCGAGACCGGCCTGAATTCGATGCTCATGCACCACCGGCTTACCGTCCTCGTTCCGGACGACCCACACGGTCTTGCGCCCATCCGGGTACATCAGGACCGCGTCCCTGGGAACCGCAACGGCGTCCCGGCCCGCATCGATCCTGATCGCCGCGCGCGCCGACATTCCCGGCGTGACAGGCAGACTGTGCAGCGCATCGGTGACCACGCGCAGCAGGAAAGTCCTGGCCCCGGGGTCCTTGACCGGGACGATCGACTGGATACGGCCGGGCACGACTTCATCGGGGACGGCATCGAGCGTCAGATCGATTCGCGCCTGTTCCGTGAGCCTCGCGTAATAGCTTTGCGGTACGCGGAAATCGAACCGCAGTCCTTCGGTCGCGACGAGTTCGACGAGGCCGTCGCCCGGATTGACCCATTCGCCGACCTGCGCAAGCCGCCGGCTTACGACGCCCTTGAAGGGAGCGCGAACTTCGTGCCTTCGCACGACTGCCTGCTGCTGCCGGGCGGCGGCTGTCGCCGCCTCGAGCGCGGCCTCGTTCCGCGTGACCTCTGCGCGTAACGTCTTGATCTCGGATTCCGCAATACCGCGCTGCGGACCGACCTTCTCGGCTTCCGCGAGTCGCCGTTTTGAATCGTCCAGCGCTATGCGCGCCTGTGTTTCTTCAGCGACAGTCCGCTCGAGCGCGAGGCGCGCCAGTTCGCCGTCGAGCGTGACAATGATCGAACCCGCCTCGACCCGGTCGCCAGCGTCTACGAGCGTCTCCGCAACGAGCCCACCGATGGACGGCGAGAGTATCGCCGATTGTGGCGACGTGACCGTTCCGCTGACCGTGACGATTTGCACGACCTGGCGTAGTTCGGATTGTGCAATCTCCACCGGCGACGCTGCGTGGGCAGTCGCACACGCCAGTGCGCCGATTACAAGAACGGTCTGCAGGCATCGGGAAAGCGACTTCATGGTGGGGCAAAGTGTCACCCCGCCCGTACCAAAGCGCAACCGAAAGCCCGGAGCAGCTCGTACAAGGGGGCTTGGTTTTGCGCCGTGCTCCGGGAGGCGGTCCACCATCGCCCAAATGTCAGGATCGTCCGGCCTGTTCAGCACGCCTGCCCGCGTGCGGCGGACGAAATGCGTCGACGACGTAGACGGCCGCGACGCCGTAAAGCGTGGCCAGCACGAACATCAGAAGTCGTGACCAGAATGCCGCATCGGCGCTGCTGCCGCTCGAAGCATCCATGACCGCGGGCGCAAGGATGACGATCATCGTCAGGTAGCCGTACGACCAGGTTCCGGCATCCGGATGCATGCCTTTGCCCTGGAAGATCCTCCGGCCGAAGACCAGCGCGCCCAGCGCGACGAGCAGTGCGTATACCGACAGTTCGGGAACCACCTTCAGCACGTTCCAGCCTATGATGGCGCCGAAACCGCCGATGATCGTCGACATGATCAGCGAGCGTCCCGCAAGCCGAGCGCCTTCGTTGGTTGCCTGCTGTCCCATCGAAGCCACCTTGATCATGACCGGCACGTAGGCGGTGCTGGCCCCGGAAAGCATGAACCAGAAGGCGACCGGGAACACGATCATCGTCGAGCGCAGCGCGCTCCAGCGCGCTTCGGCCAGGTCGGGCCCGGCGGCGTCCCGCGGCTTGCCTGCGGCCGGTCCCGGGAATCCCCCCGCCAGCGCATCCGGCACCAGGGCATGCGCGATCCAGACGAACACGATGCCGATGGTCGCATTCATGATAAGCCCGTTGATCAGCATCAGCGTTGCATCCAGGCTGACCGAACCGACGGCCGTGCTCAACGCGATGCCGACCGTCACGAACGTGCCGAGCACCGGCGAGCCGCCCTTGGCCGTAAAGTAGAAGCTCCAGTAAAGAGCAAGGATCAACAGCAGCAAGCCGATCAACTGGTAGTCGAGCAGCCACGGCAAAAGCAGCAGGCTCGCGTACATGGATAAGGTCATGGCCGCAAGGAACTTGATGCCCATCGCGAGCGTCAGCGCCGGCAGCGGCAGCGCAAGAATAAAAAGGGTCATTACCGGCGCGATGAAGGAAAGGTCCCAGCCGACAGCTTGCGACACCCACATCGACAGGGCCGTGCCCGTTGCGAGCCGCAGGATCCGAACGTGGGCGATCTCCATGGTCGCGTACGTCAGCGGATGTAGGTGACGACGCTAAGCAGGCGCATCTTGAGCCAGGCGATCGAGTTGAACAGGAAGCCGCCGCCCGTGTAAACGGTCACCGATGCCTGCGCACCGACCCGAATGCCCTGGCGGTCCGCGGCGTCAGGAAGCTCGAAGTCGATGAGCACGGAGAAGCGCTGGGCGTCGCGCAGCCATTGCCGGTCGTTGCTGATCGTCGGGAGACTCCCGAGTGGCGCGGAGTCGACGTTCACGCCGAACCCCGTGGTCCTCACAGTTCCTTTTACGACTCTGCCCGGCAACGCGTCGAAGACGATATCGACCTCGTCCCCGGACTTGATGTTGCCGAGGTTGTTCTCGGTAAAGTCGGCCTGAACCCAGATATCGTGCGAAGCCAGGAAAGTCATCAGCGGCGCGCCGGCTTGCGCGAAATTACCGCGATCGACGCGCACGTCGGTCACGACGCCGTCATCCGGCGCGACGACCGACGTCCGCTGCAAATCGAGACGCGCCTGGTCGAGCCCGGCCTGCGCCTGCAGGATCCGGTAGTTCGCCTCGCCGGTTTCACCGAGGTCCTGGCGGGCTCGCTCGAGATTCGCCTCGGCTGCGCTGAGTGCTGCCTGCGCTGCGGTGTAGGACGCTTCTGCCATCTCGATACGCCGGTCGGAGATCGCTCCGGGGTCTTCCTGCTTGATTCGCCGCAGCCGGACAACGTCCTGTTCGGCCCGCAGGAGATTGGCCTCGGCCGATACGACCTGCGCCTTTGCGGCATCGATGTTTGCCGTCGATGCACCGGTTGCCTGTCGTGCCGACTGCAGGTTGGCTTCGGCCGTCTCGACGGCCAGCTCGTAACGGTCGCGATCGACCCGGAACAACAGGTCACCGGCCCTGACAAACTGGTTGCTCGAAACGGCCACCTCGGTGACCGTGCCGGAGACCTCGGCGGCGACAGGCACGACGAGCGCGTTGACCCGGGCCTGTGACGTATGGGGTGTGATGCGATCCGCTATCACGTAGTAGACGAGCAGCACCAGGCAGGCGGCCAGGATGATCTTCGTCCACTTGCGCACCGGATCCGGTGACCCGGCTGCCGGGGAATCCTGCGTCTCATGC
>Ga0224502_10000424_pt1 | contig 13933 bp, 10 predicted proteins | sample SF_Oct11_sed_USG_5_FD_169104 | JGI IMG/M metagenome (GOLD analysis project Ga0224502, IMG submission 169104) | Sediment microbial communities from San Francisco Bay, California, United States - SF_Oct11_sed_USGS_13 | ecosystem: Environmental > Aquatic > Marine > Sediment | place: USA... | reverse complement strand
CTCAGCATGTCTGGGATGTCACGCAGGTTACGGTCAGATGAGCACTGATGGCTCAGGTTACGGCTCGGGTGGGGATTATTACTGGATCAAAAGAACCTGGACCTGGGCAGGCCGTTCTGGAGATAACAATAGCTTTGGCTATGAACACGGCCACAACATCATAGCTGCTGATTATGGCTTACCCAATCCAGACCCGGTGTTGGATAAGGCACCTGGTGGGTCGTTTAGCTCCTCCAACCTGTCGTGTGCAAGCTGCCACGATCCTCACGGCAAGGGAGATGCCGAACTGCTTCTGCGGGAAAACACAACCTACGCTAGTGGGACGGCCATATTCCCCGCCGGCCCGGTCATGAAAGTGCTGTCCCGCAGGACAACGGTTGGCGAAAGCGGCGAATCTCAAGATGACAACCATGCTGCCTACGGTTCTGGCATGTCGGCATGGTGTGCTGCCTGCCACTGGACTTTTGATGATGGCCTTACCTCCCACATGCATCCCACTGATCAGACCCTGGGCACTGAGATCGCCAACAACTATAACCAGTACATCTCAAGCGATGATCCCACGGGCGGTGGCGTCAGCAATGTGGGTAAATACCTTGAATTGGTTGCCTTCGAGACTGGGGCCACGGATAATTCGACGCTCGATACCAGTAGCACGGATGGGCCAGATGCCGGGAGCAAAGTCGCGTGTATTAGCTGTCACCGGGCTCATGCAACCGCCTTCCAGGATGCAGGCAGATGGGATTTCACCGAGGAATTTATTAATGACTCACATCCCAACGGTACAGATGACGGTTCATCTGCTACCGAAAAGTTACACAGCTACTACGGAAGAGACATAGATACCGCTTTTCCCACTGTCGAAGGGCAGAGGTCCCTGTGCAACAAATGTCACGGCCAGGGTTAGTCTAGACATTATGGGGCTATGTCTTACCTTAAGGCTGAGGGCTTTACCGCCCTTGGCCTTTTTTTTGCCTTGAAGAACCTCTTTGCATGCAGATTCAAAGGGTGTTACTGCCTCTCGTACGATGCAGTTTAATTAAGACTGTTCAATATTCTTTTAATATTATAAATCAAGTAGTTACAGCATCATGTTATGGATAGTTAACCCAAGAAATTCTCGGCAAACAACTTCCTATGCCCTAGATTCCCGCTTTCGCGGGAATGACGACAGTGTGCGATCGCCTGTCATCCTGGTCCCGCATCAAGTGCGGGATAGACTCCGGCGGGGATCAAGACGAGACAAGGCTTTACAGCATTTTGAGACTAAATTATTGAACAGTCTCTAATTGGTGATATGTTAAATATGTGATAGGATGCCTAAGCTTCAATGAAGATTATGCCAATATGCTGATTAGAGCACTACCCCGGAATACAATATTCGTTAGCCACGATAGCTATAGAGAATTAGACTCGAGCCCAACAGGTATTAGAGATGATACTAAAAAGAGTTTATTCTATTTTTCTATTGCTTTTCTTTATTGGCGGCTGTTTTCCCCAAGAATACACCCATAATTATGACAAAGTACCCTTAGATAATGAAGGTGAGGTTTTTGTCTACCTTCAACCGCTGCCCCAGGAGGCTTCCAGGCTCCGCTTCGTAATGGATGGGATTTTCGCACTTCGGGATGACGGCAGCAAAATACCTCTTTCCTTATCTTTCAATCAACTTAATGGTTCAGAGCTTTTAGGACGTCAGAGGTTATTGGCCACGGGGATCCTGCCGCCGGGCGCATACACAGGTTTATCCATTAAAACCGACAAGGCATCAGTACAGAGCGAGGAGGGTGAGGTTGCCCTGTTGGTTCCAGAGGAACCGGTGATCGCGCCAAAGTTGTTCCAGGTGAAGAGGCGACAGGCTATTACCCTGTTTCTTTCCTTGAATGCTTCGGGGATTATTACCGGGGGGATTAGCTTCACCCCTGACTTTTCCCTGGCAACCTCTAGGGGGATTCTCATAAATCTTACCGGCCATGTGAGCAACTCCTATTCAGACATCCTCTCTGTCTATAACAAGAAAACCATGGAAGTTGTAAATGTCATAGCCACCGGCCGGGGACCCAAGGGGATAGTTCTCGATCAGCGAAGGACGCGGGCCTATGTGGCTGTTTCTGGTGGTGATGCGGTGGAGATATATGATGTATTCAACGGCAAGACTGTCGGCAGGATAAGACTGAATTTTGGAGATAACCCCAGGGAGCTTGCCCTCACCCCGGATGGAAGGACTCTGGTGTCAGTCAACCACAGCTCCAATACCGTGAGCATAATTGACACTTTTTCTAAGTCTGAGTTCAGGCGGGTCAAGGTTGGTCAGGGGCCAACTTCAGCGGTGGTGGATCCCTCGGGTTTTAAAGCCTACATTATGAACTCCCGCTCGAACACGGTTTCAGTGGTGGACCTGACCCAGAGGACGCTCAGCGCAACAATATCGGTTGAGGGATCTCCCCTCAGAGGCGCCTTTAATCAGGCTGGCGACAAACTCTACGTCATTAGCAGGGATTCGCCCAATCTTTCTGTGATAGACCCCTCAAGTTTGAGGGTGACGGAAAGAATTTTTGTTGGAACTGGATCAGTATCCATAAAAATCAGTTTCCTCTCAGATCTAATATTTGTGGGTAAGAGATTCGGCGGGGAGATTGCGGTGGTGGACCCTTCATCTTCCATGCTCATAGATTCCATCAGGGTAGGAGGCAATGCCGCCTACATGACTATTGATCGCCAGGAGAATGTGCTTTTCGTGGTGCTTCCGGAAAGAAGACTAGTGCAGAAGGTCAATCTAATCAGCAAAAAAATTATGGCTGAAATAGAGGTGGGTGAGGGGGCTTACGCAGTCGTCGTCGTGGGTGAGTGATAGTTTATGTGCCGAGCCGTTTCCCTTTTTATATGGCTATTAGCGGTTATGCTCTTTTTCCACGTTCTTTTTACCCGGAACGCCGGTGCCGACGGGATAAACCTCAATGGCGAAATTACTTACCAAGATCTTGACAGCAAAATCACCAACAAAATCACCGGGCAAAAGTTCGACAGCCAAACCCAAATATTATTGCAGAATTACAACCTAAATCTATCAAAAACCATCTACCCCTTTCTGACATTCGAAACCGGAACCCTCTTTGAATTAAACGAAACTACTATTAAGAGTGAAGGCGAAAAATTTGAAACAGAGGAGAGGAGACTAAAACCATTTGTGGAACTCAGGCTGAACAATCCCATTTACCAGGCTTCCTTAAAATATACCCGGACGGAAATCCACCAAGAAACAACAAACGCACCCAACACCGACGACTTCAGGGACGACTATGATGCCATCCTGGGGTGGAACCCTGTGGGTCTTCCTGAGGTAATTTTTCGCTATAACTACACCCATAGCTACGACGACCCGGAAACCGTGGACCTTGTAGACAAGCTGTTTACGGTCAATTCCAATTACACAGCCTGGAGAGAACTTCGGTTCAACTATGTTTATACGCGCGATGACACAGAAAACCGCTTGACCGACTTTGACACCTTGGAGCAGCTCCATTTTGGTAGAGCAGAGTATTCGCACAGTTTCTGGGACGGACGGTTTTTCTTTGATACCAATTACAGGATAAACTACAGCACTTTCAAGTTCTCCGGGGGCGCGAGTGCCCAAGCTCCGCTGTTGCGCTTTCTGGGTCTTTTTTCTCTGGATAACACCCCTCAAGACGGGCCTGCCCTCACTGTCAATAATGCACTGATTGATGGTAATCTCACTGCTTCAACTGGAATAGACCTTGGTTTGAACGGCGATGAACTGACTTTAACAAACATCGGGATAGACCTGGGCTCCTCCGTTCCGGTAAATGAAATACAACTATGGGTGGACAGGCGCCTCACAGACCCGGTGGCAAATTCTTTTTCCTGGTCTGTCTACGCCAGCCCTGACAACTTAGACACCAGCACCTGGACTCTGGTCACCACCGTATCTCCAGCACCCTTTGGAACTTTTGAAAACGTATTCACCATATCTTTCCCTGAAGTAAATACGCGCTTTATCAAGGTTGTGACCAGACCGCTTTTGGATACAGTTCCTGGATCTCCCTCTTTTCCCAACATCTTTGTCACAGAGATGGAAACATTCGGCACGGTCTCCGGGGCATCGGCCCAACAAACACAGAAGAACATTGACTGGACGTATGCGCTCAACCTGAGAACCCGGGTCACCGACAAGACCACCTTAGGTTATAATTTTTTCTACAATTTCCGGGATCAGGACCCAATTTCCAACAAGAGGACCGAATGGTCCAACACCCTCTCTCTTAATCATATTTTCAATGAAGTATTCAGCACTGCTGGCAGTTTCAATCGCTCCGACAGAAGTGAAGGCGACATTGACATAGTTGAATACAATTACAGTCTCTTGCTGAAAGGTGGTTATCTGCCCACCTTCGACCAGACCCTTACCTTCAGCGGCAGGAGCCAAAAAGGAGAAGATGACTCGAGCGATGACGCTTCAATAATTCTCCGCAGTAACGCCAGACTCTATAGAGGCTGGAGTGCCCTTGTCGATTTTGGTTACAGCTGGGACAGGCCCGAGGCCAGTGATACGACGGCAGAGAGTATTCTTTTGAGAGCATCGACAAACTTTGTACCGAATCAAATGCTTACCATCAATTTGGATTATCGGCAGAGAGAGATCATAGAACCTGAGAAAGATTCCAGGTATGATTTTACTGCAGAGGCTTTTTTTGTACCGACTGGAGCCTTGTCCTTTAATGCGAGATTTAATATCGTGGACAGGACAGGAACTGATACAAGAACTCTTCAAAATTATGCGGTTACCTGGTCACCTTTTCCTGAAGGAGCGCTTCAGTTCGTGTTCACCTACAACGAAACCTTGGCATCTGCTGAAAACCGGAGAGACACAACAATTGGTCCTGGCTTTAATTGGACCATATCTAACCATTTTTTCTTGGAAATGTTTTACAATTATCAAAAAACGAATACCGACTCCCAGAAAATAGAGTCCAACAACTTATTTGCCAGGTTTAGGTTCAATTTCTGAGTTTTGACTGAAATCGTGGGGTAAAACTTACAAAAGTTTTTGCCGTCACCTCTTCAACATTTTTTGTCCCTGCAGGCTGTATGGTAAACAAGTTGACCGCCATAGCAAAGTGTTATATGAAACAGCAGGTTCCATATTTACTCAGCCTGAAAGGATTTAACCCTAGCCTTTGTGATGAGGAAATTCTTATGATTCGAGTGGCTAATCTCGCAAATTTCAAGAAACTTGTCCTCTCTTCACTTATCATCTTTCTATTTGCTTGCGCTCCCGGCTCCAGCCTCACTTATTTCCATGATCCGCAGATGGATTTTGCCGCCGTCCGGTCCGTTGCTGTCATGCCCTTTGAGAATCTAACCCGTGACTCCCAGGCGGGCGAACGGGTGAGGACTGTGTTTGCTAGCAGCCTCCTATCTACCGGGGCTGTTTACGTGATCCCGGCCGGAGAGGTATCTCGTGGCATTACCAGGGCAGGAATACTCAATCCGGCTAACCCCTCTATGGAGGAAATTGAAAAATTCGCCGGGATTATTAAAGTGGATGCCTTAATTACCGGGGGGCTAACAGAGTATGGACAGGTAAGGTCAGGAAATGCCACTGCCAATGTTGTATCAATGAACGTGCGAATGATTGAAATACAGAGCCGACGGACCGTCTGGACAGCATCTGCCACCAGGGGCGGCATAAGTATATGGGATCGGCTTTTTGGCGGAGGCGGTGAGCCGATGAACGATGTTATCATGGAGGCAGTGAATGATGTTCTCGATAAACTTTTCATGTAAACCATTCAACCTACTTTTTGCTCTTCTTGTCTGCCTCTTTTCAGGTTGTTCAGCGACAAACAACCAAACGATACGTGCGACTGACGATTATCCTGCCCCCGAAAAGAAACTGCTTGTCGCGGTCTTGCCCCTCAATAACCTCAGCTCAAGTCCTGCACCCGTCGGAGAAATAAGACAACTGCTGATGAGCAGTTTCAAACAGCAGGGGCTCGGCATTCTCCCTGATGAGACCCTGGAGAGGTTTATTATAAAACACCGTGTCCGTTACGTAGGCGGTTTGGACGAGATGCTGGCAGGAAATCTCAAGTATGAGACCGGTGCTGATGCAGTACTGATCACTTCTGTGGATCTCTACAAAGAGAATCCTCCTCCCAAGGTCGCTTTAACATGTAGATTGGTTTCTACCGGAAAGAATCCGGAAATTTTATGGATGGACGGTGTAGGTCTGGCAGGCGATGATTCTATAGGAATTCTTGAACTTTCCCTCATCGAAGACCCCCGGGAACTTCTGAACAACGCCGTGCGGTACCTGTCCACCTCCCTGGCGGCTTATCTCTCAGGCAAAGGATATTTGCCAGTTAGCAGGCGAAAAATAATAAAGTTCTGGCCAAAGGTTTTTTACCGTTCTCCCGTTTTCGAGCCGGGCTGGAAATACACTGTGGCGGTGGTACCATTTTTCAACCTGAGCGAGAATAGATTCGCCGGCGAAATCATACCTCTCCACTTTGTCAATCAGCTGTTAAGATCAGAGAATTTCGCGGTAATTGAGCCTGGAATAATCAGGCATCTGCTCCTGCAAATGAGGATTACACTGGATAACGGCATATCTCTCGCCGGCTCACGTGCTCTTTTTAGCAGGCTGGATGCCGACCTTATTCTTACAGGCAAAGTCTTTGACTATCAGGACTTTGAAGGATCCTCCGGTAGAGCTAAAGTGGTTTTTTCCGCCCTCATGATAGGGAGACGGGGTCGGGAGGTAGTCTGGGCCGGTGTGAGTCAAAATGAGGGGGATTACGGAGTTTTCTTCTTTGACTGGGGAAAGATTAATACAGCCCACGTTATGGCTTCCGAGATGGTGCAGTCTGCCTTGGAGACGCTGGTTGAGTAGGTCTGGAGGGTTAGAAACCTGTCAGCTGTCAAGAAACTGTCTCCCCAATATGACTGTCAGCCTATATAATCGAATCGCGGCTAAAAGCCGCTCCCACAAGAGACAGAGTTCGGGTACAGACCGATAACTATTGTATGCCGAATTTCTTCAATTGATATCTCAGACTGTCGTAGCTTATGTTCAGGAGCTTTGCTGCATGGGTCTTGTTTTGATTTGCCTTTTCCAGCGCCTGCAGGATCAGGTCTTTTTCCAGCTCCTCGAGGGATATACCCGATTCGGGCAGGATAAATCTCCCGTTTGTAGAATGGTCTGCGGTCATGGTTGGCCGAGAAATCCAAAGTGGAATATGTTGGGGTTGTATTTCTTCGGTATTCTCGAGCACAACAATCCTCTCCACCAGATTCTTCAGTTCCCTCACATTACCCGGCCAACTGGCGTCAATTAAGAGTTGTTCTGCTTCCGGGGAGAAATCCTTGATCATGTGCTTGTTATACTTGGAGGCAAAGTGTGAAAGGAAGTGGTTGGCAAGCAGTGGTATGTCGTCTTTTCTCTCTCTGAGTGGCACTATATGTAGGTAGAGTGGACTGAGCCTGAAAAATAGATCCTTCCTGAATTCACCCTTTTCCACCGCCTTCGCCAGGTTTCTATTGCTGGTGGCTATTACCGTTGCCTCTACGGCTATTTCCCCTTTTCCTCCGACACGTCTTATTGTCCTTTCTTCCAGAACTCTTAAAAACTTACTCTGGAGGTCCGGTTTCATGTCACCTATCTCGTCAAGGAGAATTGAACCTCCCTTGGCCTGCTCAAACAGCCCTGTCCTGTCAGACTTGGCGTCTGTGAATGAGCCTTTTTCATAGCCAAAGAGCTCACTCTCCAGAAGGGATTCCGGCATGGCAGCACAGTTGATCGAGACGAACGGCGCCTGCCAAGAGTCGTCGGTGCCAAACATTAAATTGTGGATGTGCCTTGCCACAACCTCCTTACCGGTTCCACTTTCTCCGGTGATAAGAATTGCTGAGACTCCAGCCTGGGCAATCTTTTCAACCTTGTTTTTCAGTTCCTTTATTGCTTTTGACTCTCCCACCAATTCCTTCTCGAAAACTTGGGAATAGGCTTTTCTGAGGTATTTTACCTCCTGTTTGAGATTTTCCTTTTCTATGATGCCATTGATAACTATTTTCACCTCATCGGTGTTAAAGGGCTTGGTCAGATAATCAACAGCGCCCAGTTTCATTGCCTTCACCGCGGTCTCAGCAGTATCGTCCGCTGTCAACATAACGACCTGTATATTAAGCTCGCTCGCCTGAATCTCTTGCAGGATATCTATCCCGTCTCGGCCGGGCATTGATATATCAAGCAATAATATATCGGGTGCACAAGACTTGATTTTATCGATAACGCTGTCTGATTCTGTCTCCTGATATATCTCGTAACCTTCCTTCTTCAAAGCCCTGGCGAGCACCGAGACAATGAGCTCATCGTCATCCAGCAGAAACACCTTCCCCTTGTCTTTCATGACACCTGTTCCTTTTTCTTTTCGTTCACGTGGAGAAAGATGTTAAACACGGTTCCCTTCCCTGGATCACTCTCTACATATATCTGCCCCCCATGCTGTTCGACCAGTCGCCTGGTTATGGACAAACCTAAACCGCTGCCTTTTCGTTTGGTGGTGAAAAAGGGCTGGAAGACTTTGCTTTTTACGCTTTGCTCCATCCCACTTCCCGTATCAGAGATGGTTATTTCGATGGAATCTAACTTTTTATCATAGGAAGTCTTGGTAGCCAGCATGCCGCCGTCCGGCATGGCTTCGACTGCATTGAGCAGAAGGTTCAGGAATACCTGTTGCATTTGCATGGGGTCGGCCATCGTCTGCGGAAGTTCTGGATCAAAATCCTTAAAAACGTTTATCGCCGCTGAGCTCTCTGACAACAGAGACGGATGTCTCAGCGCAAAGGTAATGGTTTTATCAAGGATGTCATTTACGTCTACAAGCGCCAGTTGAGGTTCCGGCGGTTTGGCAAAATTCAGCAGGCTCTTTAGCAACAATTCTATTCGTTTAATCTCCTCAACTGCTTGTACTACTATGGCCCTGTCTTCCTCTGGGATACTTGCTTCATCGGCAAGTACTTCCACCGACCCCTTGATGCCGGCAAGAGGGTTTTTGATTTCATGGACCAGCCCTGTTGCCCATTCACCCACCATTTTCATCTGTTCCGCCCTTTGCAGTGCGTCCTCTACCTTCTTGCGCTCAGATATGTCCCTGATCACATGGATCAAGCCAACCACCTGGTTATCACGGTCAAGTCGTGGCATAGCTCTTATCTCGAGGTACTTATTTAAATGAGGCTCAAATATTTCAAAGGAATCAGACGTTCCCGTCTCCAAGCAAGCGCAACTGAGACAATTTTCAGGCGGACAGTCCGTTCCATGGTAATACTCATAGCATTTTATTGCCTTTGTAACTCCCACGGAAGGTAGTTTGAGCATTTCTCTAGCTGTTTTGTTGGCGCGTATGATATTGAAATCCTTGTCGTGGATAGTGATCATATCGGTAATGGTATCGAAAGTATCTTCCCAATCAAGTTTTGACTGGAGTATGTAACTTTCCATTTTTTTTCGGTCTGAGATATCTCTGTCGACGGCCAAGATATATTTGCGACCCATGTAGGTTAACAGCCCAGCACTAATTTCAACCGGGAAAACCGTGCCATCTTTCTTGAGGTGATTGATTTCTGCTTGGATCCACTCTCCCTTCAATATACGCTGAATGCGTTCCGGCGCCTCCTTGGCGGCATCCGGCGCATCCAGATCTTTTACCAGGTTGAGCTGCAATAGTTCATCAAGGGTGTAGCCGTGCATTGCCGCTGCTGCCGGGTTGGCGTCCACGATCTTGCCGGGGTTTTCACCCTCACCTTCCACAATAAAAATGGCATCCCCTGCACTTTCGAACAGCGTTCTGTAACGTTTCTCACTCTCCTCCAGTTCACGAATGTAATGTTTGAGCGAATCTGACATCTCATTAAAGGATGCCGCCACTTCCCCGAACTCATCGCCCAAACCCTCTATGCGGTAATCCAAATCACCGTCTTTTATTCTTGTCGTTGCCTGCGAAAGCGCCTTCACCGGTTTTGCAACTTTCCTGACAATAATAAAGCCTAGACCGACGGTAAGAAATGGGGCCAAAATCACCATTATGTAAAGTATAATTTTTGTTTGTGAAATCTCTCTAAAAGAAGATTCAGTTTTCTCGGCAAGTCGTGCATTTGTGGTGTGCACCATGGTATTGACTTCTGTCACTAACTTTTCCGTGGTATGGAAGGCCTTGTCGAACTCTATCTCTGTCCTGTTACGATTGGCCCTCATGGTCAAGTATCTGCTTAGTGAATTCTTATATTCGGCAATATCACTTTTCAGATCATAAAGCCTCCTCAGCAAATACTCATTTTGCTTACTTCCTTGCAGCATAGCCGCCGACTGATGGCAGCCCATACACCTTGCCATGCTCTTATCTAGAAATCTGACGTTGTCGATAACCGTATCGATACTTCTTGCATGTTGTGTGTTCTTTAGGCTGAGATCGGACTGCACCTTTTTCAAATAGATCAATAATTGTTCCCTGAGGATTTCAATTTGATGGAGTGATATCACATGATCCAGCTGTGATGTTGCGGTCTCCATGCTGATGATTATATAGGTGCCGCCCAGGATAAAACCCAAGCAAATGATGGTTATTGCTGTAATAATTATTTTCTTCATTACTCGTTTTGATATTGGTAGGTGGTCAGATCCAGACCGATTTGTTTTGCATATTTGTATACATTGGCGTAATCACTATCCGTAGTTTCGATGAATCTCATCGCACCCAAGTCTTTCAACACCTGAATCCCTTGGCTTTCATTCTGCATATTGAGCAGCGCCTCTTGCAGTTTATTCCTGATAGCATGGTCAAGGTCATTCCTTACCGCCAAACCATTCTCAGGTACCTCAGGCGACCTGGCCAGGATGACCAATTCATCTTTTACTCTGCTATCAGCGGCTGCAAGCCTGGCGAACACGGTATTCTTTGCAGCTCCTATCTCAGCCTTTTTGTTGAGGACATCATAGATTGCATCCTCATGGGTACCACTAAAATATGTCTCTTTGAAAAAGGTCTTATAATTTTCGATTCTGTGCGCTCTAAAGAATGCCAGGGGAAGGAGGTAGCCTGCTGTGGTCGCCCGGTCCACAAAGACGAAGCTTTTTCCCTTCATATCTTGTACGCTTTTGATGTCGCTGTCTTTTCTCACAAAGATGAGACCATAGTATGTGGATACGCCTCCAACGGTCTCTGGTCTGGCGATGGCTTCAACGCCCAGTTTTGCATGCGCCAGTGTATAGGTGAAGCTGCCAAAGAACGCACCATCCAAACCTGCAGAGGCGAAATTATCAATAAGATTTCCATAGCGGGTGAGAACCTTTAGCTTTACATCGGCCCCGATCTTTTCCGAGAGATAAGTGGCCAGGGGTTCATAGCGGTCAAGCTGTTTGAATATGTTACGCTCAGGAATAAGACCAAGGACAAGGGATGGTCTACTCTCTTGCGTCTCTATATCTCTTTCCGTCTTGGTCTCACCACAGCCGAATAAGATAGTCAGGCAAAGATAAATTGAAATGAGTATTCTGCTCATGCCGGAAATGGCTCTTTATTTGGGGTAGTAACACTGGCTCACCATTCCTTTCCATAATAACAATTTGTGTTTAGAAAAGCTATTGGAGCGGGGGAAAATGAGTTCTTCTGCCGTACAGCCTGTTGAACTGATGAAGACTAGTAACAGCTCCGGCGACTCCAGACAAAGGCAGAACCATGCTCTAGCCCGCATAATTCGTGAAACCGTGTCGCCGGACCGAAAAGATGTGCGTCCCACCGGGCAACCGCAAGGTCTCGGACCCGAACCGTACTTGCACAATATCTTGCTGGGTGAATTTGTTCGGAGCGCAACGAAGGAAGTCCTGCCTGAGGACGGTTGGAAGGACTGTAATATCCGCGACCGCAGTAATGGTTTCGTAAATCAGGCGGGCTATTAGTTGGACCCAACAGATATCTGGAGTTCATTATCTACCATTTCTGGCCGATCTTCATCCAGGCTGAAGAGTCTCCGGGCAACATCCAGGTGTACGTCCTTCTGTGTCCTACTGCTGGAGCGTTTGAGAAACAAGATGGGATCATGGAGCACTTTGTTGACGATGGATTGGGTCAGGACTTGGAGGGCGTCGATTTGCTCTGGTGGAAGAGAATCCAGCTGACCCAAGGTCCTGCCGATCTCTGCCCGGCGGATCTCCTCAGCCTTGCGACGAAGAGAGACTATGGTTGGCACAACTTCCAGGGTGCGCAGCCAGTCTTCAAATTTCAAGGCCTCAGCTGCAATGATGTGCTCGGCCCGCGTCGCCTCTTGAAGACGCTCGGCCTGATTCATCTCCACAATCCCTTGGAGATCGTCAATATTGTAGAGATAAACGTTGTCTATACGGTTTACCTCGGGGTCAATATCCCTCGGTACGGCGATATCGATGAGAAACAGTGGGCGGTTGCGGCGGGCCCTCATCTGCTTTCTGACGTCCTGGAAACTGATTATAGGCGCCGGAGAACCTGTGGAGCTGATGATGATGTCAACCCGCTTCAACTCTTGGCTCAATTCTTCCAAAGATATCGTGGTTCCATTGAACCTTCTGGCCAGAGCCAAAGCCCTGTCCAATGTGCGGTTGGCCACAATAATCTCATCCACCCCTTGGCTCAAAAGATGCTCGGCAGCCAGCTCGGCCATCTCGCCAGCCCCTACCAGCATGGCCTTCTTGCCTTGCAGATCTTGGAATATTTTCTTGGCCAGTTTAACCGCAGCATAGCTTATGGAAACCGCACTGCTGCCAATCTGCGTCTCTGTCCGCACCCGCTTTGCCACAGAGAAGGATTTGTGCAGCAGCCGGTTGAGAATCACCCCTGAGGTCTTGGCCTCTACCGCATCCCGGTAGGCCTGTTTGATCTGGCCGAGTATTTGAGATTCGCCCACCACCATGGAATCCAGGCTGCATGCCACCCGAAAGATGTGCTTTACCGCATCATGGTCCAGGTAGATATAAAGGTATGGCTTGAGCGCCGCACTGGTCTGGCCGTAGATATCCGCCAGGTAACGCACTACCATGCCGATACCTTGATCGAGCACTGGCGTGGTGAAGAGGACTTCCATCCGGTTGCAGGTGGAGACGAAAAAGACCTCCTTCACCGGTTGGAGTTTCGAGATTTGTTCCAGTGGCGTGGTGCCGTCTACACAGACGGAGGCGAATTTTTCCCGGATTTCAACCGGAGCGGTCTTGTGGTTCAATCCTATAACAACAATGCGATCCATAATGTCACAGTCACGAGCAAAGATTCTGGACCCAAAGGACCCGGCTTTGGGCTGAGCCCTGGGGGGGTTCGATGGTCTTTCCCCCTGGCCGCATTCTGCTGGAGTGATGGAGTGGTGGAGTAATGGAGTAATGAAAATACCAATTCAAGTTGAAATTCGTGTTTTCGTTTTTTCCAACACTCCTATACTCCAATACTCCAGTAATCCAAAAAACCTTGTAATCTTTACCGGCAATCCCGCCACCGGCTGGACTGACCTGGTTCGAAGGACCAGGTTTGCGCTGTTTAATCAATTTCGGCAAGCAAGGTCCCAATAATGTGTAGAACAACTATATCAATATGCGTGCCAGAACGATGTGTGGCTGGATAAACCTTAAAAAACATTAGGTTAGATAATTGGAAGGTTGCTTGCCAGCAGGGGATATCTGGTGAAATCCCCAGACCTGTACGGTGATCTCACCAGGTGCCGAATTCGGTTCTTTATTGCAGGCTATTAGCGTTGGAAGGTAGCCAGATTGCAGGAGATTTTCTGGTAGGGGGCAAAACCTCTTAACGCTTATTCGTTTGATTCACAGAATAAATCTCCCTCTCCCCCCAATAGCCTGTGTCGCAATTTGTCATACCGGCCAAGTCCGCCAGCG
>Ga0224502_10000420_pt1 | contig 13998 bp, 13 predicted proteins | sample SF_Oct11_sed_USG_5_FD_169104 | JGI IMG/M metagenome (GOLD analysis project Ga0224502, IMG submission 169104) | Sediment microbial communities from San Francisco Bay, California, United States - SF_Oct11_sed_USGS_13 | ecosystem: Environmental > Aquatic > Marine > Sediment | place: USA... | reverse complement strand
AAGGTAGGCCAAGGCCCACCCTACGCCGACGATGAATATATAGGGTTGGGCGGCTATGCCTCGGAGTCGTCATAGCTGAACTTCTCGACAAGCTGCTTGAGTTGGGCGGCCATTTCGGCCAGCTCTTCAGCCGCCATCTGGGCGGAAGCTGCTCCCGAAGCGGTGTCCTGGGTCCCGGTCGCGACGCCGGAAATGCTCTTGGCAATTTCCGAGCTCCCGCCGGCAACCTCTGACACGGAGCGGCTGATCTCGTTGGTGGTCGCGGTCTGCTCCTCGACGGCACTCGCGATCGTGTTCTGGATTTCGTGGATCCGCTTGACGATGGTCCCGATCTTCCCGATCGCCGTGACTGCACTCCGAGTGTCATTTTGAATCTCTTCGACTCGGGAACCGATTTCCTCGGTCGCTGACGCCGTTTCCCTGGCGAGTTCCTTCACCTCGTTGGCAACCACTGCAAACCCCTTGCCCGATTCACCAGCACGTGCCGCTTCGATGGTGGCGTTGAGGGCCAATAAATTTGTCTGCTCCGAAATCGAAGTGATCGCTTTGGTGACGTCATTGATTCTCGCGCTGCTCTCGTCGAGCCTGGCGATTGTCGCGGCCGTGTTTTCCGCCTCCTCTACTGCCTCCGTAGCGACCCTTGCTGCGTCATGGGCGTTGTCGGAGATCTCACGAATGCTCGCCGTCATCTCCTCGACGCCTGTAGCGACTGTTTCCACATTGTGGCTCACCTGCTCGGCGGATGCCGAAACCACCATCGCCTGGGCCGAGGTTTCCTCGGCGCTTGCGGCCATCTGGTGGCTGACCGATGTCAGCTCTTCCGAGGCACCCTTGAGTGAACGCGAATTATCCGCGATTGTCTTGATGGCTGAGCCCATCTGCGAGAACGCCTGGTTGAGGGCCCTGCTTGTCTGTCCGACTTCGTCACTGGTTTCGATCTTGAGACGTTCGGTGAGATCGCCGTTTGCCACCTGGTCGGCGACGCGGACTACTTCTGCCAGGGGTTTGACGATCGCCCGGGTCACCGTATAGGAAAGGACCCCAAGAACCACACCACTGCTCAGCATGACAAGGATGACGAGGTTGAGCGCCTTCTTCTGACTGGACTTCACATTTGCCACCGCCAAGTCGGCCTCGCCACGAGCGCTTTCAGCAAAATCGTCGAGGCTTTCCTTGACGCTGAGGTATTCGGATCTCATCTGCTGGATGGCGGCGAAAACCGAGTCGCCGGTCTCCTGGTTAATCAGACGGAAGGTGGTTCTTCGTGCCAGATCGTAATATCTGTTGAACGATTCTTGGAGGAGCTCGATATCTAACGTTTCGATGATGGGATTGTCTCGTGCGTTCTCGAGACGGGTCATGAAGCCTTCACGAAGTTGATCGGTCTCGTCCAGGATCTCCGGGTCCGCCGCGGCAGCGGCGTCCTGGAGCCCGCGCTGGATGGTTGCCAGGGTTTCGACGAGGTCTCGTGACAGATCGAGTTTTGGAATGAAACCGTCGTCGATGCGCTCGACGAGCCTCGCCGTACGGGCGCTGCTGGTTTGGATCGCTAAGAAAATGACCAGCACCGCGAGGCCAGCCAAAATTGGCAACAAGAACATTTTGTGCGCGAGCTTGAGACGATTTAGCACGACGAAACTCCCCTGTTTAGTTGCTCCAGCGCTGTGCTTCCACGATCGTTTCCGGGCTATTTATTGGTGATCTCCAACACCTTGACTCCCGATCCGATGTCTGCGTCGGACGACACGTATCCGATTGCGCCGGAATTCACCCTGACAAACGCGAGAACCTCATCGTCGGACCCCTTTTCCGGCGGCGGCACTCCACGCCCCGAAAAGATCTGACGCTGCCAGTAACTCTTGATCGCGTTGGTATCGCGGCCGAAGATCACCTTGGAAAATTCGTGGCGTGTGCTGGAACTCGCCGATTGGTCCACGGGGATGACGGGTTGGCCGCCGCTCCAGGCGCCCGCCTTTTTCATGAAAATATCCTCGAGTTGCTGCTTGCTGATCGTCTCGGCACCATTTGCCCCGTTAGCGACAATCTTGAAACTCTGACCGCCCGCAATCGCCGGCACGGTCAACGCCAGGATGGTGAGGATTACGATGGTTGCGGCTCTTTCCAATCGCATCGGGTCACTCCTTGTTAGGGAATCAACGGTGCACCGACCTTCAACCCTCGGTATCCCGCTCGGCACGGGGCCTTTCCGCTCCTCTCTACGAAGCGATTCCCCTCCATTCAATGGTACTTCAACTATGTGACACAGTTGAGATTCGGCTGCGATTCCCACGTTCAAGTAGACTGCCAACATGTCGAAACGATCGGCCCTCGTCGGATTGTCGGTTCTGGTCGTGGTGGGCTTCATTTCGCTGCGTCACTACTTCTCGCCAGGTGAGGTGGTGAAGCGTAAGTTCATTGCAACCATCGAGGCCTTCGAGAAGGAGCAACTGCTGGCGGTCATGGCGGGGATTTCTCGTGGCTACTCTGATCCGTGGGGCCTCAAATACGAAACCCTCGCCGGCTACCTCAACGAGACCGTGGAGACCTATGACGATCTCGATGTCGACTCCCTGCTCTCAGAGCCCGTGGTGGGCGAAGGCGAAGTGCGGATCGATATCCAGTTCGTGGTCTGGGGCCGTTACGAGGGCACCAAGGGCTATGTTGTCGGAAGTATCACCGAACCCTGCACCGCCACCGTGCTGTGGCGGGAAGAGAAGACCGGCTGGCGCTTTGCCTCGACCGAAGAGCTGGATATCCCGGAGCTGCGCAGTCAGATGGATTCAAAGCGCAAGAACTAGTTTTGAGTTATGAGTTTTGAGTTTTGAGTTTTGAGTTATCCCCCGCCCGCCCAAGATTGCCCGCAGATGACGCAGATCCGCACAGAGAGGGTCGTTTGTGTTTATCTGTGTGATCTGTGGGGTTCCGGGTGGTTGGGAAAATCCGAAATCCGAAATCCGAAATTGCCCGGGGTGTGGGTAAGAATCCTAATTCCTAATTCCTAATTCCTAATTCTTACCCAACGCCTTCGCCGTAATTTCCACAGCCTTTTCAATGTCGTCGTCGCCAATGTGATAGTGCGTCACCATCCTGATGCTGTCACCTCCCAGCGGGTGGCACAGGAGACCGTCTTCCGCGAGCCTGGCGGAAAGCGCGCCGGCATCGAGAGGTGAATCGTCGGCGAGCGAGAAGAAGACGATGTTGGTTTCAACCGTTTTGGGATCGAGTACGACCGCAGGAATTTCGGCCAGACCGACAGCAAGATCGTGCGCGCGGCGGTTGTCCTCACTCAGCAATGGCATGACCTCGTCCAGCGCCACCAACCCGGCTGCGGCGATGATTCCCGCCTGTCGCATGCCGCCACCGAACATTTTGCGAACTCGGCGCGCCTCGGTGATGGTGTCTGCGGTGCCCACGAGAATCGATCCCACCGGTGCGCCAAGACCCTTGGAAAGGCAGAACATGACCGTGTCACAGCCGGCGCTCAACTCGGCAGCCGTGATGTCGAGGGCCGCCGCCGCGTTGTGGATGCGAGCGCCATCGAGGTGGACGGGAAGGCCGTAGTCGCGAGCGACTCTAATCAGTTCGGCCATTCGCTCGCGCGTCGTCACGCGACCACCGGCGAGGTTATGGCTATTCTCGAGCACGACCAGCGAGGTCGGCGTGCGGTAGCCGGCCCGAGGCTGAATCGCCGCCGCCACCTGTGTCGGCGTAAGAATGCCGTCAGACGTTTCAATGGCGCGTGGGAGGGTGCCTGACAGGGCTGCCATAGCCCCCATCTCGAAGTTGAAAACGTGACACCCGGCCTCGGCCACAACCTCGGATCCCGGGTGGGTGTGGAGGTGGATCGCGATCTGGTTGCCCATGGTTCCGGTCGGCACGAAGACCGCAGCCTCTCGTCCCATGAGCTCCGCCGCTCGCTCTTCGAGGCGGTTGATCGTGGGATCTTCGCCGTAGACATCGTCTCCCACTTCGGCGCTCGACATGGCCTTCCGCATGTTGTCTGTTGGATGTGTTACCGTATCGGATCGCAGGTCGATAATAGGGTTATTCATAAGGGTATTCTACCCGCTCAAATCGGCTTGACTTCTTGACTGCACAAAGTTAGGATTCGTTCTCATGAATGAAGACAAGTCCAATGATATCTTCATTTTCCCAAAATGGACGGGGGTCCTGCGACCCGCGGTTGCGGTCGGTGCCCTGGGTGGCGTTCTCTACGCCGCTATTGTCGTTGCATTCGGTTTCTCGCCCCAGGCCACCGATGTCGGGTACGAGCCAGTGCAACCGGTGCCATACAGCCATGCCCTCCACGTCGGGCAACTCGGGATGGATTGCCGCTACTGTCACACCGGTGTCGAGGTGGCTGCCAACGCTCTGATCCCTCCGAGCCAGACCTGTATGAACTGCCACAAGACTGTGAGGGCGAATTCCGAAAAGCTGATTCCGGTCTTCGAGAGCTACTCCACCGGCATGCCGGTCGAGTGGATCCGGGTTCACGATCTGCCGGACTACGTCTACTTTAACCATTCGGCCCACGTGCGGCGTGGCGTCGGATGCGTTTCGTGCCACGGCCGCATCGACACCATGGAGGTTGTAAGCCAACAGAAACCGCTCAGCATGGGTTGGTGTTTGGATTGCCACCGGAATCCCGAAGAACATTTGAGACCGGCTGACTACGTGTTCCAGCTCGATTGGGTGCCAGAGGAGGATCAGCTGGTCCTCGGTGCTCGACTCCGTGAAATCAACGACATCAACCCGCCGCAGGATTGCAACACATGCCACCGATGAAAAACGACATTGAGACCGGCCTGACCTATTGGCGAAGTCTCGACGAGCTCGCCCGCACGCCTGAGTTCCAGGAGGCGGTACAGCGTGAGTTTCCGGGAGACGACTGGGACCGGTTGCCGTCGGCAACCCGTCGCCAATTCCTCAAGGTGATGGGGGCGTCACTGGCCATGGCCGGGCTGACGGCCTGTCGTTGGCCGAAAGAGGAGATTGTTCCCTTCGCTCACCGGCCGGAGGGCCGGACGCCGGGAGTCCCGGAGCATTTCGCGACGTCGATGGAGCTCGGTGGCGTCGCCCTCGGCATGCTCGTGACTTCGTTTGATGGGAGGCCGATCAAAGCTGAGGGAAACCGGCTACATCCCGACAGCCTTGGAGCGCTGACCGCGATCGCCCAGGCCGACATCCTCCAGCTCTACGACCCCGACCGAAGCCGTCGACTCCTGCTCCGTGAGAGCGGCCAACAGTACGTCAAGACGTGGAGCGACTTCGAGGCCGTGGCCGTCGAGGATTTTGCCGGTGATGGCACCGGTGTGGCGGTTCTCGCTGGTGCCTCGTCATCGCCGACCCGGGCAATGGTGCGTGATCAGTTCCTGGAGGCCCACCCGGAGGCGGGCTGGTACGAGTACGAGCCAATTTCGAGGGACAACGAACGAGAGGGAACCCGCCTCGTCTTTGGCACGCCGCTTCGGGTGCAACCGAAAGTCGACACTGTGGGAGTGATTGCCTGTTTCGATGCCGACCCGCTTTTCGACCACCCGTCGTCTCTGCGCCTTGCGCGGGAGTTTGCTGCGGCACGCCACCCCGAAACTGGAACCGGTGCACGCCTCTATGTCACTGAATCGAGCTACAGCCTGACCGGTGTCCGGGCCGATCACAGGATGGCGGTTCCGTCGAGCCGGGTTCCGGTCGTGCTCGCCCGGGTCGCCAATCTTCTGGTGGCCGAGCACCATCTCGACTTGCCTGCTGCAGCGGCCGGTTACGCTGGGGCTGCAGGGCAGGAAATCTCTGAACAGGAGATCGATTTCGCGAAGCTGTTGGCCGCCGATCTGGCGGGTCATCGCGGCTCCGGCGTCATTCTCGTCGGTCCCCGGCAGGAGCCGGCAGTGCACGCCCTCGCAGCGGTGCTCAATCAGGTTCTCGAATCAACTCTCGACTACACCGCTGATCCGGATCCCGATCGGCCGTCGCACATCGAGGCCATCGGCGAGCTTGCGGCGGAGATGGCTTCGGGCTCGGTCGAGACCCTATTGGTCCTTGGCGGAAATCCCGTCTACGACGCACCCGCCGATCTTCAATTCGGGGAACTCCTGGCCAGGGTTCCGCTTTCGATCCACCTGAGCCTGTACGACGACGAAACATCTCAGCGCTGCACCTGGCACCTTCCACGGGCCCACGGACTCGAGGCCTGGGGTGACGGCACGGCTTGGGATGGCACGCTCACCATGAGGCAGCCATTAATTGCGCCGCTGTACGATGGACGTTCCGTCATCGAGGTCCTTTCTCTCGCCTCGGGTTTGAACTCCATTTCGGGCTACGAGCTGGTGCGCGAGAATCTGCGCAAGTCGGCGTCCTCCATCGATTTCGAGGGTTTCTGGAGGCGAGCGCTGCACGACGGAACGGTCGAAAGTACGGCCTGGGATACGGTGCAGACCCGCCTCAACCCGGGCCGCCTCGCGGTCGCGGTCGATGGTCTGCGAGCGCTCCTCGTTTCGGATCCGCCGAGCGCGGATCGACCCGAGGTAGTGTTGATTGCCGACTCGCGGGTGTGGGATGGACGTTTTGCCAACAACGGCTGGCTTCAGGAACTGCCGGATTCGCTGACCAAGGTGACCTGGGACAACGCGCTCCTGGTTTCACCGGTGACCGCCCGTGAGCTTGGTATCGCCGACGGCGAGATCGCGGTTGTCGAAGCGGGAGGCACCAACGTCGAGGTTCCAACCTTCGTGCTTCCCGGACAGGCGAGGTCGAGCATGACTCTCGCCCTCGGGTACGGTCGTACGGCCGCCGGACGGATCGGTAACGGGGTTGGCGCCGACGCCTACCAACTGCGAACTACGAAGGCGCCGCACATGGTGTCCGGCGCGACGGTGCGGGGGAGTGGGCGTAGCTACAGCCTGGCCACCACCCAGGACCACTTTGCGATCGATACGGCCGGCTTCAAAGAGCGCAACCGCCGGGTCGGTGAGCTTGTTCGTGAGGCTTCGATTGACGCCTACATGGCCAACCCCGAGGTCTTCCACGAGCACGAGCACCACCCTCCGCTGATCTCGCTATGGAAGGACCAGGAGTACGAGGGCGAACAGTGGGGGATGGCCATCGACCTCAACACCTGCATCGGCTGCAACGCGTGCGTTGTTGCTTGCCAGGCCGAGAACAACATTCCGGTAGTGGGTCGCGAGCAGGTCCTCAACCAGCGCGAGATGCAGTGGATCCGGATTGACCGCTATTTCAAGACCGAGCCCGGCCTCGGATCCGACGAGATTGACAATGCCGAGGTGGTCTTCCAACCCATGACCTGCGTGCACTGCGAAAACGCTCCGTGTGAGCAGGTCTGTCCGGTGGCGGCGACCCAGCACACCACAGACGGCCTCAACGCGATGGTCTACAACCGTTGCGTCGGCACCCGCTACTGTTCGAATAATTGCCCCCTCAAGGTCCGGCGCTTCAACTTCTTCAACTACCACAAGGAACTCGCTGATACCTCAAAAATGCAGTTCAACCCGGAGGTCACTGTGCGCGCTCGCGGGGTGATGGAGAAGTGCACCTTCTGTGTGCAGCGCATCGAGGCGGTGCGAATCGGCGCGCGAAACGACAACCGGCCGATAGCGGACGGTGAGATTGTGCCCGCGTGCGCTCAGACCTGTCCGACGCAGGCGATCACCTTCGGAAACCTCAATGACTCGAAAAGCTCGGTCTCCAGGCTCCGCGAGGAGAAACGCTCGTATGCGACGCTGGCCGAACTCAACATCAGGCCGCGGGCCCATTACCTCGGCCGTTTGAGCAACCGCGCCGCCGGCGCCGGTCCGGACGGCCACGGTGCGCCGCACGGAGAGGCGGACAGCCACGGGAAGGAGACGGCTTGAGATGAGTACCCCCGTGAGCTACCTCGACAATACTGGCGATGACCCGGCCGTCCGCGCGCGGCTGGTGGTTGGGGACAACGACTTCCACTCGGTCACCAACACGGTTTGCGGCATTGTCGAGCAGCCCAGACCGCCCAAGTTCTGGTGGGTCGCTTTTGCCGCATCTTCCAGCTTGACCCTGGTCCTCTTCGCCTGCATCGGCTATCTGGTGACGACCGGCATCGGCGTCTGGGGCCTCCAGGTTCCGGTCGGCTGGGGCTACGCCATCGTCAACTTCGTTTTCTGGGTCGGTATCGGACACGCAGGGACGCTCATCTCAGCGATTCTCTTCCTGTTGCGCCAGCGCTGGCGTACCAGTATCAACCGTTTTGCAGAGGCCATGACGATTTTCGCGGTCGTCTGCGCCGGGATCTTCCCCGGAATCCACGTCGGCCGTATCTGGTTCGCCTACTGGCTGTTCCCGATCCCCAATCAGATGTCGATGTGGCCGAATTTCCGGTCGCCCCTCCTGTGGGACGTATTCGCAGTCGGGACCTACGCCACGGTCTCACTGCTCTTCTGGTACATGGGCATGATTCCGGATCTGGCTTCGATTCGCGACCGCGCCACAACAAAGCTTCGCTTCTACATCTACGGTGTGCTCAGCCTCGGCTGGCGTTCGTCCAACCGTCACTGGCACCGATTCGAGTTCGCTTACCTGCTGCTGGCGTCGCTCGCCACGCCTCTGGTCCTGTCGGTTCATTCGGTGGTCAGCTTCGACTTCGCGGTCTCGATCATGCCGGGCTGGCACACGACAATTTTCCCGCCATATTTTGTGGCTGGTGCCATCTTCTCGGGCTTTGCAATGGTCGTGACGCTGATCATACCGACGCGTAAGTTCTTCGGACTCGAGGAGATCATCACCGCCCGTCACCTCGAGAACATGGCCAAGATCATGCTCGCGACCGGGATGATGGTCGGCCTTGCCTACTCGACCGAGTTCTTCATCGCCTGGTACTCGGGCAACACCTATGAGGCATTTACTTTCCTCAATCGAGCCTTTGGGCCCTACGCCTGGGCTTATTGGACAATGGTCACGTGCAATGTCCTCGTGCCACAGATCTTCTGGTTCAGGAAGCTCCGCAACAAAACCATCATTCTGTGGGTGGCCTCGATTCTGATCAACGTCGGCATGTGGTTCGAGCGTTTCGTCATCGTGGTCAGCTCGCTCAGTCGCGACTACCTGCCAACGAGTTGGGGCTACTACCGACCGACCGCCATCGATGTGCTGACCTTTGTCGGCAGCTTCGGCCTTTTCTTCACGCTCTTCCTCCTCTTCGTTCGTTTCCTGCCGATGGTGGGCATGGCGGAGGTCAAAGGCGTGATGCCGCAGGCCCACCTCGACCGGCCCGGCCACCGAGGTCACGGTGATTATCACGGCGATATCGCCGGTGTGGAGGTGGTGTGATGAGCACCGGCAACACCACTCGTAACGACCGTGCCGCCCTCTACGGCTATCTGGTGGCCTTCGACAAGGTGGACGAACTCCTGGTGGCGGCCGCCGCGGTTCGCGACGCCGGCTACACCCGCTGGGATGCCCATACACCATTTGTGATCCATGGCCTCGACGCCGCGATGGGGGTCAAGAAGACCGTGCTGCCCTATATCGTGTTTCTGGCCGGTCTTACCGGGACTGCGGCGGGCATTCTCCTCCAGTGGTGGACCAACGCCGTCGACTACCCATTTCTGATCAGCGGCAAGCCTCTCTTCAGCCTGCCGGCCAACATTCCGGTCGCCTTCGAGACCACGATCCTATTCGCCGCGATCAGCGCTCTTGTCGGCATGCTCGCGCTCAACGGGTTGCCGCAACTCTCGCACCCCCTGTTTTCCAACCGGTCGTTCAAGCGTGTGACCGACGATCGATTCTTCATCTCTATCGAAGCCCAAGACCCACTTTTCGAAGTTGCGAAGACCCGTGAGTTGCTGGAGTCCGTCTCCGACCAGCCGGTGGAAGAAATCGAGGAGCTGTCATGAGCCTCCCTCGCTGGCTTCTCTACACCGTGGCCATTCTCGTGGTCCTGTCGTGGGTGCCGCTGGCACTGATCATGCGTGCCCGCGTCACCACCTCGCCGCTGCCGCGGATCCATGTCGTTCCCGACATGGACAACCAGCCGAAGTACAAGGCCCAGTCGCGCAACCCGATGTTTGCAGACCGACGGGCCATGCGGCCGCCTGTGGCCGGTGCTGTGGCCCGCGGGGCGACACTCGGAGATTCGGCCCTGATGAGCGGCAAGGCCGGCGAGGACTGGGTCGAGATAATCCCCGTCGAGGTCGATCGAGGTCTTCTCGAACGCGGTCGGGGTCGCTACGAGGTCTATTGCTCGCCGTGTCATGGGCTTGCAGGCTTTGGTGACGGGATGGTCGCCAAGCGTGCCGATGAGCTTCTCGAGGGGACCTGGACGCCGCCGACGTCCTTCCATACCGATCTCTTACGAGAGCGGCCCGCTGGTCACCTCTTCAACACTATCTCGAACGGCATCCGCAACATGCCGGCCTACGGTCCGCAGATCCCGGTCGAGGATCGCTGGGCCATCGTCGCCTATGTGGGGGCCCTGCAGCGGAGCCAGAACGCCACCGTCGACGATGTCCCGCCCGACATCAGGGCGCAACTGCGATAGCGAGGAATCCATGCAGGGCAACGCACTCGATATCACGACCGAAACCCGGCATCTGGACGGGGTCTTACGACCCGCGTTGATCGTCTGCGGGGTTCTCGCAACGATCGGCATCGCCGGTTCGCTTCTGCTTGCCAGGGGCAGCGAAGGCGGTATGGACCACCTGCTCGAAACCTATCTGGTGAGCTTCGCCTTCTTTCTGAGCATTTCCCTCGGCGCACTGTTCTTCGTCCTTCTCCAGCACTGCACCCGTGCCGGGTGGAGCGTGGTCGTACGGCGTGTGGCAGAAGCATTGGCCGGAAATGTTTGGCTGATGGCCGTGCTCGCGATTCCGGTCGTTCTCGGGATGGATCATCTCTACCATTGGACCGACACCGCGGCGGCAGCCCACGATCCGCTGCTCGCCGGCAAGCTCGGCTTTCTCAATCCAAGCTTCTTTATCGTGCGCTTGATCGCCTACTTCATCATTTGGGGCGTGATGGCGAGTTTTCTCCATCGCACTTCGATCGCTCAGGACAAGAGTGGAGATCCGGCCCTGACCTTGCGGATGGAGAGATTCAGCGCTCCAGGGATGGTGCTTTTCGCCCTCAGCCTCAACTTCGCCGCTTTCGACTTGCTCATGTCCCTCGATCCCCACTGGTTCAGTACGATCTTCGGGGTCTACTACTTCGCAGCATCGGTGGTCGCCTTTCTGGCCGTGATGCCGAAGATCCTGTACGGATTGCAGACGCGGGGAATCCTGAAGAACGCCGTTACTGTCGAGCATTACCACGACTTCGGCAAGCTGCTCTTTGGATTCACCGTATTCTGGGCCTACATCGCATTTTCTCAGTACATGCTGATCTGGTATGGCAATCTTCCGGAGGAGACCGAGTGGTTCCTCAAGAGGCAGACCGGCGAGTGGACGACGGTGAGCTTGATGCTGATCTTCGGCCACTTCGTGGTGCCGTTCCTTCTGCTCGTCTCGCGGTTTATCAAGCGCCGGCCGCTGTTGCTCGCCCTGACCGGCGGCTACGTTGCTCTGATGTGCTGGGTTGATATCTACTGGCTGGCAATCCCCGAGTTCAGCCCCGGCGTTGCGCGTTTCGGCCTGCTCGATGTTCTGTGCCTCCTGGGAATGAGTGGAGTGTTCTCGGCTGTGGTGCTGTTCCGCCTGAGCAGGCACTCGGTTATCGCCGAGAAGGACCCCCGCCTCGAAGAATCCTTGGCGTTCGAGAACGCCTAAAACAAATTAGGAATTAGGAATTAGGAATTATGAATTACGCCCTCCCACCCCTCGAGCTGGACCAAATCACAGGGGAGGGTGGTCAGAAATTTCTAATTCCTAATTCCGAATTCCTAATTCAAACGGAGTTTGCCCGTGCGTTATGACGATCCAAATGTCGCGGCCTCTGCTGTAGTCGGGATCATTTCAGCGATCCTCCTCTTTGTGATCATCGTCGTTCTGCAGGCCTATTTCTACGGCGCTGAGAAGAGTGAACTCGAGAGAAAGGTCTGGTCGCAGCCCTACCAGGCCTTACAGCAGCTCGATGCCAATCAGCTCGAGCTCCTCAACAGCTATGGGTGGGTCAGCGAAGCCGAAGGCACCGTTCATGTCCCCATTGAGCGCGCTATGGACCTCATCGCCGCCGAATCGAAGTAGCGCGCCCCGCAGCTAATTAGGAGTTAGGAATTAGGAATTAGGAATGCCACCCACCCGCCCTGGGTGCGCGTCGATAAGGCTGGGGGGGTGGTCGGAAATTCCTCATTCCTCATTCCTCATTCTGGTTCTTTTCCATTACTCCTAATTCAGCGCAGCTGGAATCCCGCCTCGGCACGTTTGTACCGTTACGGGAAAATAGTCGATATACTGTTGTAGTGAACGCCGAGTCTCAATCTGGTACCGATCTTGCGTATACCAATGCGGGGGCGGCTGCTCATCCGGGAACGGGCGGGAGTCAAGACCGGGATTCAGAGCAAATACAGCCAACCCCACGGATCGGAAATGGAGGGTCGATCGTGGTAGGCAAGGGCGGAACATTCGTCGGCAAAGACCCTTCAGGATCGGAGTGAGCCATGGCACTCGTCGGTCGTCTCGAAGATCTGCGGCTTGCTGAACTCTTCCAACTCATCGCGCTGTTCCGGAAGTCGGGTAGGTTGACCCTCAGTCGCGGTGATACGACGGGCATATTCCTCTTCAACGACGGCAAGGTCTTCCACGCAAGCAACGGTTACTCTTCGCCCTCTTTAGGTCAGTTCCTGGTCGACCGAAACCTGATCACCCAGGAAACCCTCAACGCGGCCGTGGCCACTCAACGCCTCTCCGAAGAGAGAAAGAAGCTGGGAGCGATCCTGGTGGAAATGGGCGCGATTTCATACGAAACGCTCCAGGATGTGCTCTGCGACCAACTTCAGGACATTGCCCGCGAATTTCTCCGTTGGGATTCGGGGTTCTTCAACTTCAAGGCAGTCGAAGATCGTGATGAGGACCCGGAACAGAACTTTCACGATGATGAGGCAAAACTGACCGAGTTCATCAACGTCGATCCGTTTATTCTCGACCTCTTGGCCAAAGTTGATGCTGTTGGTGGTGATGGCACCGTAAGACCAGTACCTCGGCTGATAAAGGATTCCCAGATCGAAGATCAGTCTGGCAGAAGCGTTCGTGACTTGTTGAATTACATCGTCGAACCGGCCCACAGCATCTTACGTAACGACCCGGCCTACGTGGTCTCCGACTGGCCGTCAGATTTCTCTGAGCTGCGCAAACTGATGGCCGAGATCCAGGTCCGACCTGAAGCGACAGTCGGTGAGGTTGCGCTCCTGATTTTGCGCTATGCAACGGGAGTTGTGAACCGAGGTGTGCTCTTTGGAGTTTCCGAGGAAGGCATCTCGGGGATCGGCCAGTTCGGGATCGGTCGGGGCGACGATCAGGCCCCGGTGGTCGATCGCCGGGTGCGAAAGATCCATATACCCGCTGACGGGGAGTCGGTTTTTTCAAGCGTAATTGAAAATATTTCGACATTTCATGGTCATCTTGAGAGATGTCCATGGAACAATTATCTAGTGGACCAACTGGGCGGCTTGATGCCGCCGGAGGTGGTGGTAACCCCGATCGTGGTGAGTGGCACGGTGTCCGCTGTCTTTTATGGCGATAACCTACCGGGAGGGCATCCAATCACCTCAATCCATGGGCTCGAGCTGCTGATGATCGAAGCCGGGTTGGCGATTGAACGCAATGTACTCGCGGAGAAGCTGAACTGGATCGAACAGACGATGTCGGCAATTTCGGGAGTGAGCGACGAAGGTTGAGGTGGGGCGGATGGCCAAATGGCGAGTCATGACAGTCGATGATTCGGCCGCGATATTGACGATTATCGCGGCCTATTTGGAGGATTCCGAGTTCGAGGTCATAGCCTCCGAGCGAGACGGCGTCATGGCGGTCGAGCGCTTTGCTCAGGAGCGGCCTGATATCGTTCTGTTGGACCTGATCATGCCCG
>Ga0224502_10000419_pt1 | contig 13999 bp, 12 predicted proteins | sample SF_Oct11_sed_USG_5_FD_169104 | JGI IMG/M metagenome (GOLD analysis project Ga0224502, IMG submission 169104) | Sediment microbial communities from San Francisco Bay, California, United States - SF_Oct11_sed_USGS_13 | ecosystem: Environmental > Aquatic > Marine > Sediment | place: USA... | reverse complement strand
GTATCGGCCGGTGTGCTGCTGGCACTCTCCGCCGAGATCAAGGGCACGAGCGATATCGACCTCGGCTCGCACGACGCGCTCGACGAGCTCGCCGACATGATAATTGCCTGTTTCCTGCCGGGCGACGGAGCCGTCCGGCACTGATCAGCCGACACGTCCCTGCAGAACCCCCTGAACCTCCGCGACGATCGACAAGGCGATCGCCGCAGCACCACGCCCGCCGATATCGATACCGGCCGGACCGCGCAGGCGCCCGGCGAGGCTGCGGCCGCGTTCGCCCAGCTCGGACAGCAGCCGGTCGCGACGTGCCGCAGGACCGAGCAGGCCCACGTAACGCATGTCAGTCCCGGCGAGCTGCTCGAGGTAGCTGCGGTCGCTGGCGAGATGATGGCTCATAATGACGGCTGCGTGGTAATGCGAGAGGTCCAGGGCCTCGGACAGATCGCCCGCGGGCTGGCACATCACTTTCTCAGCGGCGGCGAAGCTGCCGCTCTCGATATAAGCGTCGCGATGATCGACGACCGTACAGCGCCACCCGAGTTCGGCAGCAAAGCGCACCAGGGGTTCTGCGTCGGGCCCCGCACCGAGCACCAGCACGCGCGGCGGCGGATTAATAGCCGCGTTCAGGACGCTGACCTGGTGTTCGTCCAGCACGATGCGCTCACAGACGGGGCGCCGCACGTCCCGCAACAGCCGCTCGGCCGCTGCATCGGCCAACCCGAGCCCGCGGACGCGGCCTGCCTCGCCGATGGCTGTGGCGCCCGGCGGCGCATCCGGGTGTTCTGATTCGATCACGATGGCCAGACGCGCGGGCTCGTCTGCCTGCATCGCGGCGGCTATTGCCTGGAAGGGCTCATAGCCGTTGCCGGCCACCAGGGCCTGCAGGAAGACCCGCATGACTCCGTCACAGCCGACGCCCAGGCCCCACAGCTCGTCGTCCTGGGCAAGATCATAGGTCACGGCCTGCGGCTCGCCGGTTTCGATCACCTGGCTGGCCCGCAATGCGAGGTCGCCCTCGAGACAGCCCCCTGACAGCATGCCCTGAAAGTCGCCCTCGCCGTCGACCAGCATCTGGGTTCCCGCTTTGCTGTAGGTCGAACCGCTGGTCTCGAATATCGTGGCCAGCGCGAGCGGAGCGCCACGATCGCGTCGCTCTTCGAAGAAGCGTACGAGTCCCGGCACATTCATGGCCGTGGCCCTCGGGAATATCCGTATAGCGAATTCATCTGAGTACTGGCACCTTTGTCGCAAGTCCAACGCTTGAAACCGCCGGCAGCGATCCCAGATCTCTGGGCCGCATCAACGGAGAAACAGATTATGAACGAAGCAGCCACGCACCCGGTAGCCGTCACGGACAAGGACTTTGCAGACCAGGTCCTGCAGTCCGACACGCCGGTGCTCGTTGATTTCTGGGCTGAATGGTGCGGCCCCTGCCGCGTACTCGGCCCGGTCATCGAGTCCCTGTCACAGGAATATGACGGCCAGGTAAAGGTCGCAAAAGTAGATGTCGACTCGAATCAGCAGGTTGCGATGCAGTTCGGCATTCGCTCGATCCCGACCGTCATGCTGTTCGACAAGGGCCAGATCGTCGATACCCTCGTCGGCGTGAGGCCGAAATCTGACTACGAGACCAGCCTCAGGAAAGTCATCGCCTGACTCGCTCCGCGGCGTCAGTAAGCCGGCCTGCAAGCGTACAGGTAGAGCATCTCCATCGCCAGGTGCGCTCCCGCCAACGCCGTGATCTCACCGGCATCGTAGGCGGGTGCCACCTCGACGACGTCCATTCCAATGACGTTTATCCCGGCGAGTCCCCTCAATACGGACATCGCCTGGTGCGTCGTGAGGCCACCGCAGACGGGAGTGCCGGTACCCGGCGCATAACTCGGGTCCAGGCAATCGATGTCGAAAGTCAGGTAGACGGGCCTGCTTCCGAGTATTTCGCGCGTCCTTGCGACGACGGCCTCGACGCCTGACGCATGCACGTCGGGCGCGTCGATGACGTTGAAGCCCAGTGTATCGGGATTCGTCGTGCGGATGCCTATCTGCACCGACGATGCAGGGTCGACGAGGCCGTTCTTCGCCGCCCACCAGAACATCGTGCCATGATCGATGCGATCGTTTTCGTCGGCCCAGGTGTCGCTATGGGCGTCGAAGTGCAGCAACGATAACGGCCCCCCATGCTTGCGGTGGTGAGCTCTCAGCAGCGGGTAGGACACGAAATGATCACCACCCAGCGCCAGCAGGGCCGGTCCCTGCTCGATGATGCCGAAAGCGTGCGCCTCGATCTCTTCAGGCGTACTCTCCGGCCGCCCGTGGTCAAAATAGCAATCGCCCGCATCGACGACTGCAAGCTTGTCGAAGGGATCGAACTCCATGCCGTAGGGCTTTTCCCAGGCCATGATCGACGAGGCGGCACGAATCGCCCTGGGCCCGAATCGCGCACCCGGCCGATTGGTCGTTGCCGTGTCGAGCGGTATGCCCGTCACCGCGATGTCCACGCCGTTCATGTCCTTCGTGAATTTCCGGCGCATGAACGATAGTGCGCCGCCATAGGTGGGTTCCGGCGTCGTGCCGTAGAGGTCTTCGCGAACAATCGCGTGATCGGTGATCTTCTTGTTCAAGCGATTTCTCCGCGCTGAACCTCAGGATCCCAGCGACTTCGCGGCCAGGTCCAGGCAGGTCCAGGTCTTGTCCACGAGTTCGTCGGCCTCTTCCTTGCGAAGCACCAGTGGTGGTGCGCAGACCATCGTATCGCCGACCGCTCTCAATACGAGACCGTTCTCGACGAATATGTCGCGACAGACGGTGCCGGCGCCCCGCTTCTCGGGGAAGCGCTCGAGCGTCTCCTTGTTCGCAACGAGTTCCAGAGCGCCCATCAGCCCGACCATGCGCGTCTCGCCGACGAGCGGGTGCTCGGCCAGCCTGGCCCAGCGTTCCTGCAGGTAGGGTCCGATGTCGTTTTTTACCCGGTCGACCAGTCCCTGCTCCCGAAGCAGCTGAATGTTGGCGATTGCGACGGCGCAGGCAGCCGGGTGCCCGGAATAAGTGTAGCCATGGAAGAATTCGCCGCCCTTGTCGATCATGACATCGGCCACGCGATCGCCGACGAGCACGCCGCCCAGCGGCAGGTATCCCGAAGTCACGCCTTTTGCGAACGGCATCAGGTCCGGCTTGATGCCGTAATAATCGGCGCCGAACCATTCTCCGAGGCGCCCGAAGCCGGTGATGACCTCGTCGGAGATCAGCAGGATGCCGTATTCGTCGCAGATGCGCTGGATCTCGGGCCAGTAGGTAGCGGGCGGTATGATGACGCCGCCGGCGCCCTGCACGGGCTCCCCGATGAATGCGGCCACCTTGTCGGCGCCGAGTTCGCGGATCTTGTCTTCGAGCGCCCTCGCCGTTGCCAGCCCGAATTCGTCGGGCGACAGGCTGCGGTCGCTGCCGAACCAGTAGGGCTGATCGATGTGCTCGATGCCGGGTATCGGCAGACCGCTCTGCCGGTGCATGGGCTTCATCCCGCCGAGGCTGGCGGCCGCGACCGTCGAACCGTGGTAGGCGTTCTTGCGGCTGATAATCGTGTGCCGCTGCGGCTGGCCCATCAGGTCCCAGTAGGTCCGGACCATACGCACCACGGTATCGTTCGACTCGGAACCGGACCCCGCGAAAAACACGCGGTTGATGTGCGGTTGACTCACCTCCTGCAGCAGTGCCGCGAGTTCGATCGACGGCGGATGCGCGCATTGGAAGAAATTGTTGTAGTACGGCAGTTCCTGCAGCTGCCGTGTTGCCGCGTCGATCAGCGATTGCTGGCCGTAACCGACGTTGACGCACCAGAGCCCGGACATGCCGTCCAGTATCCGGTTGCCGTCGGCATCGAAAATATACGAACCCTCCGCCCGCGTTATGATTCGCGAGCGTTTCTCGTGCAACGCCTTGTGGTCCGTGAATGGATGCAGGTGGTGATCTTTGTCCAGTTCCTGCCAGTCCCGTCGCGACCGTTCTTCAATCGCCGCCATGTGTCACCTCGGTCATACGTTGAACATCAGGATCTCACGTTCCCACGGCGTGATGATCTCTTCGAATTCCATGAACTCGGCGTGCTTGAGCAAGCAGTACAGCGTGACGAACTCGTCGCCGAGCATGCTGCGCATCGCGTCGCTGTCGCGTAACGCCTCTATCGCCGAGAAAATGTGGCGGTGCAAGCCGAATTCGCCACCATAGGCGCTTCCCGTGATCGGGTCCGACGGTCTCAGCCCTTCGACAATGCCCAGGTAGCCGCAAGCCAGGGACGCGGCAGTTGCCAGGTAGGGATTGACGTCCGATCCGGCCAGCCGGTTTTCGATGCGGCGCGCATCCGGCGGCGAGTCCGGGACCCGCAATCCGACGGTGCGATTGTCGATGGCCCAGGCAAGGTTTACCGGCGAGTCATACGGATTGAGGAATCGCCGGTAGGAATTGACATAGGGGGCGAAGATCAGCATCGCGTCGGGCATGTAGCGCTGCAGCCCGCCAAGAAAGCTGTAAAAAAGCTCGCTCGGTTCACCCTCCGGCGTCGAGAATACGTTCCTGCCGTGCTCGTCCACCACGCTTTGGTGCAGGTGCAGCGCACTCCCTGCATCCTCGGACATCGGCTTCGCCAGAAACGTCGCATGCATTTCATGCTCGATCGCCGCCTCGCGCACGGTGCGCTTGAACAGAAATACCTGGTCGGCCAGGTCCACCGGGTTGCCATGCAGGAAATTGATTTCGAACTGGGCCGGGCCGGCCTCCTGCGACAGCGTGTCGATGCGTATCCCCTGGTCCTCGCAGTAGGCGTAGACGTCGTTGATGAACGGGTCGAAGTCGTTCATGGTGTCGATGCTGTATGGCTGCCTCGCGCCCTCGGTCCAGCCCAGCCTGCCCTCCGGCGGCTCCGCTTCCTTCATGGGATCCGAGTGAGGGCTGAGCAGGTAGAACTCGACCTCCGGCGCCACGACCGGCACCCAACCCCGTTGCTCGAATTTGGCAAGCACGCGGCGCAGTACGCCGCGAGGCGAACTCGGCACCTGCGTCATGTCGCGGCGGTAACAATCGAGGAACACGGACGCCGCCGGATCGCTCGCCCAGGGTACGGGCCGCAACGTGCCCGGGTCCGGCACCAGCAGCATGTCGCGGTCCTCGACGTTGTTGGGATCGTCGATGTAATCGCCCGACACCGTCTGCGAAAAAATCGACTCGGGCATCTTCATCTCGCCCGTCCCGAATTTTCCGGCCGGGATCACCTTGCCACGGGCGGAGCCGGCCATATCCGGAACGAACGCCTCGACGTCCTCGATACCCCTGTTCTTGAACCAGGGTTGGAATACTTCGTCTTTGCTCACATCACACCCGCCGTTTCCTGGCCCGCAGTCGGCACGCGTCGCCGAACGCCCTGAAAATTGCACTCGAAAATTCGTTGTCGGTTGCCTTCCACTCGGGGTGCCACTGCACGGCCAGCGCGAACGCAGCAGCGCCGTCGACCGTGAATGCCTCTATCAGCCCGTCGTCGGCCACTGCCTCGACCGTTACGCCGTCGGCCAGGCGGGCCACGCCCTGGCCGTGCAGGGAATTCACCATGACCTCTCGGGTACCGGCAAGGCGTGCCAGCAAACCGCCCTCCGTCAGCGAGACCGGATGCGAAGGACCATACTGGACGTCCAGCGGGTCGTCCGGGTTCTCCTTGTGGTTGTGGTAGCCTGGCGCGTCCTTCACCTTCTGGTGCAGCGTTCCGCCGAGAACGACGTTGAGCTCCTGGAAGCCTCGACAGATGGCGAACAACGGCACACCCGTCTCCAGCGCGTGCCGGGCGATCGGCAGCGTGAGAGCATCTCGGTGCGGATCGCGCAGTGCATTCGGATCGCCGGACTCGCCACCGTAGTGGTGCGGCTCGATGTCGCTCGGGCTGCCGGTCAGCAATACGCCGTCTACCTGGTCCACGAGTTCGTCAATCGCCAGGTCATCCGCGAGCACGGGGATGATTAATGGAACCGCCTCGGCGGCCTCGGTAATGGCTTTCAGGTATTTTTCGCCCACCATGTGGTAGGGGTGGGGCTCATAGACACGACGATCTGCCGGTACGCCAATAATTGGTTTCGGGCGCATATGGGGACAGACCCCGGCTCTCCTCTTCATTGCGAAGGCTGAAGGATACGCTATGCGGTGCTGCCGAGTATAGGCTGGCGGCTGCTCAGCCTGCCGCGTCGACGTCGGCCTGCCGGCCGCGCAGGCGCAGCACCAGGTACAGGATCACGCCACCCACGAGCAACGAAACCCAGGGCGGGACCCCGTAGCCACCGGGCACGGTCCCTATCACGATCGCGACCAGCCCCACGAGCAATGCATAGGGCAGCTGGGTGCGCACGTGCTCGATGTGGTTACAGCCCGACGCGATCGACGACAATACGGTCGTATCCGAGATCGGCGAGCAGTGATCACCCCAGACCGCGCCGGCGAGCACGCAGGATACGGACGAATAGAGAATGTGCATGTCGCCGGCGTCCGTCATGCCGTTCACGCTCATCACCGCCCACGCCAGCGGCACGACGAGCGGCACCAGTATCCCCATCGTGCCCCAGCTGGTTCCGGTCGCGAAGGCCGTCACGCCGGCGAGCACGAATACGGCAGCGGGCACCCATGCAGCGGGCATCGACTCGCCGAGTATCGTTATCAGGTAACCCTTCGCGTTGAGCGCTGTCGTTACATCGGACATGGACCAGGCAAGGACGAGCACGATCATGCCGAACAGCGTTGCCCGCGCACCGCCATACCAGGCGTCGACGGTCTCGTGCGTCGTCAGGATACGTTGCCCTATGGACATCACGGCCGCGGTAAGTGCGCCGATGAACGATGCCCACATCATCGCCTTGTACGGATCGGCGTCGCCGATGACCTCCCTGACCGAATCGCCCTCGCCCGTTGCGTATAGTCCGCCGAGCAATGCCGTAACGAGGACGATGATCGGCACGAAAGCATTGAAGGCGCGGAGCGGCACCTCGGGCTTCGGTTCCAGCGTGTCGCCGCTCACGGCATCGTCGGCCTCGTCCTCCTCGGCAACGACTTTTCCTCGGCGGGCGCGAACTTCCGCCGTGTACATGGGTCCCATGTCGCGGCCGGTGACGGCCACCATGAGCACGAACACAATCGCGAGTATCGGGTAAAAACTGTAGGGAATCGACTGCAGGAAGATCGCGTAAGCAGGCACGTCGGCGAGCTCGCCGATACCCTGCAGGGCTTCGTCGATGAGACTGACCTCGTAGCCGATCCAGGTCGTAATTAGCGCGATGCTGACGACTGGCGCCGCTGTCGAATCGACGATATAGGCGAGTTTCTCCCGCGAGATCTTCAGTTGATCGGTTATGGGACGCGCCGTGTTGCCGACGACCAGCGTGTTCGCATAGTCGTCGAAGAAGATCATCAGGCCCATGAGCCAGGCCGCGACCTGCGCGCCAACCGCGGTCTTCGCGCGGCTGACGACCATCTTCACGATACTCATCATGCCGCCATTGCGGGTAATGATGCCCACCATTCCGCCGATCATCATCGTGAACAGGATGATCGCGGCGTGATCGACGTCGGCGACGGCGTTGGCGACGAACACCTGGAAGGAATCGAGCAAGCCCAGCCCGGCTCCCTTCGGCGTAAACGAGTGCAGCGCCGTCGCGCCTAGCCAGATCCCGAGCAGCAGTGCCGGCACGACGCTGCGTACGATCAGCGCGATGGCGATCGCCGTGAACGCCGGTAGCAATGACACCCAGCCCGGCATGACGCGCAGTTCGGCGGAGCCCGTCTCCGCACCCGCCGCGAAATCGAGCATGACACGGCCGCTGCCGCTGACGGCCAGCTCCACCAGCGTCGCTTTGCCCGAGTCGTCGGCCATGGCCGAGTAGCGCCTGCCGCCGAGCTCCGCAACGACGTCGGCGCCGGCAGGCACCCCGGTCACGACGACCTCGAACGGCACCTCGACGAGCACCACGCCGGGAACGTCCGCTTCGATCGCCGTGGCGCCCGGTGCCCATGCGAACAACCCGAGAACCGCACAATGGAACGTAACGGCCCGGAGACGGGCATACAGGTCTTTGATTTTGATGTTCTTATTCCTGCCGCTTGTGATTGCCGGAATGGTAACATGCGCCGGATGGCACAACGAAAAGCACCTACCCTCAGGACCGAACTCCGCAGGCTGCTGAAGTCTCAGCCGGATACAGTTTCGATGGAACTGCTGGTGGCGGACATGCACGGCTTCCTGAAGGGCAAGCGTATCCAGGCCGAGGACATGGACAAGGCCTGTGGGAAGGGTTTTGCCATGTGCGCGGGCGTCGTGTTGCTCGACGGCCTGGGCTACACGGTCCCCGGCTTTCCATTCGGCGAGGCCGATGGCGACCCAGACAAGGAATGCCGGCTGGTGCCGGGCAGCATCGCGCCGGTGCCGTGGTCGGAACGGCCGATGGCCCAGGCGATGTTCCGGTACCACGAGAAGGATGGTTCCCCATTCTTTGCCGACCCGCGCGCCGTGCTGGAAAAAGCGCTCGAACCGCTTTACCGCAAACGGCTCAAGGTGGTGATGGCGACGGAACTCGAATTCTACCTGCTCGACGCTGAAGCGGACACGCCGACGCCGGGCGCGCCGCGCGTGCCGGGCCTTGGCTCACCCCAACCCGGCGCCCAGGTATACAGCCACGACGACCTCTGGGAAATCGAGGCATTCCTGAACGACGTATACGCCTGGTGCGAGGCGCAGCGCGTACCGGCAGAATCTGCGATTTCGGAATACGCGCCCGGCCAGTTCGAGGTCAACCTCCGGCACGTGGACGATCCGGTGCTCGCCTGCGACCATGCCGTGCTCCTGAAGCGCATCATCAAGGCGGCCGCCCGCAAGCACGGCTTCGTCGCATCCTTCATGGCCAAGCCCTTCGAGGAAGAAAGCGGTTGCGGCCTGCACGTGCACATGAGCCTGGTCGACAAGGACGGCGTCAATTTTTTCTCGCAGGGCAAGGAAAAGATGGCGTCGCCGCCGTTCTCCGCGCGGCTGCGGCACGCGATCGGCGGCTTGCTGCAGACGATGCCCGAGAGCACGGCGATCTTCGCACCCAATGCAAATTCCTACCGGCGCCTGCGGCCGGAGAGTTTTGTCCCGGTCGAACCGAACTGGGGCGTAAACCATCGCGCTGTGGCCGTGCGGGTGCCGATGTCGGACCAGAAAAACCTGCGCTTCGAGCACCGTGTCGCCGGCGCGGATGCAAATCCTTACCTCGTTACGGCAGCCATTGCGGCTGGTGTACATCACGGCCTTTCGAACCGGTGCGATCCCGGCCGCATGATAGAGGAAGGCGAAATCGTGTCGCTGCAGACAAGGATTCCCGTCCGCTGGGATGCGGCGCTCGACAAGTTTGCGCGCAGCAGGGTCCTGCCCACCTATCTGGGGGAGGACTACTGCAGGTTATTCCTCGGCAATCGCCGAGCAGAATCCGCGGCGTTCCATAACACTATCAGTCCACTCGATTACGAGTGGTACCTGCGTTCGGTCTAGGCGGCAATGGCCCGTTGACGCTGTCGCTAGTCGCGCGCGGGCGCGATGCTCGCCGCGTTGGGCCGCCGCGGGTCCGATGAACCCCTGAACACCCCGTCCTTCCGGGCGACCGTCTGCAGGCTGCCCATCGACCATTGTGTCGCAGCGACCTTGTGACCCCGGCCTTCGAGGATACGAACCGTGTCGGGGCTGAAGCCGGACTCGAGCTGCAGCTCATCCGGTAACCACTGGTGATGCATGCGTGGCGCCGCCTCGGCTTCCGCGATATTCATGCCGTGGTCGACGATGTTGACGATCATCTGCAGCACCGTCGTGATGATGCGGCTGCCGCCGGGGCTGCCGGTCGCGAACCAGGCTCTGCCTCCATCCAGGACGATAGTGGGCGTCATCGAACTCAGTGGCCGCTTGCCGCTCTCGATCTCGTTTGCCTCGTGGCCGATCAGGCCGTAGGCATTTGGTTCGCCTGCCTTGGCTGAAAAATCGTCCATCTCGTTGTTGAGCAGGAAACCCGCGCCGGCAACTGCTATTCCAGAGCCGAAGGAGAAATTCAGCGTCGTCGTGTTCGACACTACGTTGCCGTCGCGATCGATCACCGAGTAGTGAGTCGTGTCGGGACTCTCGTAGGCCGGCGGCACGCCAGGTGCGACCTCGGCTGACGGCCGGGCCTGTTTCATGTCGATGCTCGCCGCGAGCTCCCGGGCATAGGCCTTGCTCATGAGCCACTCGGCTGGCACATCGTAATAGTCCGGATCGCCCAGGTGCATGCTGCGGTCGGCAAAGGCGAGCCGCGCAGACTCCGCCAACACGTGGACCGCGTCCGCGCTGCCGGAACCGAACTCCGCTATCGGGAAATTCTCGAGTATGTTCAGCATCTGCACGACGTGGATGCCGCCCGAACTGGGCGGCGGCATCGTAACTACCTCGAAGCCGCGGTAGGTACCGCGCGCCGGATCGCGAATCGTAGGCTCGTAGGCGGCAAGCGACTCCGCGTCCACCAGCCCGCCGTGCTTTTCCATCTCCGCGACTATTTTCTTCGCGATCCCGCCCCTGTAGAAGGCGTCCGGACCGTCATCGGCGATCGCCTGCAGCGTATCGGCGAGATCCGGCTGCACGAAGCGTTCGCCCGGCTCGTAGGGTTCGCCGCCGGGCTTGAAGAAGTACCGGCATGCCGCTTCGAAGCGGCACAAGCGCTCCTTGCGCCCTGCGAGCAATCCCGCGAGATCGTAGGTGACCTCGAAACCGTCGCGAGCAAGGTTGACGGCCGGTTCGATGAGGCGCTTCCACGGTAGCCGTCCGTAGTCGCGGTGTGCGCGCCAGAGCCCGGCTACCGTCCCCGGCACGCCGGCGGCAAGGTGGCTCAAGCGAGCCTTGTCCCTGTCGACGTTGCCGTCCTCGTCGAGAAACATGTCGCGTGCGGCGCGCAGCGGCGCGGCCTCGCGATAGTCGATCGCGACCGTCTCACCCGTTTCGGCGTCGTGCACCAGCATGAAACCGCCGCCGCCCAGGTTGCCCGCCCGCGGCAAGGTCACGGCCAGCGCAAAACCGACCGCGACCGCGGCGTCCACCGCGTTGCCGCCATCGGCGAGCACCTGCGCACCGACCTCCGTCGCGTGTGCGTTCTGCGACGACACCATGCCGTTGGCTCCGTATACCGGATGTCGCAGATCGTCGTAACGTACGATCGGCGCGTCCGTCGTCTGCGCTACCGCAATAGACAGCGGCAGCAGGAAGGCCGCCAGGAAGGTACTCAGTTTGCGCATCGCGAACCGCTTCGGATGGTGATCCAGTCCGCGATCAAAACACAGCGACTGCCGCGAGACAATCCGGGTCAGGGCAGCACCGTCTTGAACAGGAAGAAAAATACGATCGCGAGCAATGCGCCAGCGGGAATCGTTATGACCCATGACACGAATATTCGCGCTACCACTCGTAGATCGATTGCCTCGATGCCGCGAGCAAGCCCCACGCCGAGTACCGCACCGACAAGGGTGTGCGTGGTCGATATGGGCATGCCCGTTCCGGATGCGATGACGATTGTCGTCGCCGCAGCGAGTTCGGCGGCGAAGCCACGGCTCGGCGTCAGCTGGGTGATCTTCTTGCCGACGGTCGAGATCACCCGGATGCCAAAAGTCGCGAGACCGACCACGATGCCTGCACCGCCCAGCATGAGGACCCAGAGCGGCAGCGACGCCTTCGCGGCGACCGCGCCGGTACTCGCCACGGCGACCACGGCCGCGAGCGGACCAATGGCATTAGCGACGTCATTGGATCCGTGAGCGAACGCCATGGAGCAGGCGGTAACCACCATCAGCACGCCGAACACGCGTTCAACGGTGTGGAAGTGCTCCTTCTTTTCGACCTTGGGGTCCGGTTCGATCCTCCTGATCGCGGCGGCGCCGATCGCCGCGATGACAACGGCGATAGCGGTCGCCGCCAGGTAGGCGTCGCCGATAGAAATGTCCAGCCCGACGTGCTTCAGCCCTTTCAGGATCGTGACCAGCGTGATCGTGAAGGCGGCCAGGAAGATATAGACGGGCACGTATCGCTTCGCGTGAGCCAGCGGGTCCTCCCGGCGCAGGATCAGCCACTGCACACTCAGGTAGATCAGGAACGCGATGAACCCGGCCGTGAGCGGCGACACGACCCAGCTCATGACGATCGTACCGACCTTTTCCCAGTGCACGGCGTCCACGCCGATGCCGACGGCGGCAAATCCGACGATTGCGCCGACGATGGAGTGAGTCGTGGATACCGGCCAGCCTTTGTGCGATGCGATCAGGAGCCACGTGCCCGCTGCAAGCAAAGCCGCAAGCATTCCGTAAACGAGCAATTCGGGTGTTTCCGCGAGTAAGTCGGCATCGACGATGCCCTTGCGGATCGTCGAAGTAACCTCGCCGCCCGCCAGGACTGCACCGAGAAACTCGAATACCGCAGCAACCAGGATGGCCTGCTTTATGGTAAGCGCCTTCGAACCCACCGACGTCGCCATCGCATTGGCAACATCGTTCGCGCCGATCCCCCAGGCCATGAACAGGCCGAACAGCGCCGCGAGGACAATGTATATCGTGGCTGCTTCCATGAAAATATGTCCCCGGGGAGTACCCCCCGTTTCTTGTGCTTATTAGTGAGAGAGCAACAGCTCGAGCCGGCGGCCGACACGTTCGGCCATGTCCGCGATTTCGCCGATCAGCTCGATGACCTTGTACATGAAAACAGCATCGACGGGCTTTAGCGTATCCTCGATTTCGAAGAGCGCAGCCCGAAGTTCAGCCTGCTTTGCATCGGTGTCCGTTTCGATCTGGTCGAGTTCCTCGATCAGCGCCTCGACGAGACTGACTTCCGCACCGCGGAACCCCGCCGTGAACAGCTCGTCGAGTTCGCGCACGCTCTTGCGCGCCTGCTTGGTCGCATCGATATTGCGATCGACGAAGTCGAGGAATTGCTCGGCGATGGGTTCCGGTATCTGCATTAGCCGGCCCAGGACGATGCCGGATACGTCTTTCGCCCGGTTCGCTATCTTGTCCTGAACGAGCAGCAGCTCGAGCAGGTCTTCCCGGGGAACGGGCATGAACAGGCTCTTCGGCAGGTTCAGGCGAATCTTCTTCTTCAGATCATCCGCTTCGTGTTCGAGCGCTTCGATTTCACTGCGAGTACTTGCCGCAGCCTCCCAGTCTCCGCTGATCGCCGCAGCGAAAAAGGGCCTCAGCTTCTTGGCACACCGATGCGCGATTTCGATGTGCTTCTCGAGCGGCATCACGGGTGACGCACCGAAGATATTCGCCAACACGTTCGCCATAGTTCTTTTCCGGCTGTCCTTTTTGTGCGCAATCGTACCACAGCGGATCGCACCGGTCCCGCGCCGCCGCATGGTAAACTGCGCCGCCCCGGCACTATGGCGACAGTCGAAACGATGACCTACTGGTTGATGAAATCCGAGCCCGATGCCTACAGCATCGACGACCTGGAACGCGAAGGCCGCGAGATGTGGGACGGCATTCGCAACTACCAGGCCCGCAACATGATGCGTGACGACATGCGCGTGGGCGATAAGGTCTTCTTCTACCATTCCAACTGCAAGGAACCGGGCATCGTCGGCATCATGAAAGTCGCGAGCGAGCCCTACCCGGACCCGACGCAGTTCGACCCGGAATCGAAGTATTTTGACCCGAAGAGCACGCAGGAAGAACCTCGCTGGATCCTCGTCGACGTGGAATTCGTCCGCAAGCTCTCACGCCCAATAACGCTGGCGGAACTCAAGGCACAAGACGGGCTCGACGGCATGATCCTGTTGCGGCGCGGCAACCGTCTGTCCGTCATGCCCGTCGAAGAGCGGCACTGGGACCTGATCCTCGAGCTGGAATAATGGCGCGGCGCAAGCTGCTCCTCGCCGCCCTCGTCGCCGCGCTTCTCGGTGGCGTCGCCTACCTGAACACGCCGCCCGCACTCGTCAGCGCG
>Ga0224502_10000418_pt1 | contig 14016 bp, 12 predicted proteins | sample SF_Oct11_sed_USG_5_FD_169104 | JGI IMG/M metagenome (GOLD analysis project Ga0224502, IMG submission 169104) | Sediment microbial communities from San Francisco Bay, California, United States - SF_Oct11_sed_USGS_13 | ecosystem: Environmental > Aquatic > Marine > Sediment | place: USA... | reverse complement strand
CCAGGAACAGGGCAATTAAACAACGGAGAAGCCCCCGCAGGGGGCGACAGACATTTAGCCTGGGCCGCTCACGCCCCAGGCTAAGAATATGCCGCGCCTCCGGCGCTCAAAAGCAGCAATCGTGAGCCCCAACGGGGTGTGCCTCCGGAGCTACGCTGCAAACACTCTCAGCTTCGCTTTGAAATCCCTCTGACTCTGTCCGAGCCGCGGAGCGGCGAAAGATGATTAGCCTGGGGCGTGAGCCCCAGGAACAGGGCAATTAAACAACGGAGAAGCCCCCGCAGGGGGCGACAGACATTTAGCCTGGGCCGCTCACGCCCCAGGCTAAGAATATGCCGCGCCTCCGGCCCTCAAATCAGGGCGTCACTCCGGAGGATCTTCATGGAGGTAGTACGTCGGGTGCCAACCTATTTCAAGACAACGCAGGACATTGGATCTTGGATCTTGGATCTTGAATCTTGTATCTGGCCCGGTGGACGGTACACTTGAATCTCATGAACGACGAACAACTCCCAGTCGTCGATGCGTACCGCGCCGTGGGGCGCCGAGACGTGCTCCGGCAGTGGCTTCCACCCGCAGTTGCGGGCATGGCACTGGCCGGACTCGGTCTCGGTTTTTCGAACCGGCCCGGCCGTCATCAACCACCATCGGTGGAATCGCTGCCCCGGCCGCGGGACTGGCGGTTCGATCCGGATGCCCCAGGCACGCTGGCAACCGCTTGCGGCCAGGGGCCCGTCGCAAACCTTCGCCTTTCACTTGCCGCTCTGGGCGGCATCGAAGCATTCGTGAAACCCGGCGAGCGGGTCGCCATCAAGCCCAACTGCGCGTGGGATCGCACACCCGAACAGGCCGCCAACACGGACCCCGAGTTGATCGGCGAGTTGGTCGGTCAGTGCCTCTCGGCTGGCGCCGCGTCGGTGACCGTTCTCGACAACTCGTGCCACGACCCCGGCCGCGCTTTCACACGTTCTGGAATTGAAAAAGCTGCCCGTGACGCAGGCGCTGCGACCGCCCACCAACGCAACACCGGAACGGTGAAACTCGATCTCGGGGGCACCATTCTCGGACCGTGGGAGGTCTTGAAACCGATTGTCGAGGCGGACCGCGTGATCAACGTACCGGTAGTCAAGCACCACTCCCTGTCGCAAGCGACCCTGGGAATGAAAAACTGGTTCGGTGCGGTGGTCGGTCGCCGGCCAAACCTCCACCAGAGAATCGCCCAGGTCTGCGCCGAGCTCGGCGTGGCCTTTCGCCCCACCCTCACAGTCATCGACGCCACCCGGATTCTCACCGGCGGTGGGCCGACAGGGGGTTCGCTGGCGCTGGTCAACCCGGCAGACTGCATCGCGGTTGCGACCGATCCAGTGGCAGCCGATGCCTGGGGCGCCAGCCTCCTCGACCTCGAGCCCGGCCAGCTCCCGCACATCGCGATCGCAGCGCGCCTGGGCCTCGGCACTGCAGACTGGAAGTCAGTAGAGGTCGAGGCCTGATGCTCGATCCTCGATGCTCGATCCTCGATGCTCGGCGGCTGGAACCGAGTCGTAGTCCGGACTGCGTCGTTGGATCGAGAATCGAGTATCCAGTATCGAGCATCGGATCCATCACATGAAGCTCCCCCGCGCACGCCACTATCGGATCGTGGTTCAATGCGGCTTCCTGCTTGCATTTGTGGCGCTCTTCTGGGGTCTTGCCGAACCGCGGGTACCCGCCTCGGTGGCATCGATCCTCCTCGCTCTCGATCCTCTGACCTCGATCGGCACCGCGCTGTCCGACTGGACGGTTGTCGGCTGGACCTGGCTCGGGCTGGCGGTGCTAGCCCTGACTGCCGTTTTCGGCCGTTTCTTCTGTGGCTGGATCTGTCCGCTCGGCACATTGCAGCACGTTGTTTCGTGGATCGCAGGACCGGAGCGGCGCAAGCGCTACAAGATCAACCGCTACCGCCGGTGGTTTTCGATCAAGTACATCGTCCTCGCGGCCCTCCTTACATGGGCGGCGCTCGGAACAAACCACATTGGCTGGCTCGACCCCATCCCGCTCTTGCACCGAGCGTTTGCTTCCGGAATCCGACCCCTGTGGCACGGTGGCCTCTCGCCGGGTGGCTGGGTATCCTTCGGCCTCCTCGCGGCAATACTCCTGCTGTCGGCATGGATGCCCCGATTCTTCTGCCGCGGTGTCTGTCCACTTGGTGCGCTGATGGGAGTCTTTGCACGGCTCGCTCCGCTCAGAATCCACCGCGATGAGACGGGGTCATGTACCAGCTGCACCCTGTGCGTCTTTGCCTGCCAGGGGGCGGACGAACCCCTCGACAAGCACCGTGTCAGCGAGTGTCACGTTTGCCTCAACTGTCTCGGCTCATGCGCCGAGGAGAGCCTGCATTACGGCGTTGCCAGAACCTCAGGCCCAGTGCCGATGCCGGCGCTCGATGTGGGCCGGCGCCGTTTCCTGCTGACCGTGGCCGCTTCGGCCGCGTTCGCACCGGTGCTCCGCGCCGCCGGCAGCGGTGGTGAGGGGAGCGCAGAGGACGCCATCCGACCGCCCGGAGCCCTTGCCGAAGATTCGTTTCTTTCCCGCTGCATCACCTGCGGCGCGTGTTCGGCATCTTGCCCCACCGGCGTCATCCGCTCGGATATCGGCAAGACCGGGGTCGAAGGGTTGTTCACACCGATCCTCGATATGCGCCGCGGATGGTGCGAGCCCTCCTGCATCCGCTGCGGTGAGGTTTGCCCAACCGAGGCCATCACCACCGTCAAACCAGAGGCCAAGCAGGCAATCGGCGGCCCAGCTGAGGTCACCATCGGAACTGCCTTCATCAACCGTGGCCGCTGCCTGCCGTGGGGCATGGAGACGCCATGCATCGTCTGCGAGGAAATGTGCCCGACCTCGCCCAAGGCGGTGTGGTTGGAAACCTTCGAGATCACCCGCCGCGACGGCAAAGCCATTACCCTGCAGCGTCCGTCCGTGCAACCAGAATTGTGCACCGGTTGCGGCCTCTGCGAGAATCGCTGCCCGGTAGGCCAGCAGGCCGCGATCCGGGTGTCTTCCATTGGCGAGACGCGGGATCCGAGGAATCAGATGCTGCAGAGGCGATCGACGAGCTGATCACAGTTATGAGTTTTGAGTTGCCGTACCCCCATACCCGAAAATGAAGCTGAATCACACCTATGCCCACCGTCGGCGGGGCTGGAGTGAAGGGCTTCGTCGCGAGGGACGCGAGGTGACATGATGACGGGCTCGTCATGCGAGCCCAGTCAGAATGTCATCCCGACCGAGGACCCGAAGGGGCGGAGTGGAGGGATCTGTAGGAAATACAGAAGCGCGATGGCTCATTTCCCTATAGATCCCTCGACTCGCTTCGCTCGCTCGGGATGACACGGGGGGGCCGGTAGCGCGAGTCACGTATTCGTATGCTGTCCGAAACTCAAAACTAAAAACTCAACACTTATTGCTCCGGGCCCTGGGTGCGCTGCCACCAAACGACTTTTGGCCCGTGCTGGAGGGAGACCTTTGCCCGGATGACTGAGCTCCAGCCGTTTCGGGAACCGACCGCCAGGACCTCGACTTCCCAAGCAGAGATGACCCGCACTGAACTCTTCATCGTACCGCCTTCAACCCGGCGCTCCGCGATTCCGGCGTATGCGATGCCTTTGTCGGAGAGCTCTGCAAGGGTCTCGGCCATGGCGGCGTCCAACAGCGCGGTCAGGCGGACTGAGCGTTCCTCGATCACGACGCCCGCACCACGTGTCTGGATTTCGGCAGTGACTGCAGCAATCGTGATCGCAATCAGCGTCAGAGTCGCCAAAGCAAAGATGAGTGCCGACCCGCGTTCCTTCCGGCTCACCACCTGGCGCCTCCCCCACCGCCACGAATCGCGAATCGGAGGTTTTCCTGCCGTCGCTCGAGCCCGTATCCGACATCGCGCGACGATTGCCGTTCGGGCTCCGGATTGACCAGATAGGTGATGTTAAGATCGACAACACCCTCCACCGGAGTCCGCCACCACCAGGCGGTCACTCCGCGGAGAATCACTCGACGGTCAGGCGGCGTCCCGGGACTCGCCGTCTGAGCCCGAACCAGATTCCCGTCTTCAAGCGCGATGCTCACATACGTACCATCGTGTGTGATCAGCACCAGCGGCCCCTCAGTCCAGATTGAATCCTGCCATTGCAGGGCGGCCGCCTCCTGAACATCGTGTCGAAGCCGAGAGGTGACGTGGACCACCAGCGGATTGCTCACCGCACGGCCGGTCGCGCCAAGCAACTCCATCGAGTGCACCACCAGCTGCGCTCCGACCAAGATCATCACGCTCAGCAGGGCAAGGACGACCAGAAGCTCGACCAGCGAGGTGCCGCGGTGACGGTTCACGGTCGCCACACCTGGGTCGTGATGGTGATCACCATGTCTTCCGAGCGAACCATTGCCCGCGCATCTACTCGGACTGAAAACAGGCCTTGCGGAATCTTTGTCGTTACGACGACCTTGGTCCGCACCCTGATCGACGAGAGGGGTTGGAACTCATCGGTCAGATCGACATCACCCGAAACCATCGGCAGAGTACCGCCACGCACGCTCTCGAGGACCGTCTCGGCGGCCCGAACGAGGTCGGAGCGAGCTTCGAGCCGGCGGGCGGCACTCATGTGGGCGTCGAGAAAGCCTGCAGCGACGACAACCGCCATCCCGAAGATCGTGAGGGCGGCAAGGGCCTCGATGAGGCTGAAGCCACTGTGGCGGTGCGGCTGATCGGACGAGGTTCGATCTATACGGCGAATCCGAGCAGCTCCCTCAGCTTGGCCTGTGAGCGTTCCTCCACCTCATCGTGCAGCGAACGACCATGCGAATCCATCGTGACCATCACGGGGAAGCGCTCGACTTCGATCACCCAAAGCGCCTCTGGCACTCCGAACTCGGACAGCATGAAGACCTTTTCGACCCGGGGAATCGCGCGTGCCAGCACCTGAGCGGCGCCACCGACTGCGTGCAGGTAGACCGCCCCGTGCTCGGCAAGCCCTTTCAAAGTCTTGGGGCCCATGCCTCCCTTCCCGATAACGCCGCGCAGACCGTAGCGGCCGATGACATCCGCCTGATAGGGCTCCTCGCGAATCGAGGTCGTGGGACCAGCAGCGACAAAATCGTAGCTCCCGTCATCTCTCTCGGCTACCACAGGACCGCAGTGATAGATGACAGTGCCTTCGAGGTACGGTGCCACTTCTTCTCGATAGTCCTCGATCAACCACGTATGGGCCGCATCGCGTCCCGTGATCATGCGTCCCGTGAGTTCTACAAAATCCCCGACCTCGAGGTTGCGGATAGACTCTTCGCTGACCGGGAGTTTCAGCTCAGCCATGTCACGCCCCCTTCCTGATCGATACTGACTGCAGCTTTACGAGAAGCCCAGCACATATAGGAGATGGTCACGAAGTAGCACGCCGGCAGCCGGTCGAGCACCCCGACCTTGACACCCAGCAGTGTTGTCTCGCCTCCGAAGCCCATCGGGCCCACTCCGAGCTCGTTCCCCTCTTTGAAGAGGCGTGCCTCCAACTCAGCGAGCTCCGGTGTTGGATTGGTGTCCTTGAGTGGACGCAGAAGCTGCCGCTTGGACTCTTCGAACGCCGAAACCCGATCGCCGCCGACACAGACGCCGAGCACCCCGGGCGCACATCCCTTGCCCTGTGCTTCGACCACGGCGTCGAGCACCACCCGGCGGACACCCTCGAGATTGCGGCCGGCGCCGAGCTTGGCGTCAGGCAGCTTGTATTGTGCGCCGACATTTTCGCTGCCGCCTCCCTTGAGAATCATCCGGACCTCGAGCCTCGGCTCATCCCACTCTTCGAAATGAAGGAAGGGGATGCCGCGTCCCGCCCCGTCTCCGGTGTTGGACCCGGTCAGAGTGTCGACGGCGTTCGGCCGCAGATATTTACGGGAGGTCGCCTCGCGAACAGCCGCGGTGAAATCCTTTTGAAGCCCCCGCGTGCTGACGCCCGTCGGGTGATGGATCCAGACCACTGGAGTGCCGGTGTCCTGGCAGATCGGTGCCGAGCTCTCACGAGCAAGCTCGACGTTGTTGAGAATCGTGTCGAGGGCAATCGTGGCGAGACCGTCAGCCTGCTCTACCTTTCGCCCCTCCTCGAGCGCCTCCAACACATCTGGTGGCAACTCGGTGGAAGCTCTCCGGATCAGTTCCACAAATGTTTCGGTGTAACTCTCAGTTGCGCCCATTCGCGTACCTCCTGACGCGCGATTATACGCCTGCCACTCATTCGACCGATCCTGGATGTTCGATTCTCGATGCTCGATTCTCGATGAGGCAGAGCGGTACGTCGTCTGTCAAGTCCTGACGAAAAGTTATCAGGCGATCCCGAGCCGCGGAGCGGCGACAGATACATAGCCTGGGGCGTGAGCCCCAGGATATAAACGAGAAAATATTGAGGAAGCCGCGGTGCGGCGACAGAAATATCGCGGTGATACCTGCGGCTCATGGCACAACAGATGTCTGTCGCCCCCTCCGGGGGCTTCGTGTCTATTTGTCGTCCTTACCCTGGGGCTCACGCCCCAGGCTAAGAATATGCCGCGCCTCCGGCGCTCAAAATCGGGGCGTCACTCCGGAGGGTCTTCATGGAGGTAGTACGTCGGGTGCCAACCAATTTTCAGGACGGGACAGGTGGGTGGATCGAGTATCCAGTATCGAGGATCGAGCGGGCGGGTGGGCGGTCAGGAGAAGATCTTTTTCCTCATGATCAACATTTCGAAGGCCAACCCGGCCTTCTGGGTCGCCTCGACGAGCTTTTTTCGGTCGGACTCGGGCACGACCCTGCCAGGAGCATCTCCAACCAGGTAGGCCACCACCCGGTTCTTGACCAGCACTGGAAAGGCACCGATCTCGACGGGCTCCGGATCGCCAAGGATCTTCATCATCGCATCGTTGATCTCTCCCGCAGGGGCCCGTCCCCAAAACCCGTCCATTCCGTTGACCCCGGAGAGCACTGAGGGCGCATCCTGCTGAAACGCAAATGACTGCACATCGTCGACAACGACCCCCGGGCCATTCACCAGCCATCCCACGACCTTGCCGGAGTGCACCGCCAGCAGAAAACTGCGATCGAAAAACACCGTGGATCGCCGTAGCAGCAGGTCTCCGACCTCGTCCCGGCTTCGGACCTCACGCAGAAGCTGGCGATAGACTTCATCATCGAGCGGGTCGCCAGTACCCGGCTGGCTGCTCTCGGGTACGGGTGCCAGACCTGGGAAGGTTGAAGCCAACTGTGCCTCACTGCCCTTTTTCCCTGGCCCAGTCCGCAGGAGATCGACTGATCGCATCATTGCCGGCGTCCACAATCGGTCCCACTCGTCTGAGGAGCCGACAAAACCAGTCCCAGGGGTCTTGGATTTGGTGATCGTCGGTCCTTCTTCCTTGACCTCGGCGAGCGCGGTGAGAATCCCGACTTCGGTTGCGACATGGGGCACGATGTCGAGCCCGACAAAACTCACGATCTCCTCGATCACGCGCGGACTTCTCGGCATCGTCATGGCCACGCTCAGGTTTCCCTCTTTCTTTTCAAAGACCACGACCTGGATACGTCTGGCGACATGCAACGGAATCATGCGTCGCAAACTGTCAGGGGCCCGGCGCAATATGGAGGCGGATACCGAAGGCACGCCCAGTTGCTCCGAAAGCGCTTCGAGGAGAGCGTGCTCGTCGACAAAACCGAATTTGAGAAGCTGGGTGCCAAGCCGACCACCGCTGTAGTGGCAGGCCTCGAGACCGGTGTGGAGTTCGGAAATAGCGATCGCTCCACGTTCGAGCAGGATCTCCCCCAGGCGCTTCATCGATCTATCTTAACGTGGAACAGATCGGATAGCTGAGAAGAAGGTTTGGGGCTTGAGGCCTGGGGCTTGGTGGGTCAGTTTCGTCCACGCAGGATGGCCGTGAGCGCGTCGCCTGCAGCCCGGGCGGCCGCCACTAACTCATTCACAACCTCATCCGGCACCTTCTGGCCTGGGATGTCTCCAATCAGAAACCCTTTGGTACGACCCTTCATTTTGAGAGGCAATAGGATGGCCTCGTTGGGCGGCGGCGGGCCGAGTACTCTCAACAGATCATCATCGACCGGGCCACCGGGGATCGGGCCGATGTATTGATCGCTCTCCTCGAGTTCCCAGAAAACTGACGGGATCTCCGCAAAGACCGAGAACGACCGAAGATCCGGGGCATCGAGCGGCAGCCCACGCCCTATCCAGCCCGATACCTTGCCGTGATGAACGGCAAAAAGACACAGACGGTCGAGCCGTTGGGCGGCGTAGTGAATCAACATTTCACCGATCTCGCCGGCGGTTGCCGCTGAGCTCAGCTGCCGGAACAGTTCCGTGTTGTCGACTCTGGCGCCGCGCATTCTGCCCTCGCCCGATCCCACAGGTTCCAGCCCAGGGAAGCTGGCAACCAGCACCATGCCGGTTGCCCGCGGCCGGCTGTGCATTTTCAGGAGGACCTCGGGATTGATTTGGGGTTGCCACAAATCCTCCCAAGCGTAGCCGTTCTGATCCACCACAACTTCAGTCAAAAGGTCTTCCTGCGGCTCGACGGCGACCGGGACAACATCCTTGACCCTTTTGAGCGCCAGTGAAATGGTGCGATCCGAGGCCACGAAGGGCTCGACATGAAGCTGGGTGTAGTTGGCGACGCGATCGATGACGCGGGCATCCGCTGGGTTGCTCATCGCCACCTGAATCCGATCCTTGACCTTTCGGAACGGAACGACCCTTAAATCTCTCAACATCGAACGCGGCATCAAACCATGATCGAGGGATTCCAGAAATTCGACCAGAGTCGGCTCCGAAATAAACGGCACCCCATGCTGTTCCGCAAGCGCTTCAAGCAGCGAGCGCTCATCGATGAAACCGTAATCTACGAGATATGTCCCGAGCCGCCCGTCGCCTTTCCGACACGCCGTGAGGCCGGTGTGGAGTTGTTCCACCGAAATCGCCCCGCGCTCAACGAGCATTTCTCCCAACAGTCCCATGGCCTTATCTTACAACTTTTGCACAAATCGTTCCATAATTCCTTCAATTCAAGAAGGTTTCGGTGAGCAAGCGTTATGATATGTGACCGGAGGGATGACGATGGCAACTCGAATCGAAGAGGACAGCCTGGGCGAAGTAGAGGTTCCCGTCGGCCGGTATTGGGGGGCGCAAACAGCCCGTTCTCTGGCCAATTTCAAGATCGGCGACGAACGAATGCCGCGTGAGCTCATCCGTGCGCTCGGAGTGCTCAAACAGGCCGCCGCGAAGAGCAACGCCGAACTCGGGGTTCTCAGTCAAGATACCGGCGATTTGATCGTCCGGGTGGCCCAAGAAGTCATCGATGGTCGGCTCGACGATCATTTTCCTCTCGTGGTCTGGCAAACCGGCAGCGGAACCCAGACCAATATGAACGCCAACGAGGTCATCGCAAACCGTGCGATCGAGGTAGCAGGGGGCGAGATCGGCTCCAAGCACCCGATCCACCCCAACGACCACGTCAACCGGGGTCAATCGTCCAACGACACATTCCCGACCGCGATGCACATCGCAGCAGCAGAACGTATCGTCCACAACCTGCTGCCGGCTATGACCCATCTCCGAGACGAACTGTCGGCAAAGGCCATCGAGTTCGAAAGTATCGTCAAAATCGGCCGCACCCACCTCATGGACGCTGTACCGCTGACCCTCGGCGACGAGTTTTCAGCCTGGGCCCATCAGCTCGAAAAGGACATCGAGAGAGTGAGCGGAACTCTCCCGGACCTCTACGAGCTGGCACTGGGAGGAACTGCCGTCGGAACCGGCCTCAACACCCATCCCGATTTTGCCCAGCGCGCAGCCGCCGAGATTTCCAGAATCACCGATCTTCCTTTTGTACCCGCACCGAATTTCTTCGAAGCACTCTCCGCCCACGACGCTGTCGTTCAGACCAGCGGAACCCTGAAGACGGTCGCGGTCTCGCTGATGAAGATTGCCAACGACATTCGGCTTCTCGGTTCCGGGCCCCGCACGGGACTCGCCGAGATCATCCTGCCGGCCAACGAGCCCGGCTCGTCGATTATGCCGGGCAAGGTCAACCCGACCCAGAGTGAGGCCCTGGCCATGGTCGCCGCGCAGGTCATGGGCAACGATGTCGCGATCGCGATCGGGGGATCTGGCGGGTTTCTCGAACTCAACGTCTACAAACCCGTGATGATTTACAACCTCTTACAGTCAATCCGTCTCCTCGGTGACGGCTGCCGCAGTTTTGCCGACAACTGTGTGTCGGGTATCGCACCGGATCGAAACCGTATCGCCGAACTCGTCGACCGCAGCCTGATGCTGGTCACCGCCCTCAATCCGAAGATCGGCTACGACAACGCGGCAAAGGTGGCAAAGAAGGCGCACGCAGAGGGCATCACGCTCAAACAAGCAGCAATCGGGTTAGGGCTTCTCACCGCGGAAGAATTCGATGAGCTTGTAAGGCCCGAGAGGATGGCACGACCGGGAATTAGGAGTTAGGAATTAGGAATTAGGAATTTCCGTCCCATTCTCGGGGAATTTCGGATTTCGGATTTCGGATTTTTTCGCACCTCGAAAGAACGGGGCCAGTGGGCTGCATTCCTAATTCCTCATTCCTAATTCCTCATTATTCGTTTGTAAGGTGTTTGGTCATGACAACAGCGTCCTCGCCATCCTGGTAGTAACTGGCGCGAGTACCAACTCGCTGGTACTCGAGGGTCTCGTAAAGAGCGATTGCGTCGAGGTTTGACGCCCGCACTTCAAGGGTCAGGGATTCGCCACCCGTCTCCACCCCATGATCCTCAGCCAGGTCCATCAACCGTCTGGCGAGTCCTGTCCGCCGGAACCGCGGCAATGTCGCGACTTTGAGCACATGCAGGTCGAGGTACTGCCAGATGCAAAAAAGGTAGGCCACCATGTCGCCGCCCGCATCGACCAGAAGTCTGTTGAAACGTCCATCGGCAAGGATTTCGGAAACGAAGAACTGTGGAGGCCAGGGGTCCGAAAAACACACCAGTTCCGCCTCGGCCAACGCTCGCGCGTCACTCAGCTGCGGAGGGCGAACGGATACGCGACGAACCTGCATTTCAGACCGTTTTGTTTTGAGTGTGGATTGGCGGGCCCTCGATGTAGAGTGGATCGGGCGCATCGGCTGGTGCTCCAAGCCCAGCGAGGTAGAGGAGTGCCTCCGCCGAGCTGCGAGCTGTCGCGGCACGCCTGGCGTCGCCGAGATCGAGAGCCTCGGCGGCGATCCACGGTTCTCGTTCCTCGACCGCCGAGATCGGCAATACCTCGATCTCGCCAAGAGCAACAGGCGATCGGCCCTCTGTTACTTCGTATTGTCGCGCATAGACCTCGCCCCGGCGTCCCGGCTGGGCACACCAGACCCGGTCAGGGTCTCCACACCGCACGGCCAGCATCAGCAGCGAATCGTAGGCCAGACACTTCGCACCGACCGCGGCAACCAACCCCGCCGCGGTCGCCAGCCCGGCCCGGATGCCGGTAAACGAACCAGGGCCGCGAGAAACGACGACTTCATCCACCGAATCACCCGACAGACCGGCATCCTCAACGAGCAGATCGACCGCCGCCAGCACCAGGGTCGAGCGGGGCGCCACTCCGCCAAGTCGAACCAGTGAAACAACCCGGGATGTAGCAGCCTCGAGCGCCACCTCGAGCTGTGGCCCACAGGTCACCAGTGCAAGGCGGACAACGCCGCCTTCCGATTTCACCCGATCGTCTGCAGTTTCAGTCATTGATCACGAATCGCTTTCGACTCCTTTGCCGGAGCAGGAAAAAGCTCGATCCTCGCCGCCGCAGCCGCCTCAACCGCCTCCCTACTGAAGGGGAATCGTACCGCTTCGACGTTCAGCCAGCTCGAGATCTGATTCGAATAGTGCCGCGACCATGGGCGTCCACTTTGGCCGACCGGCAGTACCAGTATCGTGTCGTCCCAGTTTCCGACGTCGGCAACAAACCGTATCGCGGGAATAGCGTTCACTGCGAACGGCCGCCGCTCGCTCCAATATTGTCCGTTGATCGTCGTATTGCCTCCTGCGACAGCGAAAGGGCCCCTGCTCCAGGAATCGGCAGCCAGCTTTCGAACGAAGGAAAGGCGGGTCAGCGGGTGGTCGAAGGTCACCTGATGGACCTTTCCCCAGCTCTCCTGCGGCCCTCGCCGGTCGAGGTCTTGGAGGACCCGATCGAGAATATCCGTCCTGGTCTGGTTGCCCGGCATGCTGACATCGTCCCACCACGACTCATCGAGGCCGCCCGCCAGCAGCCGCAACAACCTCTCCTGTCCCAGAGGATTCCATTCGAGACCATCACGCTGCGCTTCGTCGTCGGCGACGGCGGCCTCGAGCTCCAGCATGAAGGCGGAAAAGAGGGTGGTCGCGGTCGAACCCACCTCCATCTTCGCATCCCACGTCATCAGTTCTTCAGCGCTGACCCCCAGATGTTCCTCGAACTCGGGTCTGAGCTGCCGAAGGACCGCGATCGCGCGCCCCGACACGACATCGCCCTGGAGGTCGGCAAAACCCTTCACCGTCCAATCGGAGCGTGCCGCAAGTGCCTGTCGTATGCGTCGAACCCTCCACGGAGGGGCAAACTCTCCCGGGAAACGATCGCGCTCCGGGAAGTCTCCTTCACCAAAGAGGTCGTGATTGGCCGTGGCCACGAATCCGACCTGCGGATCCATTCGAGACGTGGCCGCGACCCTTCGAAACCCGCTCCACGCCCATCGCGAATCGGAGCCAGGCGACGGTAGCCGACCAGCGCCTAAACCACGATCAGGCACCCAACCCACGACCCGGTGGAGGATGTGCCCGTTTGAATCCGCTGCGACCAGGTTCATAGCGGGCCCGAGGACCGAGTCCCAGGCGGCCCCTGCTTCCTCCACCGAACGCGCGCTGTTCATCCCCAGGATCGCAGACGCCATACTCGGGCCCTGGAAACCGGTCCACGACAGCGCAAGGGTCTCGCCCCGTTGCTCTCGAACCAGCGGACCGTGGCGCGAGAATCGAACCTTGAGTAGCACCGGTGCATCCTGCCACCGCACCGACACGTCTTCGGTCACAGTCCTCAGCGACTGCCACCGGCCGTCGATCAGCTCCCGCGTCCCAGCGTCATCCAGAGTGACCGTAAAGAGATCCTGGTCGTCGACCATCGCCAGCGTCAGGCCCCAGGCAACGTCCTCGGTATGGCCGATGATGACGCCCGGGATTCCGGCAATCGTTGCCCCGGCAACGTGGGTCAGCGGTCCCCGGAGGTGAACCGCAAAAAAGCTGCCGGGCATCTGCACTCCGAGGTGAGGATCATTGGCCAACAATGGCCGGCCGGCGGCGCTGCGCGCGGGGGACACAGCCCAACTGTTGGAGCCGAGCCCGCCCATCGGCGGGGTAATCGGTTCGTAATCGCGCCTCGGCTGGCTCACGCCTTCGCCTGGCGGGATCCAGGCACGCGCCTGGGTCCTGGTCCAACCCCAGAGATCGACCGCCCGATCGCGGCCAAGGCGTGCCAGCTCGACCGCTCTCTTGAGCTCCTCGCCCATCGCCCAACTCAGATCAAGCTGCATCAGGAGTCCAATGGTCAGCGAGTCTTCAACCTGCCACGGCTCAGGTTCAACGCCGAGCAGCCACGATTCCGGCGAGATCCATTTGCCGAACCGATTGATGGCCGCGTTGACACCTGCCGCGTAGTGTTCGAGGACCCTTCGTTCTTCAGGCGACAGCAGGGCGCTCTGACGCCTTGCGGATGCGGCAAGGCGCAGCGTCCGCATTTTGCGATCGTCGTCGAGGGCCGATTCACCGAATATTTCTGCGAGGCGCCCCGCTCCGGCACGCCGTCCCAGCTCCATTTGAAAAAACCGTTCGCGAGCGTGAAGATAGCCGAGACTGAACCACATCGCAGACTCGCTGGCCGACTCGATGTGGGGAATTCCCCGTTCATCGAGCAACACCTCGACCCGAGCGGGGCAACCAACAACGGTCTCGGTGACAGTTCCTC
>Ga0224502_10000417_pt1 | contig 14017 bp, 12 predicted proteins | sample SF_Oct11_sed_USG_5_FD_169104 | JGI IMG/M metagenome (GOLD analysis project Ga0224502, IMG submission 169104) | Sediment microbial communities from San Francisco Bay, California, United States - SF_Oct11_sed_USGS_13 | ecosystem: Environmental > Aquatic > Marine > Sediment | place: USA... | reverse complement strand
GGCCGACCTTTGCCTGCAGTGCCAGGTCGGTGGCCTCGGGCGTCGTATAGAACCAGGCGATGAGGCCGATCGCGATGTGCGTGGCCGCACCCGCATAGGGCATATCGGCGGGCAGGTTTTCCGGTAGTTGCCGCAGCAGGATCTCGCGCTGCCGGTCTTCGTCCAGGTCTTTGTAGGCTGTCTGGAATCGCTTGGTCGCCTCGATCGTCAGGGCATCGAGCTGGGCTCCCCACAGCGGTGCCGGGTCCGGCGGGCCGTAAGTGATGTCGCCGGACTCGTACGGATGATCTCGTTCCGAGACCGGCTCGAATCCGTCGAGCCAGGCGAGGAAACTGTCAGTTGCACGACTTATGCCATCCGCGCCGAGAGCCGACTGCGGAAGAACGAGCCGGCCCACGGCTTCTAGCGTCTGGCGATCGAGGCCGGAAGCCTGTGGGGCAGGTGCACCGGATTCGTCAGCGCAGGAGCCGAGCGCGAGACCCGAAACGACACCGGCCGAGGCCTTCAGAAAGCGGCGTCGCGGGTGGTCTGACATGTGCTGGCTCCCCTGTAGCTCCCGGTCATTGTAGGCGTGGTCAGATCGGGCGTCCATTCGCCGCGATATCCAAAGCAGAGGCGGCGGCACGGAGCTGACCGTGCCGCCGCAAGTGCGCAGTGGCTTTGAGCTACGGCACCAGGCAGATAGAGTCGCTGCCGGCGAACGCGGAACCGTCGAGCAGGCTGCCGGTCAGCGAAGCTTCATCGTTGTCGCTCGTCCACGCGTTACTGTCGTCAACGAACTGGCAGACCATGTCGAGGTAGGCATCGTCGTTGGAGTGGTCGATGCTGCACTGCGGTCTGTTATTGCCACGGATACGTACCTGCAGTCCGCCGAAGGACAGGCTCGATGTGTCGATCGAGAAAACATCCAGCGAGTCGCTGCCGAGTATCGCAACCGGAATGACGCCATGGCCGTTGATGTTCAGGCAGTTATCACCATCGCCTGGCTTGACGTCGATGTCGACCCGCTGCGCCGCAGGTCGAACGTCGACCTCGATACTGATGATGTTGACGTTCTCGCCGGTTTGCGTGTTGAAAAAGCTGAATAGCCCAAGCGGCAAGGGCGCCCCCGCAGGAGGCAGCGTTAGCGGCAGGGTCTGATCCTCCGTGAATCCTTCGCCTATCCACACGACGGAGCTGCCCGTCGCCATCCACGAGCCGATGCTGAAACCGGCGCCGTCGCCGCAAGGGAATCCACACGCATGCACGTTGACGAGGTCCTCCGGGCCTCCTGGCATGCCGTCGCCATTACCGGCGATGACTTCGCCGGTGTTGCCGGCGTAGGTTCCCACCAAAGCGCTCTCGCCGTGGAGCTCCGAGGTCCAGTTGCGACTCGGCCCCTTGTACGCGAGGGCAAATCCGCGCGACTCAGTCGAGATCACGTTGTCGGGGTCATAAATAAAGCTACCGTTCATGCTGCCCGTTACGATCCACCGTTCGCCGACCGGCGTCATGACCGAAAACGCGGTTTGCCCGGTGATCGTCTCAATAGCCTCTCTGTGCTGGCTGCTCAGCGTCCCCCTGGTCGATGACCATTCGAACTCCTGGGGTTCGGCGTTTGCGCTGGCTCCCATGACCGTGAGCAACCCGCCGACGCCAGCCATTTTAAGTATCTTGTTTGAACTCATCTCGATTTCCTCCGTTCATTGTTGGCCGAATTGGCATTGCCACGTTATTGCCGGGGACGGGTCGGGATCCTGAGTGGAAGCTGTTTTTTTTCTGATGAATCTCTGAGGCGGGGCTCGCCGAGATTATGGAAAGTAGCTGCGGCGGCTGTTCCAGGGTCGGGTTTGAAGGCCAGCCGAATACACCCTGCGTCGCGTGGCGGCGCCGGGTTACGGGTGCCCGAGCTGAGGTGACTGCGGCGGGAACTGGGCGTCAGGATGGACCCGGTGAAACGTGCCGCTGAGTTGTTCGGGGACATCGCCTTCGACCTCGAGGTCGAGGACGTCGCCTTCCAGGCGGATCGGCCGCAGCGTTCCGCTAAAGCCGGACGTGTCTGGAAAGTGAGCCGTCGTCGGTTCCCTTTCGAATCGTCAGCTAACCGGCAAGTTTCGGCGATCCGCCGCGGAGATTGGATAGGTAATTCTTCGCATGGTTGCCGCCGGCCACGACGGGCCACAGCCTGCGGCGTTCTGCCGGGACCCGGAAAAGCTCAGCCGATCAGTCTTCCTCGGTCTCGAACAGTTGCAGTGCCTCCTGCAGATAGTCGGAAAGCAAAGGCGTGCCCAGCAAGTATTCAGCGGTGTGATCGGTCCATGATTCCTCGGCAAATTCCATCGCTTCGCCCCATTCATCGAGCGCATAGTCGCCGCGCCCGACCCACATCAACGCCACCAGCGTCATCTGCTGGTCGGGCTCCAGGTCGTCGATCGTGGTCTTGAGTTCCTGGTAATAGGGGTCATTGCCGAAATCGGTAGCGAACTGCATCAGAACGTCTTCATTGATCGCGTCTTCTTCTCTCTCGTCCGGCAGGATAACGTCGTCCTGTGCATGAAAGGCATGGACCATGTCGACAATTTTCCGTACGGTTTCCGTGTTCAGTTCGATTTCTGGCATGGCTTGAGTCCTTCGTATTGCCGCCCGACGGCGGGGCGGTTCGTTAACGTTCTGCTGTGTCTCGCTGTTCAGATTTGAGCGTCGCGTCTTCCCGGGCAATGCGTAGATTTACCTAGTTCGAAGTCGGCCGGCCAGCATGCCGCCGGAGGCCATGCCGTAGGTAGTACTGCGAATTCTAAAGCCCGGGCGAACTGCTATACCAATCACTTATGGACACGGCGGAACTGTCACGGGCCGTGTGGCTTTCCAAGTACTGCCTGAGTACGGAGGAAGGAAAATCAGAAAGCCGGATCGGCGATACCTGGCGGCGCGTCGCAAGGGCCGCTGCCTGCGCCGAGTCTCGGCCTGGCGACTGGGCGCCGCGTTTCGAGGAGCTGCTCTCCGGGTTTCGTTTCCTGCCTGGAGGCCGCGTGCTCGCCGGCGCAGGCGCCAATCGCCGCGTCACCCTGTTCAATTGTTTTGTTGCCGGCCGTCTCGACGATTCCATCGATGGCATCCTTGGCGCGCTCGGCGAGACGGCTACGACCATGCAGCAGGGCGGCGGTGTCGGCATCGATTTCTCACCGCTTCGACCGGCCGGCGCATCGACGATACGAACCGGGTCGACCGCGTCCGGGCCGGTCTCGTTCATGGCGCTGTGGGACACACTTTGTGCAACGCTATTATCGACCACTGCTCGGCGCGGCGCGATGATGGGTACGCTCGCCTGTGACCACCCCGACATAGAGGCGTTTGTAAGCGCCAAGCACACGCCAGGTGTGCTCAGGAACTTCAACCTGTCCGTGCTCGCAAGCGACGAATTCATGCAGGCCGTGACCGAAGACCGGCCCTGGCAGCTGAACTTTCCGTCGCGGCTCCTCGGCTCGGGCGGAAGAGCGGAACAGGGCGCCGTTACGGTCAGCGCGCAGTCGATCTGGCGGCGGGTCGTGGAGTCCGCGCACGCCACCGCCGAACCCGGCATGCTCTTCATCGACACGATCAACCGCGAGAACAACCTGCACTATTGCGAGACGATCAGTGCAACTAATCCCTGCGGTGAGGTGCCCCTGCCGCCTTTCGGTTGCTGCGACCTGGGCTCGATCAACCTGGTGAAATTCGTGCAATACCCGTTCACCGAGGATTGCCGGCTGGATCTCGACGGCATCCGCCGAACGGCGGCGCTGGCGGTGCGCTTCCTCGACAACGTCATCGATGTATCCGAATTCCCTCTCCCGGCTCAGGCCAGCGAGGCGAGGAGCACGCGCAGGGTCGGGCTTGGCGTTACCGGACTTGCGGATGCACTGGCCATGCTCGGCCTGCGCTACAGCAGCGAGGAGGGCCGGCAGCTGGCGGTTGCCATGCTTGAAGCGATTCGCGACGAAGCCTACGCGGCGTCGATAGAACTCGCCAGGACAAAGGGCGCCTTCCCGCGATTCGATCATCAACGTTACCTGGCCTCGCCGTTCATCGGACGCCTGCCGAAGGAACTTCGCGACGACATTGCGGCATACGGAATTCGCAACAGTCACCTGCTGTCGATCGCGCCGGCCGGGACGATCAGCCTTCTCGCCGGCAATGTCTCCGGCGGCATCGAACCGATATATGCGCTGGAAGCATTGCGCGGCATTCGTGATGCGGACGGCGAGCTGCACGAGCACAGCGTTCGGGACTATGCCTACAATCGCTGGCTCGCCTTCAGCGGCGGCGCACATAAGCTGCCCGAATCTTTCGAGACGGCGACCGAGCTGTCGGCAGCGGCGCACCTCGACATGCAGGCCCGCCTGCAGCCGCTGGTCGACAACGCCATTTCCAAAACGATCAACCTGCCGGGGGACGCGAGTGTCGACGATGTGGCCGGGATCTTCGCGGCTGCGCACGCCGCGGGGATCAAGGGCTGTACCGTCTATCGCGAGGGCGCCAGCGTCGGGCAGGTGCTGAGGCGGCGACCCGAACGCCACTGCTGCAACACGGACAGGGAGGCGGACTGAATGAACCGGCGACCATACCGACACCACGAAGAGACAGAGCCGAGAGATTTCACGAAGGAGCGCGAGCGGATGGTTCGCGACCAGATCGCCTCCCGCGGTGTCAGGTCGACACTCGTGTTGGACGCCATGCGCAAGGTGCCGCGCGAGCGCTTCCTGCCCGCAGGCGAGGCGCCCTTCGCCTACGACGATTCGCCACTGCCGATCGCGGCCGGGCAGACGATCTCCCAGCCATATATCGTCGCTTACATGATCGACAGCATGGAGCTCGAGCGTGGCGACCGCGCGCTCGAGATCGGCACGGGCTCCGGATACGCGGCGGCGGTGCTGGCCGAGATGGGCTGCGCAGTCTACACGGTCGAGCGGATCGCCAGACTGGCTCGGCAGGCACGGGTCGTACTCGAAAAGCTCGGTTACGGTGCCGTGCACGTCCTGCATGCCGACGGCACGCTGGGCTGGCCGGACGCCGCGCCGTTCGACGGCATCGTAGTGGCGGCCGGAGCGCCCGACGTGCCTGAGGCGCTCAAGGACCAGCTGGCCATCGGTGGTCGGCTGGTCATACCGGTTGGCAGGAGCCTGGGCTTCCAGGAACTGTTGCGCGTCACGAGGACCGGCGAAACCGATTTCGAAACCGACTACCTCTGCGGTGTACGCTTCGTACCACTCCTCGGCGAACAGGGTTGGGGAGGCGGCAGCGCCATCGATTGAGGGTCGATATGGCCCGGGCCCGGTGGACGCAGGCGCGCGGCTCGCGGATAGTATGGCAACCGCGTTCGGTTCGTTGGAAATGTAAGGAACTGAAGATTTGAAGAAGACTGATGCGCTCCTGATCGTCGACGTGCAGCGTGACTTCCTGCCCGGCGGAGCACTTGCCGTGCCCGACGGCGATGCCGTCGTGCCGGTCCTGGCTGCGCTGGCGCAAAAATTCGCGGCGGAAGGGCTTCCTGTGATTGCGAGCCGCGACTGGCACCCGGCCGATCACTGCTCCTTCGCCGAACAGGGCGGTCCCTGGCCGCCACACTGCATCGCCGGGTCAGAGGGCGCCGGCCTGGATCCGGGGCTCGAGTTGCCGGAAGACGTGAAGATCGTCGACAAGGCCGCGACGGCCGACAAGGATGCCTACTCCGCCTTCGAGGGCACGGGCCTCGCCGGGTGGCTGCGCGAGCGCGGCGTCGAGCGCGTGGTTGTTGGTGGACTGGCGACCGAATACTGCGTGCTGAATACGGCAGCGGACGCGTTACGAAACGGCTTCGGCGTGCTGCTGGTAGAAGATGCGATCAGGGCCATTGACGACGCAGACGGGCAGCGCGCTATTGACTCGCTCCGCGACCAGGGTGCGAAGATGGGCGATTCAGGTGCGATTCTCAATGGCTGACAGCAACTACTGGCCCGGCGACAGCGGGCTCTTGACAGACTTGTACCAGCTGACAATGTTGGATGCTTACCTGGCCCGCGACATGCACGATGAAGCGGTGTTCGAGTTCTTTTCGCGGCGTTTGCCCAAGCGTCGAAATTTCCTGATGTCGGCAGGCCTCGAGCAACTGCTCGAGTATCTCGAGCAGCTGTCTTTCTCCGCGGAGGAGGTGGAATGGCTCGAGTCGACCGGGCGCTTCTCGAACAAGCTATTGGATTACCTGGCTGGTTTCAAATTCACCGGTACGGTCAATGCAATGCCCGAAGGAACCGTGTTCTTCGCTAACGAGCCGAGCGTGCAGGTCGTCGCGCCTCTGCCACAGGCGCAGCTGATCGAGACCAGGCTGATCAACCTGCTGCACTACCAGACGATGATCGCCTCCAAAGCAGCCCGCTGCGTGCTTGTCGCGCCGGGAAAAGACCTGGTGGACTTTGGATTGCGTCGTGCGCATGGGGCAGATGCAGGACTGTTGGCAGGGCGGGCAAGTTACCTTGCCGGCTTTGCGGGCACCGCGACGGTACTCGCAGATAAGGAATTCGGCATACCTATATACGGGACAATGGCCCACTCCTTCATACAGGCGCATGCCACGGAGGAGGAGGCGTTCGAACATTTCGCGCGGATTTACCCGTCGGGCTCCGTCCTGTTAATAGACACCTACGACACACTGGCGGCCGCGGAAAAGGTCATTGAGCTGGTGGCGAAGTTGAGGTCCGAGGATATCGTGGTCCGCGGCGTACGACTGGATAGTGGCGATCTGCCCGATCTCGCCCGGAAGGTGCGCCGCTTACTCGATGACGGAGGCTGCGAAACGGTAACGATATTCTGCAGCGGTAATCTCGATGAGTACGCGCTGGCGCGTGATTTCGCCGGCGCGCCGGTGGACGGATATGGCATCGGGACACACCTCGATGTTTCCGCTGACGCGCCCTATCTCGATTGCGTCTACAAGCTGCAGGAATATGCCGGAGAGCCGCGGCGCAAGAAATCCGCCGGCAAGGAGACCTGGCCGGGACGCAAGCAGGTCTTCCGGCAGCATGACCGCAAGGGCCGCATAAGTCACGATGTACTCGCCGGGATCGACGAGAGCGTCGACGGTCAGCCATTGCTGGCACCGGTCATGACCGAAGGTCGACGCGTCCGGCCGTCACCGGGGCTCGAATCGGTGCGCGAGCACGCCGCCGCCGAGCTGGCGGCGCTGCCCGAGTCACTACGAGACCTGTGCACCGCGGGAAGTTATACCGTGGAAATTTCCGGCGAACTGAGAGCTTTGGCAAAGCGTATCGACAGCGAGGAACATTGAGCGGCGGCGGCTGCGCAGTCCTAGCCCGAATATTGCACGAGTATGTCGCGCTCTCGCCAAGTCTTTGATCGCCAGACGGACTTTCCTCACTCGGAAACAGACACCGTCATTCCGCTCATTCGGAAAATCCGTCAGCCAGTCAAATCCTTAAGCGATCTTACGCGCCAACTCGCGCAATATTCGGGCTAGCGCCTATCCGGCGATTCGATCTCGATCTTGAGGGCTACCAGTTCCAGCACATCCTTCAGAGAGATGATACCGACGAGCCGGCCGCCGTCGACGACCATGTAACGACGCGGGCGGCCGTGCTGAAGCATCGAGGCCAGTAATTTGTCGGCCGGCATGCTGCTGGCAATGGTGTTACTTTCGTCACTGGGCTTCATCAGTTCGCGCACCGTCCTGTCTCGCCATTGAATGCGTGCAAGCTCCTTGATGTTGTCTACGGAAATGGCGCCCAACAATGCACCGGCCTCCATCACCGGAAACATCTTGAAGTGATGGCGATAGACATAGTCCTCGACGCATTCCTCGATGTTGATATCGGGTGGCACGGTAATCACTTCCTCGCGCATGAACTCACTGACCTGTTTCTCCTTGAGCAGATCGCGAAACAGCAGTTGCTGGTAGGAGGCCTGTGCCACATTGCGGAGGAACAGGCCGATGACGACCCACCACATACCACCGATGATGTTGCCTTGCAGAAAAGCGAAGCCGCCGAGAATCATCAGCATGATTCCGAACCCGCTGCCCATCTGGCTGGCGATGCGGGTGGCATAGTGCATATCCTTCTTGAAGTGCCAGAGGGCGGCGCGCAGCATGCGCCCGCCATCCAGTGGGAATGCGGGCGCCAGGTTGAAGATCGCAACGACCGCGTTGATGTAGCCCAGCGCGTCACAGACGCCAACGATCGTCACCGGCCAGGATGCCGCGAGCGCAATGGCCTCTATGCGATAAAAGACGAAGGCCAGTACCAGGCTCGCGATCGGGCCGGCAATGGCCATCAAAAATTCTGACTTGGCGCTGGGCGGTTCGTCTTCCATTTCCGCCACGCCCCCAAAAATGAATAGGGTGATTCCGCGGATCGGCAGTCCGTAGTGACGAGCGACGATGGAATGCGAGAACTCGTGGAACACGATCGAAAAGAACACACCGACGGCCCCTGCAACCCCCATCCATGCGTAGGCGCGCGTCGACAGGCCGGGATAATCCTGCGGAAACATGCCGGCGCCGAGCGACCAGCCGATCAGCATGCCGAGCAACAGCCAACTGATATCGAGCTTGACCTCGAATCCAAACAAAGAAAACAGACGGATCTGTCGAAGCCCGGTCGTGCCCTTGCCGTTACTCATAGCCCTGTTCCTCGTTAGCCTGAATTTTCCGGCCATCGGGTAACAGTATTTGGCGTGCCGGCGGGCTGCGCAATCCGGGATTCTCCGGAGAGATACCCGTGTTTGTGTCGACACCCACCGGCACTATTGGTTTGGATATATCGGTGAAAAGAATGCATGAGCGGCGAATGGCGCCGGAGCCGGCGTATCGACTACATTGGTTTACGGATGCGTGAGCGGATCAACAATCGGGGTGGAGCGATGGGCTTGCAGCGATACCACCGGGGCCGAGGGCTGAAAGCGCCGACATTGTTGGCGGCAGCCTTCCTGTGGCTGTCACAGGCGGCCGCCGGCAGCGAAATACACGGCCGGGTGGTCGATATCAACGGCCGGCCGTTACCTCAGGCGCAAGTGCTTTTCGATCCGCCGGAGCCGGCGGTTGGTGCAAGCGTCATTACAGTGTTCAGCGATACCGACGGCGGTTTCCGTTTCCCCGGTGACCACGACATCCCGGCGCATGCCGATTTGCCGCTAAGTGTTCGGGCGCTGGGTTTTCGCCTGATCGACCGTATCGACAATAAGGAAGGCAACTCGCTGAACGTCACGTTCGTGCTGACAGCAGAGCAAAACCAGGCGGCGGTCGCGCCTGCTTCAGCCTGGCTGGAACGCATCGAGGATCCGCGGGTGAAATCCGGTTTTGTCATGGACTGTGTCGACTGTCACCAGGTCCCGGCACCGGAAGTACGCGACTACGCCGCCGCTATCGCTGATCTCGGCGCCGACGATCCGGCGCTCGCGCGTGCGCACAGCTGGAATGCCATCGTCAAGTACATGAACTACCTGTCGGCCTGGGAGTTCTCGCGAGGCTCGCGCGCGGCTGGCGAAAAGCTCGACACGGATGCTGTCTACTCGGTCAACAACGGTGAGCAGGTGGCGGCGTTGCTGAGCGAGGTATTCGACGATCGCCTCGACTCGATTTCCGGTTACGACCGGGGAGCGCCGATTATCGCGAATGCCAACACGGTCATTTGGGAATACGAGATACCGCGTCCGAATGCCGTGCGCGAGGCGCTGCTGCTCGGCGATCCACCCAGGCTGTGGGTCGCCGACGTGTCAACGAATCGCATGTTCGGCATCGACGTGAAGACAGGCGAGCAGGTCATCAGCGAAGTCCCGGCCGACGTGCCAATGGGGCCGCATTCACTGCACCGTGGTGCGGACGGCTCGTTGTGGGTGACGCCGCTGTTCAACGGCATCATCGGCCAGCTGGACGTCGACGCCGGGACCTGGCAGACGTGGCGCCTCGAAACAGACGACGGCAAGGTGCCCGGCATCCATGACCTGAGTTTCGGTTACCGGCACGAACTCGTCACCGACGACGACGGCAACGTCTGGTTCTCGGACATCGGCAACACCGCCGTCGGCTACTTCGATCCGCGGAGCGGCAAGGCGGAAACCTGGCCGGCACCGCCGTCGCCCGGGCGGCCCGGCTTCGCGGCCCTGTACGGATTCATCGTGACCCGTGACGGTGGTGAAGCCTGGTACAGCCAGCTCGCGAACGGCACTTTCGGCGGTTTCGACATCGCCGAGAAATCCTACATCGGCCCGTTCCAGCTCGAGGATCCCAACGCCGGCCCGCGACGCATAACGATCGACGACGAGGACGTGATGTACATCGCGCTGTACGGCAGCGGCCAGCTGATGGCTTTCGACACGAAGGCGCGAGAGATGGTCGGCATCTACGATCTGCCGGACACGGGCAGTGCGCCTTACTCGGCTACCTGGGACCCGGTTCGCGAGGTCGTCTGGGTCGTGACCTCGAACGGCGACGTCATCTACCGCTTCGATCCGCGCGACCAGTCTTTTGGTGTCTTGCCGATGCCGCGCCAGCAGGCCTTCATGCGCATGCTGGACGTCGACCCGGAATCCGGCGTGCTGGTGACGTCCTACGCCAACATCGTTGAAAACGTGCACGGCCCGCGCATGGCGCTGATCATCGACCCTGGCGACGGGGCGTACCCGATGAAATTCAGCCCGGAGGCGCCATGAACCGCTATCGACGGCGATCCCCGGTCGTCATCGCGGCGACCATGTTCCTGATCGCCCGGGTTGCCGCTGCGGATAACGGCGCCGATCTCGTCGACCAGGCGCGCTGCTATGCCTGCCACCACATGACGGATAACTCGCTGGGTCCGCCGTATCGGGCGATCGCCTTGCGCCACGCAGCGCGGCGCGACGTGATGCTCGAAGTGCTGGCACGCAAGATCGTCCACGGCGGTGGTGGCAACTGGGGTCTGGTACCGATGGTGCCGAATGAGCACATCACGCTCGAGGACGCACGGACGATGGCTGCGTGGATCCTGGCGTTGGCGGATGAATAGGCGGCATTTCCTCGGCTCGGCCGCGGCCGCTATTGGCCTGCTGGGAGCCGGCGCGGCGTCGGGTGCCGGCCGCCTGCGCCAGTCGGTGGCCCGCTGGTGCTTCGGCGATATACCGATCGACAATCTCTGCAAAGCGCTCCGCGACATGGGCGTGACCGGCATGGACCTCGTCGGCCCGGAGGAATGGGATAGCTGCAAGCGCTACGGAATTACACCGTGCATGGTCATGGGCGCCGGCAGCTTTGCGCCGCCTGAGCCGGGCAGCACGAGCATGTTCGGCCCGGCGATCGGCTGGAGCAATCCTCTGCAGCATGACGAGCTGGTGGCGATGGCGGAGGCCAATGTCGACCTGGCGGCGGACGCCGGCCTGCCCAACGTCATCGGACTGTTCGGCAACCGCAACGGCACGAGCGACGAGGAGGGCATCGAGCACAGCCTCACCGGGCTCCGTCGCATCGTGCCCCTGCTCGAACGGCGCAAGGTCACCCTTGCGATCGAACTCCTGAACAGCAAGGTCGATCACCCGGACTACCAGGGCGACAATACGGCCTTCGGCGTGGAGGTCTGCAGACGGCTGGGCTCGGAGCGCGTCAAGCTGGTCTACGACGCGTACCACATGCAGATCATGGAAGGGAATCTGATCGAAACCATCCGCGCCAACATCGATTACATCGCCCACTTCCACGTCGCCGGCGTGCCGGGCCGGCACGAAATCGACGAGACCCAGGAGGTCAACTGGCGCGCCGTGGCCAGGGCGATCGCCGACACCGGCTTCGACGGCTACGTCGCCCACGAGTGGCTGCCGTCGGGCGATGACCCTCTATCGGCCCTGCGTGAGGCCGTAGAGATCATGACCGTTTGACGTTGCCGTCGGCCTGGCCTGCTGCAGCATTCTCGGAGAAAAGCAGCGGGTTACTGCGTTGCTTCGCCGTGCTGAATTCCGAGATCACGGTCGAGCAGGTCGTGAACGCGCCGCATCTGGTTGGCCCACGGCAGCAGGCCGTCGCGGACGTAGGCATCGTAGGCGTCCGCATTGGTCGAGAAGTCGTTCAGGAAACGAGGGTTGCGGCGCATCGACTGCAGGTCGCAAGCGTAGGTTCCATAGATTTCTGACATCCCTGCATCGTAATAAGATCGAGAGCTTACCAAGTCCGGATAAAGGTGGGCCAGGTCGTGGGCTACCTGCGTCTGTATCTTGATATAGGTATCCGTCGCGTCGCGCGCCTGGCGAAGCGCGCCCAGGGCACCTCTCAATTCCGCATCCCGAAGGATGTCCATCCTGCCACTCGCGGTCAGTTCCTCTGCCGCTGACAGGCCGGTCACGACGACATTGAAGAAGTGCACGGTAGCGATGGTCAGGCATTCCTCGCCGTCCAGGTTTTCGCGCTCCGGCTGGTCGAAAACGATGCCGAGCACTTCGATCAGGTGGGCTTGTCGATAGATACGTCGCTCAAGTACGCGGGCGCTCAATTTCTCCGCACTCAGCAGTTCCTCGTGCAGCCGCTCGAGGTACAGTCGCTCATCTTTGCGATCCTGCCGCGACTGGTTCCAGTCGTCGACCTGCAGGCCGATGAAGATACCGATAACGACGATCGCGATCTCGAGAACGACGGTGAACCAGTTTTGCTGGCGAATAGCATCGGCGAGGCGGCGTAAGATCATTCGAGGCTGTCCCGGGAAACAGTTCCAGGGAGCATAGCGAAATGTCGAAACTCCGCCTACAACGAATTGCCCCCGGTGTTGCCGCTTCCTCTCGCGCTAGCCGATCGTGACGGGAACGCCGTTCTGCCGCGCCGACGCATATAGCGCTTCGATCGCGCGCATGTTGAGCGCCGCCTCGGCCACCGGGTAGCGTGGATTCGCGCCCGTCAGCGCGCAATCGGCAAAATGCTCGACCATCAGCCGGTACTCGTCGACACCTGCAATCGGGTGCGTGATCGGCTCGGCACCGTCGCGCTGTTCCTCGATGATTACGTCATCGTCGCCCGGCAGGAAGGCATCCGCGACGCGCAGGCAGGCCTCCGTGCCGCCGAGTTCGTAGGCTTCCCGGCGCTTCGTGTTGAGCCCGCACTGGAAGCTCGCCAGCAGGTCATTCGGGAAGCGCAGCGTGCCTGTCATCATCTCGTCGACGCCGGACGGCGACTGCACGGCGATCGCTTGTGCCTCGACAGGCTCGCAGCCTGCCGCGGTGCGGCTCAGGTTGACGCAATAACAGCCGACGTCCATCAGCGCGCCGCCGCCGAGTTCGGGGTCCAGGCGAATGTTATCGGGGCTTTTCAGGCGAAAGGTGAATACGCTCTGGATCATGCGCAGCTCACCGACATGGCCGCCGCGCATCATGTCAATCATCAATTCGCTGCGCGGATGGAAGCGATACATGAACGCCTCCATCAACTTGACGCCGTTGGCGTCGGCTGCGGCAGCCATCTCCCGGCATTCGGCCTCCGAGAGCGCGAGCGGCTTCTCGCAAAGGACATGCTTGCCGGCCTCGGCGGCCCGAATCGTCCACTCGCGGTGCAGACCGTTCGGCAGCGGGATATACACGGCGTCGATGTCATCGTCGGCCAGCAGCGCCTCGTAGCTGCCATAGGCGATCGGAATGCCGCCCTGTTCCGCAAACTCGCGGGCGCGTGCCTCGTCGCGGCTGGCGACGGCGATCAATTCACCGTTTTGCGAGGCCTGGATGGCGGGATTCACGGCCCAGCGGCCGATGTTGGCGGTGCTGATCACTCCCCAGCGGACTTTCTTTTCACTCATCGTTCTTCCGTTCAGTAAGGACTCTGCTGCCCCAGGTCGTTGTCGTCATTGGCGAGCGGCAGCTTTACCCAGCCGTGCCGGCGATGTGACAGCGTCACGGCGTTGATCACTTCCTGCACCTTGGCGCTTTGCGCGAAGTTACCCTGGTTGATGTCGCCGCCGTCGATAATCTCCTGGCAGAAATTGTGCACAAGGTTGCCATAGAAGGCGCGGCCCCAGTCGTCGCCGGGACGGTAGCCCGGCGGCATGTAACGGCCGGGAATCTCCCGTTC
>Ga0224502_10000415_pt1 | contig 14038 bp, 7 predicted proteins | sample SF_Oct11_sed_USG_5_FD_169104 | JGI IMG/M metagenome (GOLD analysis project Ga0224502, IMG submission 169104) | Sediment microbial communities from San Francisco Bay, California, United States - SF_Oct11_sed_USGS_13 | ecosystem: Environmental > Aquatic > Marine > Sediment | place: USA: California... | reverse complement strand
CCAATGCCTAGGATTGTAGTGCCAGTAACAGATAGTATGAAGAAGAGTGTGTGGGGACCGCTCGACGAGATGGGTCTTCTCCTAGACCTTGAGCGGCTGCCCGGGGAGCGCAATCATGAGTATCGTGAGCGACTCTTCCGGGTGTTTACCCGGCGTACCGACTCTACATACCAGGGCCTGCTCAATGGAATTACCTATGAGCTAGGCTTGGAGTTTGATGACGTACTAACTCTGACCTTTACTGGTAGCTCTGATCTCCAGCCGCGGGCCATAGTACAGGATGGTATTCTTACTCTTTACAGTGATTACACAGATGACGATAACTACGTCATCATTCAAATACAGAGCGAGCCTCAGCTCAACCTTCGTCAGGAGGACGCCAATGAATTGGCTGAACTGATTCCTCTCATCAATGGTACGGGGGTATTCTCCGCTGCATTAGTAGAGGATCCCCCACCAGTTGAGTGGAGCTACTGCCTTGTTAACTTTGACACCAATGTGTGGATTAATGATGAGGTGGTGCCCTCCTCGACACGCTTTACCTTGGCGCACACTCTAATCAATGATGGAATGTTCTTCTTCGGTGAGAGGAAGGTATTCCAGACCCTTCAGACTAGTGAGAGTGCCCTATCTAACCCGGGAGACTTCTACGTCAACCTTACCACTGGAGAAGTTGTGACTACATCTATTCCATCTGGTGAGGGAACGGTGCGGTATCAATATCGTGATCTACCTAAGACGCTAGAGGCCTCCCCTGTTTCTCTCGGATACATCGGATCACGAGATCTCCAGCGCTACTTCTTCACCCAGCTAGAGGTGAGATTGTTCGATTCACCCTTAGAAAGGTTCATTAACAATATTCCTAATGAAGAGGGTGTAGATATCATCAACGAGTTATTCAGGGCAAGTAAAAATTACTGGGGTAAGTAATCATGGCTTTAGCCTATTTCATCAAGTCCATAGAAAATCAATTACACACACTTAGTGGGAGTGGCGGTGAGTCAGAAGCACTAACGAAGGGACAAAATTACCTTAATTGTATCCCCTTTCATACATTCTGGGGCTCAAATGAGACTGCATGGGCAAGGAACTTCACGTATGTATATGCTAAAGCCGGGCCCGCTATACAGTATCAAAAGGGCAATATATTTGGTACTACCAAAAGTGCAGTTAGCGTTGTGGAATTCGATCCTCTATACGTTAAGGTTCAACAGACATCTTTCCAAACTGGAAACGCAGACTCAAATAGTGGTGTAGTTGGTAGCACAGCAATTACCGAAGTGGATCTTTCAAAGACCTTTATTCTACCAAGCTATCAAGGTAGTCAATATGGAGAGATATGGCAAGATAATAACTGTCAGGTCTTTTTTGATAGTTCAACAAAGATACGTGCTGTCAGAACCACAAACGTTGGTGATATGACCCACAGAAATGTTGTGGTTGAGGCTCTGTATTGGTGGATATGGGATGTAGCCCATCTAGATTTTACTCTGACTGGCACAGAAGTATTAGTTGATGTTCCACAGGATGCTCCATGGACAAGACAGAGTAATAATACTCTTATAATTACTTCTTATAGAAGTACGAACAACAATAATAATCCAGATGAAGGCTGTATCACTGCTGATTGGTCTAGCGGTCAAATAAGAATAAGAAGAGGTAGTAGCAATAATGAGATCTATGGAAAACTACAACTAGTTACCTCCCCATATTTCAATATCCAACGTGGACAAGTAGATTTTGGCACTGGTGACACTGACCAAACTGCAACTATTGATACAATAGATACAGCGGTCTCATTTATCTGGGGTACAGCTCCTCAGGGATCTCGCACATTGGGCAGCACAACTGAAGATCAGGGAATGTCGTATGTGTTGGTCCAAGATTCTACTACTGTTGCAGGTCAGAAAGGAGCATCTGGCCTTGCGACCGATGGTGCTTTTCAGGTAATAGAGACACAGGGTGATAGTCCTGGCTGGGGTACCACTACCACCACTACGACCACTACCACCAGTACGTTCCCATACCTAGACTATGTTGTACCTAATGAGGACATACCTACTCCATACGAATATGTACAGTACTGGGGCGATGGAGAGTATTGGGATGATGGTACAAATGCAAGTTATTCAGTAGAAGAATGGGATTGGGAATCATATACATTAGATCAACAGCCTTCTGACTGGACTCGTAGGGACACCTATGCTGATGGTCCTGAGCCAGATCCACCGTTCTTCCATGTAAAGTCAAAAGCTACTCCTCTGGATCCTCCTTACGATGATAGAGTACTAAAGATCCGTTCTGGTAATGCCTGGATAATGGCCTGTTCTCCCAATGACGTGGGAACTATAGGCGACAGTGAACAGCTGATGCTGTTTACACAAAATACAACCAATAACAATGGTGGCGCCCAGCTTAAAGCACGAATTCAAGGATCACCACAGTATCGTACTTTCTATGATCTCATGCTGTATGATGCTAACAAACTTAAATTAATGCGATGGGTAAGCGGTTCCCCTGCAACGCTGGATGAAGTTGCTAAACCATATACTGTTGATACATGGTATTGGATGAGATTGCAGATTATCGGTACCAACCCTGTAGCTATAAAGGGTAAGGTATGGGCGTATGGCACAGAAGAGCCCGGAACATGGGATATAGAATATAACGATAGTAATGCTTCTAGAATTCAGACCGATGGTTATGTAGGTCCGAGTGACTACAGTAATGCGGGTTTTGGCCCTAGTCCTTATACAGATACAGATGTAGCATACTATAAAGTGTTGGAAGACGCAGAAGATTTCTACTACGTTAGCGGTCCTGGCGGATACATAGAAGAAGCAGGCACCTGGGCTACAGGCTATAGAGCAGCAACTAAGATACGCCTCGAGGGCTTTCATGATCAGGGCACTCCATGGGAAGTACAGCTCAGAGATAACAATAATGGCGTAATTGCCACAGCAACGTTTCCAGTAAGCGGTAGCTGGCAGACTGTAGAAGCAGATATTACCTGGGGTGCTGCTGGATCCGGCGGAGATATCAACGATATCTACATGGGTGCACCTAGCATCGGCCGTATTAGAAATATAGAATTTCTTGAACCAGCAAGTTCATGGGTGAAAGAAGGTGTCGAAACCTCTATCCATTATCTTGGACTTGATAATACTGTCTTCTACAACTTCCCCAATGATGAAGACGGTATATATGGTATTAATGGTGAAGTAGAGTGGTTAGGTTTTGAAGAACCTCACTTTAATGGACGAGCCACAGGAATTAGATTAGCAGTACGCGGTAAAAACAGTTACGATCTTGGTGTAAGTGCTGAAATCTGGAACGGAAGTACGAAGCTCGGTGATGCCGACATAGCTTCATTTGGTCATTTTTATGATGGAAGACGCAGTGACTGGATAGCAATCGATAGATACTCTTCACAGTTAAGTGACCTTAAAGTAAAGCTTACTGCAGTAGGTAGTGAGGTTCACACTTGGATCTCGGAGTTGCAGTTGGAGTTGGCAGGCGATGAACTAGGTTTCACTTTCACTACTACTACTACGACTACTACGACTACGACAATCCCAGGATGGTTAGGTTCTTGGGCAAAAAGGGAAGAATTAGAGATAGATGGTACGAACCTAACGACAGAAGAAACAGGAATTCCTGTCTGTATACCTATCAGTACGGCCGCTGGTCTTAGTAGTTTCGACGCAAGCGAGATATTCGATGATCTTGGAAGTAGTAGTCTAAAGATAGCTGTTACAACTAGTGATGGCCAGACTCAATGCAAGGTTGAAGTAGCTCATTGGGATAGTTCTGCCGAGACAGCTACGCTCTTTGCTCTAGTCCCGACTTTACCAGCAGAAGGTACAACTCTATATCTATACTATGATCCAGCGGAACCAGACAACACTACAAATGTAGGAGCAACAGGTTCTACTCCAGCTCAAGCCGTATGGGATAGTAATTTTGTATTTGTATGGCATATGCAGGACAATGATGATGGTGCTGTAAATGGAATCAAAGATTCAACATCAAATAATAATCACGCAACTGCTGTTTCCATGGATGATACCAGTACACAGACTGGGCCACTTGGAAAATGTCAGAATTTACTAGGAGTAAACGATTATCTTCGTGGCGGTGATTGGGGTGATCCTTATTCTCAGTTAACGGCAGAGATTTTTATTAAACCAACTCAGGTATCGCCCGATGATTATATGGCGTTGCTGCACAAGGCGTTTGTTGGCCTATCACCTGGAACAACGCCTTACATGTTTGAGTGGGTTGCGTGGAGTACGAGTGGTCCTCCTATTCATGGTACGATATATTGGGGTAATAGTGGCTCGGTATCTACAGATATTGATTATGGTCGACCAGATGTAGATGAGTGGAGTTATCTTAGTATTAATTTTCCAGGTAGTGGCCAACTTCCTGTTGGTAGAACTGTTAGATATGATGGACAACTATCAGAGAGTCCATGTAATAATAATGTACAAAGTGGAGATTTGCTTAATAAGACAGGAGAATGGCAATTTGGTACTTACTATCAACAGGATAATGATAGATGGTTTGGTGGTTTTATCCAAGATGCAAGAGTTTCTAAAGTAGGTAGATCAACAACTTGGAATTATGTTACTGGTCTGAGTCTAAATGATCAATTAATTACATGGAATCCAGTGGGAACTACAACCACTACTACAACCACGACCACTACATCTGTTCCAGAAACTACTACAACCACTTCAACGACTACAACAACCACGACTTTGCCAGATTGGAACCCTGATCTTACGTTTGATTATGAGGTTGATGTCCTGGTTAGTGTGCCATCTGACTCACTGCTCGAGCAAAGAGTAGGATTTAGTGTAGAGGGTGAGGAGCGTCCGCTTGGCTGGAAGTGGGATGAGATGATCTGGTCAAAAGACCAGCATCGTCACGATGTAGTCCTGCCAACACTGTACGACCCAGATATATCGACAATACCTAGCGATTCCTGGCAGTCTGGCATAGGGCATAACCTCGATCTCAAGATCAATGAAGTTATAGAAGACCCAGGACTAGGCCATCCATGGCGGCCATTAATCAGACCAGGCCATTATTTCATAGGACCAGAGAACTTCTATCTGTTTAGCCCCAACTATGTCACGAGGTTCGGTAGTGACGAGACTACAGGTGGCTTAAGCAAGATAGACCTGAATTATATGCCCAAACAGGGTGTGCCATTACTCGTGGCATTTATGAAGCGAGATGACGACGGCGCCGTCAGAGATGTAGACCATTTCAGGAAGCGAGTTCGTTTCACTGGCAAGACAGTGATCACACAGGATGCTAGTGGTAATCTAGTATCACGGCAGGAAGCAGTGCACCTAGATAGCGACGGCAATGTAGTCAACTATAACATTAAGAACCTGCCAGTTGCTCCAGAGCAACGTAACCTCGAGTATACGCTAGTCACAAGACCTGAGATGTACGTGAAAGAATATCTGCCAATAGATGTAGGTAAGGGCGAAGCTAAACTAATCAGCTTCGATCTGGACTATACTCCGGTAGATGGTCCACCGCTAGACTTTACCAATGACGACATCTTCCAGACATACGTAGCAGATCAAGTGCCGGTTAGTGAAGGTGAATATTCTGTAGGCTATTTAGGGTCTACTACAATCCCTGAAGGTCAGGTACAGGTGGTCACCTCAGATAGAGATCAGTTACCAGAGTACGTGACCTACTGGAGAGACTACCCGGCCACGGTCATGTTCAATGATTACTATGTACGTCGCATAGGCTTCAGTGAATGGGGCGATGCTCCACCGGGATATATTGATACTGAGCCAGGTATAGAGTTTGTAGAGACGGCTGACTTTCTCGGTGAAAGTAGCGCACAGCCCAATCAGGTATTCTACCTGTCATACTTTCCAATAGTTGACTTCACTACATTGCAGGTGTTTGTGTACGATCCAAGAAACGAGATTGTGACTGAGTGGACTAGGGTCGATGATATTGAGGCGGCAGGTCCAGACGACGAGGTATTTACCATCAGTCCTGACGGTGGTTTCATCCTCTTCGGCAACGGCATAGCTGGAAAGATACCACATATTCATGCTTACATAGCTGCATGCTACGACTATGTACCATATGTACAGTACATGCCTGAAGAAGAGTGGAGACTGATAGAGCCTACAGAAGTAAATCTGCAGCCACTGTTCAATTCAACTCACCGCGGCTTTGTCTATCTCTCTCATAAGGAGCTTTCGGTAGATAACCTGGTACTGCAGACTAATAGGTCTAGGGTACCAGACAGAGCAGAAACATATGGTCCTATCTCAGCTGGTAACGATTATGCACTGTTGACGTGTACTGCATTCGATAAGGATGGTGGTTCTGTGCCTGATGTTGATATATCATGGAAGCTAGATCCTTCCATGGGATACATCAACGGCGCCAGCCCACTGTATACTAGAGTGCAGACAACCACAGACAGCTCGGGCAAGACAAGAGTGGTCTATACCCCAGTACGTACGGCCGGCGACATGGGTACCACGGTCTATCTCTTTGATGGGCTCGGTAATCCACTTGACAATATTAAGACAACAGTAATAGCAAACGACACTCTCGAGCTCAGTGAGTTTGTAGAGGCGAACGTTGAAGATATATTTGTGTTCATGGTGATTGATGATGACCCACTCCAGCCCTATGATCCATACACAAGGACTGGCGGACGTAGGGTTATCCTATATCGGTACGACGAAGACGAGGGAGACTACGTATTAGTTAAGCCCACAAGCGTGGTTAACAAGGATAATCTAGTATTTGACTATGCACTTCCTACACCAAGTACATATCCGAACTTGGTACAGTATGACGTGATCACAGATAGGATCATCGAGGCTAAGGCCACAACGATTAATCCTGTGACAGGTCTCTTGATAGAATCAAATCCGATCAAGTTCTATCTAGATATCCCAGAGAGCCAGAAGGGTGTTTACACTCTGCCAACTACTACAGACAAGACTGGCTCTACACTAGATAGTGCTGTTTACCTTACAATAGATAGGTTCGGCACAATTAAGTTTATCTTCGAGGCCGAAGATAGCATAGATCCTGGTCAAGCACTGACCACGACGACAACATCTACTACGACTACTACGACAACTACCGTAGAAGGATTGTGGGCAGTTGATCCTCTCTGGTCTGAAGCTGGTTCGCAAGAGTACCAAAATAGACAGTATCGTCAAATTATCTCATCACCTCTCTTGTCCGGAAGTGCAAATAAAATCAGAATACAATTTGTGGCACACGAGACTCAAGATACGGTGATTACAGGTTCTTCCATAGGTCTAAGACTTAGTGTCGATGACTATGACGGTCCACCAACAAGAGTTACATTCGATGGAGGCAATAGTGGCACTACTATTTTGGCAGGTCAGACTAAATGGTCAGACTGGATTGATTTTACTATTAGCGATGCTAATGAATATCTAGTACACTATGCAAGTACAGGTAATCCTAGCTTCTTCTATATCTACAGATGGGTCGGTGGTGCAGGTGAAGACCCAGGCCCTACGTATTATAAGACATCGGCTGGCGACGACACTATGACAGAAAGCGTGGCATACGTTGTTGATAATTCAGTTGAGAGTCATATACAGGCAATACAGGGTACAACAATATAGCCTAAGAGGACTACAGCAATGGCTGAAGACAAATTCAAGGACATATTCACTAACAGACCCACTTTCGTTCAGGGTGAACAACCAACGGGCAGGAAGTTTACCCAATGGGCCCAGCAGACCGATCTGGCTTTTCTAGAGCTAGAAAAAGCCATCGGTAATATGTGGGGGAGCTTCTATATTTCAGGAGATGTGTCCCCAATACTGGCTAACACATTAGCGCGAGCAATTGGCTCGCTAGACCGCATCAATCCGCTAGTACCACACGATGTCACGGTAGCCGGATATCAGCAGAACACAATCGCTGGCCAGAACTATTTATGGTTAGATCTGTTTCCTACGACTAGTGATGGTTCGTGGTTAACAGCTTCAACTGAAGCAGGGCTTGTACCGGGACAGTATCAGTCCAACAGAACTGACCTTGCACTTAGTGGTGACTGGACTGTTGTTGGTCGCAAGATTTATACCTTTGATATTATGTCTGGTGCTGGCTCAGATATTACCTACAATGGTACAACTGGTGATGGCACAGGCGGTACACCAGAGGGTGACCTCGGTACCTATTTCACGGTTATTCCACACTTAGCCCAGTTGACTGGCGTAGAGAATACAGCCTGTAGTGTAACAAAACAAGAGCTCTCGGGAGAGACATACTATGAGGTAGTTCTGCCCAAGTATCTTGTTGACTACAACGGCGATGTTCCAATCGTAGGTACTGATGTGCAGTTAAAATTGCCTCCACAGGCAGTTTTGACGCCAGGAACTGAGATACCTCATGGTATAATAAGACTATGGGATGCAGGTGATCCAGTTGATATAACTCTATCGCAGCCTATCACTGACAGTGCCCGGTACTATGCTGTCAACGATACGACTTTCCATATTTACAATGTAGTCCTTGAAGGCTTTGAAGGCCAGGATGTCGGATACGAAGTTAACACCAGGTACTTCACGGTAACTGGTGGTAGCTCCATTGCTGAGACACTCGGGAAAGCCTGGGAACGTATGTTCACCCACACCCACGGCCCATATGATTTTATCCCGGGTGTTAAACACCCCGAACTAGACGACCTCGAGCCCAACGGCCTTGATATAGATGGTAGTCCGTTATCATGGTTACTTGACTACTCTACTCAGTCAATTGTAGCCAACAACGCTCACCCACAATACATGTACCGCGAAGGTTTTCAAATCGCTGATCCAGGCTCCTACTATAACATGATGGTAGGTGACCTGGTGCTGTCCAGTATTACAGAGAGCAGTGGCGATCGGTACAGAAACCTATTGTACGACTCACATAAGATCCAGTTTGGGTCCAACTCAGGTCCATACATCTACTTTGACTTCGATGATGATTACCTGACATTTCTCGGTATAGGGAATGGGTTTCAGTTTGGTCAAACTGGTGCTACTGGTGGTGAAGACAATGTCAAGATGTGGGAGCAGTTAGAGGTAGTAGGAGACGTAAGCTTCTTAGCTGATCTTTCAGTTGCAGCAGAGTTCACTCTCAATACCTACATGGTTGATGAGATCTCTAACGACGATACCATGGCTAGTGACAGTGCTACTGCCCTTTGTACTGAGGCAGCCATTAAAGGCTATGTTGATACCGAGGTGGCCAAGCCACTGGATATTCCGAGTGGTACCATTATTCTTAGTGACACATATCCGATTACTGGTTATACATATCTTGAAGACCAGGATGATTTGGTTGTTATCATCACCGGTACTGCGAGTGGTACTGATGTTGGTGACAATAACGCCGGAGCGTGGTCATCTCCAGTAGCGGATCACGGTCACAGGTTCCACACTGATCCTAAGCAGTGCTGGGACGAGAATGGTGACCTTGTTAACTTTTATACTGGTCAAACCGGGAAGACTACTCAGGGTCTCATAGTAAACGTATGGCATGCTGATTCAAAGGCTGCCGCTGGTGATAGATGGACAGAGCATGTTGCGGGTGGAGATGCAGACGATACTTGGCGACCACCAGCAAGATTGTTTGGTAGATTTCAGAGAAACTAGAAAGGATAAATTATGATTAGAGACATGAGCGGCAAACAGTGTCCCTTCAGTAAAAAGCTTGACTGTAAGAAATGTAGGCTTTGGAGACAGGGGTGGAAGCTTGTCGGTGTCGAGAAGCGCAAGGAAGAAGTAGGTGACTGTGTCTTCCATCTTTTATGTGACAATATAGAGATGGAACATATTGCAATACGTAATACTCAGTCAATCATGGATCATGTAAGACAGTCTTCTCTATTTACTGCGCTAGCTATGCTTGCTGATTCGGCAAGTGCAAAGTCAGAACTTAAACGTTTAATAGCCAGAAATGTAGATGGTATGGAGAGGATGCTCGGCGTATCAGAAAAGAAGGAGAGCGACCTCGAAACACTGCTCAAGATGATAGACGAGGAAACAAAGGATGCCACTCGAAAGATCACCGATTAGGTTCGCGTTTGATATCACAGAGAGTGAGAAGCGTCACAGCTTTGATGTACGGGTGCGTGTCTCCAACCCTTATCATTTCATCCGCTTTCGAGAGCAGACACCAGAGGAAGCAGTAGGTCTTGGTTTTGTAGCTCTGCCAGATCTCTCCAGCAGAGAGAATGTCTCTATACAGCCCATAGATTACTACCCCCTAGAGAACCGGCCAGGTGTCTACGGGGAAGAAATATATCAGGCAGCATCTTTTAACACCAATCTTGGCAAGTTTCGCATTACAGAGATCTTTAAGAAGAATCCTTCCGGATTGGATACCCCGCTGTACTATCAGCATGATATCACAATCACTACAGATCTTTACGTACAGACAGGGTCCGATGTTGTTGTCTTGGACAAGAACTTCGATCCTGTTGATCCTGATACTTACCTAGTATGGCAGGGTCCTGAGACTGTCACGATATTTCATAACTACGAGGCCTCATTTGATCCAGTGAGCGGTGACTATGAGGCCTACTATGTGTCCTATCCTCTGTGGGATAGCACAACACAGAACCAAAGGGAGTACGTGGTGCTCCTGGAGCCAGAGCCAAGATTCAGGGAGGCAACAGATGAGGACTATGACGAGTTCTTGCAGCTTCCAGATGACATTCCCATCTACACAGCACAGGAAGACGACGGTGATTTTCTAGTTACAATTGAATATGATATAGTGAATGAGTCACCAATGAACGACCTGTATGGCTCTGCAAGTTTGATCTATGCGTATAGACCATCGACCCTCAATGAGATCGGCCCACTTTACCCGGCTAGCCTCTATCAAGAAGACCCATGGTTCCCACTCCTGACCAATGGATCCTTTTATACAAATGGAAGCAGATTCTATATTGAAGAGTTCAGTCAGCAGACATTCATTCCCTATGAGCCGTACAAGCGCCAGATTCTCGAGGAAGCTGTCATTCTTGAGAACAAGCTCTTAATGACACAGCATGGTAACCTCTATGTCGATCCTACAGATGGATTTCACCTTGATATTGTAATATTGAACCAGGATGGAAATCCGAAGTGGGCCATCTCTACTAACACAGATTTAGACTATTACGTCAATGAGTTCGGTGAGAAGACAACCATTCCCTATGATCACACGGGAATAGTCAGCTATAATGAGCGAGACGGTCTCATCCAGATTAGCTATACGCTACTGGATCCGTCTGATATAGTACAGGTATCGTACTACTACGTAGAATACGACTTCGAGTATAATCAGGTAAACCTCAACCCCATCTATGACGAAGACATGGTCGGTAGAACGGTCGTGCTATTTATTCAGCCTTATAACGAGGGCGATGCAGTACCTGAAGCCACAGTATTCCACCTGCTTCTAGATGAGGAAAATAATATAATTGATACCAACGCTCTTGCTGGGTACAGCGTGGTTCCCTACGGTGGCAACTTCTCCAAGGGTACCATCATAATGAATCGCGACTATACTGGCGACGCCGACGTATCCTGGGAGGTAGAGATAGTCACAGCTAACTCAGTATATGGCGACGTGACCGATGCTGAGTTCAAGTTCCGTCAGGGTACTGGTGCATGGTCAAGTCCTATCACGGTTACGGGCGACTGGCAGGCGCTAGACTTAGACGTAGAGATCAAGTTCCTGCCCGCGGACGCCGGCCAAGATTTCTATGTTGGAGACACATGGGACATTAATGTAGAGGCGAATGTTACAGGACTAGATGAGAACGTGATCGGCATGCACTACGATACATTTGTATCGCTATACTGTCTGCCAGTACCAGATACTACGACCACAACCACCACTACGACAACGTAGGATATAAAAGATGGCAACCAATAGATTTCTAGTAGTAGCTAAATATGCGGTAGGTTCCAACAGGGGTCTCAAGGACATACAGCTCGTTGATACCAGAGTACAAGGTGGAGGTATCAAGGAGGATCTAGTCGAGACCTTTAAAGGCTCTTACCCACAGGTAAGGTGGTTCCACGACATAGGTCACTACGACGGTACGCCCTTCCCGGGCGCCTCGGCAGTGCTAGTTGACCTACCTGCCAGCCTATTAGAAGCCAATGGTGGTGTGCTCACAAAAGCTCAAATCGATTCAATCGTTAAGCACCACCTGTCGTTTGGTGTCTATCCCGTCATAAGGTTCTACTGTACCAACACAGGCCTCATCAAGCATGAGACTGTAACAGATTCCAGCGGTGCAGGTGACTGGGTGGTGTCGGAGGGCCTAACATGTCCAGCTCCAGATGGCGAAGTGCTTTGTATATTTGAACCAACTACTACCACATCTACATCAACTACGACAACAACCACAGCGGGTTGCGGACCTCCACTCGATCATTTTTGTGACAACAGTATAGATCCACTCTGGACAGTTGATGTCAATTCACCCGGTACTGCTACTGAGCCACCTGGAACCGACTTTGTAGTTACTGGTGGCAGTGGCATACTGGCCAGCAATAGCTGTGCAGCGGTGAGTGGTGCATATAAAACTTACAGTGGTGATTTTGATGTAACAGCAGTTGTTTCAGATATAGATGGTGTCAATATGTGGCAATATTGTGGACTAGTCGGTAGAATCGATGACATTAATTTTGTGTATGCCTGCGTACCTGATCTCATAACAAAAGTCCAAGGGAATCACTGTACAGCAGGTTCTGGTAATGGCGACAATGAATTCTGGGATGGAACCTTTCCTCTCTACATAAGAATAGCCCGGGTATCTAACGATTTCTATATATACATTTCGAATAATGGTTCAAGTTGGACAGAGATTGTGCCGCCCATTACACGCCTTAGTGATTCTAGAGATTGTCAGGTTTGGCTACATTCAGGATACCTTTCAGGTCTTGGTTCACCACAGACTATCAAGTTTGATTGGTTTGGTAACACAACAGATATACCTGATGATTGGTAAAAGAACAGTAAAACATTAGTCTAGGAGGACTAAAGAGTGGACGGAGACCTATCCTATGAGAAAGATAGAGTTATTCTTAGATATTTTTCACAAGATTGGGAACTACCATGTAAATTTTTAAAAGACAACGAATGTTTAATATATGATATAAGACCCGTAGCTTGTAGAGACTTTCCATTTCGCGAAGAGGGATATAAATCAACTTGTATAGGTATAAAAGATGGCAGTAAGAAGAAAGTTTAACAAATCATTTAAAGGTGTTCGGATGAGGTCTGGACACATCTATACTTTTAAATATCAGGCTTGGGAACATGATCCTAGGCCTGTTATCATCTTGATGTATGCGCTTGATGGAATACATGAGAACACAGGACATCAACACAGATATTTTCAAGGTATTAATTTCACTTATATTCCACGATCAATAAGAAAGACATTCGCTAGAGATTGGGCAAAAATGGTTCAAAGAAATCCTAATATGAGGTTTACATGGGAAATGGTTCAAAGAAGATATCCTTATTTGAAGAACGCTGTAAGAAGATACTTCTTTAAACCTGATTATTATATAACAGAATTAATAGAAGTTCCATGGGAAGATATGGAAAAAGTAATCGTATCTACATGGAGTAAAGACTTTAGTAAGAAACTGAAGATGTCTCTATTGGCTAAGTTTAGACGAGCAATGGGAAGTAGATTTGGAGGAACAAGAAGAAGATAATGGCAGCGAGCGCTTACCCATATACAATTTACAGTGATTACATTGACGAAGATTTAACATGGTTCCCTGTAACTCTATCTATGAATACAACTGCGGCTCCTGCTGGATTCTGGGAATCTCTTAATGCTTTATCCGCAGATGATGATTTCACAGATGTCGATGATGCCACGCCTAATGAAAGATTATGGTATACAGTAGATGCGGCTCCAACAATTGAAAGTAACAAATTGAGAGAATCGGTTGATTCTGGTAATACCAGAGAACGTCTTGGC
>Ga0224502_10000413_pt1 | contig 14046 bp, 11 predicted proteins | sample SF_Oct11_sed_USG_5_FD_169104 | JGI IMG/M metagenome (GOLD analysis project Ga0224502, IMG submission 169104) | Sediment microbial communities from San Francisco Bay, California, United States - SF_Oct11_sed_USGS_13 | ecosystem: Environmental > Aquatic > Marine > Sediment | place: USA... | reverse complement strand
CGGGTCAGGTTGACCGACCCCAACAGGCAGGAACCGTACGGCGGCAGGGGTTGCTCGCCACAGGGGTTCGTCGCGCGGATATTTTCGCAGAACCAGTTGTTGTTCATTTCGTTGACCTTGTCGATCAACACGAAGCCCGGCTCCGCGAAATCGTAGGTCGACGCCATGATCACATCCCACACGCGCCGGGCCGGCAGGGTCTTGTAGATCTTGCAGGCGACGAGGCCCTCGGGATTCGACACGTAGTTTCCGGCCTCGGGCCATTCCCGCCAGACGAACTGCGTCTCGTCCGAGATGTCGAGATCGTCCTGCTCCACTTCCTTCTGGGTGACGGGGAATGCGAGGCGCCAGTCGTCTTCGTTGATCACGGCCTGCATGAACTCGTCGGTGACGAGCAGAGACAGGTTGAACTGCCTCAGGCGCCCGTCTTCGCGCTTGGCACGAATGAAGTCCATGACGTCGGGATGACCGATGTCGAAGGTGCCCATCTGCGCCCCACGCCGCCCACCGGCCGACGAGACCGTGAAGCACATCTTGTCGTATATATCCATGAACGACAGCGGACCCGAGGTATAGGCGCCGGCGCCGGTCACATACGCGCCTTTCGGCCGCAACGTGGAAAATTCGTAACCGATGCCACAACCGGCCTTCAGCGTCAGACCGGCCTCGTGCACCTTGTTGAGGATATTGTCCATCGAGTCGCCGACGGTTCCCGACACGGTGCAGTTGATGGTGGACGTGGCCGGCTTGTGTTCCTGGGCGCCCGCATTCGACATTATCCGCCCCGCGGGAATCGCACCGCTCCGGAGCGCCCAGAGGAATTCGTTGAAATAGTGCTCCTGCTTGGATTCCGGTTCGACTTTCGCAAGTGCCTTGGCGACTCGCTTGTACGTATCGTCGATCGTGTCGTCGAGTTTCGTGCCGTCTTTTGCAATAAGCCGGTATTTGGCGTCCCAGATGTCGAGTGACGCAGGTTGAAATTCGATATCGGCGACCGCTTGCGCATCCAGATGAACGGCAGACTTCATTGGTAAAAATACTCCCCTTGACACCCTTCGGGATCCCGAAGCCAGGTGTTTTCCCTTTTTTTTTGCGAGGGAATAGCTGCCCTCTCGCCGCTTGTCGAATTGTTGGCGGCGAGCGTCAGAGGTGGCCTCCAGACCCTCGTTGACTAGACACAAGATGTTGTGTCCGACTAGGCACAAGATTATGCCCGTAGCGTGTCTCTGTCAAGGGTTTGGCCGATTTTTTTTCTAAGCTTTTATATGTTTAAAAACAATTAGTTACAGAATATACCGCATTCCCATTATTAAAAACTGGCCGAAAAAAAATTACCCGTTTGTAAAAGTTCTTACCCACTACATGTAGTGCCATTAAGTGAAGTCGCCCGAGTGGCCCGGCAACAGCCATCCGGCAGCGCGACACGAGGCGTTGCGCTGCCTTGATATTGCCGGGCGAGCCCACAGATAGCCGATCAACAGGTAATCAACGGCCGCCGGCAACGCGACCGTAGACCATAACTCAAGGAGTAGACAACCATGAATCTGACACGTTTTGAGCCCTGGAATATCGTAGACATGCTGCACAGGGACCTCGACCGGCTTGCCGCAAGACGCATACCGGCAGCGGACGGTGATGCTGCCGTCACCGACTGGGTACCGGCGGTCGACATCATCGAAGAAAAAGAGCGTTTCGTGCTGCGCGCGGATGTTCCGGGCGTGGATCCCGCTGACATTGAAGTCAGCATGGATGCAGGCGTGCTGAGTGTCGCCGGCCAGCGGAACCAGGAAGCGCGAGACAAAGACGCAGGCCTGCAGCGCATGGAACGCGTTGCCGGCCGGTTCTTCCGCCGCTTCTCACTGCCCGACACCGCCGACGCCGAGCACGTCAAGGCACAGTGCAGGAACGGTATTCTGGAGGTATCGATCCCCAAGCTGCCGGAAGTCCGGGCGCGCCGCATCGAAGTCGAAGCGGCCTGAGTCCGACGGGCGTGGGCGCGACGATCGGTCGCGCTCACGCATCAACGAATGCCGCAGCCGTCGACCGTCGCGGTACGGTGCCCTCATCGGAGCGGCCAACCGGAACTTAACCGCCTTGATCGTGTCGACGGCATTAGGCCTATAATCCCGAATTCACAGGCGATTCAGCCTTGTTGCCGTACGTTGACATACGGCGTCCGTAAGCTTGAGGCAAGCAATTGATGATGAGGAAAATCCCAGTATTCACCGCCGCCCTGCTCGTACTCCTGTCGGCGACCACGTGGGCGGCTCTCCCGGCTATGGTCAATGACGACGAACTGCCCAGCCTGGCTCCGCTGGTAGACAAAGTCTCGCCGGCCGTCGTCAATATCCGGGTCAGCCAGACGGTTGCCGCGGGTGGCCATTTCGGCGATGAGGCCTTCCGCCGCTTTTTCGGCCTGCCCGACATACCGGGCGGCGGGCAGCGCGAGGTTGCCAGCGCGGGATCGGGCGTCATCGTCGACGCCGAAAACGGCTATATCCTGACCAACCACCACGTAGTGGACCAGGCCGACCAGATCCAGATATCCACGATCGACGGCGACGTCTTCGACGCGGAAGTGGTCGGGTCGGACGCCGCTACCGACATCGCTGTCCTCAAGGTGGATGCCAGCGGGCTGACCGATATGCCGATCGGCGATTCGGAAGGCGTGCGAGTCGGCGACTTCGTGCTCGCGATCGGCAACCCGTTCGGGCTCGGTCACACGGTGACGTCGGGCATAGTCAGCGCGCTGGGCCGCAGCGGCATCAGTCGCGACGGCTACGAGGATTTCATCCAGACCGACGCCTCGATCAACCCGGGTAACTCGGGAGGCGCGCTGGTGAACCTGCGCGGCGAGCTGGTCGGCATCAACTCGGCGATCATCAGCCGTACCGGCGGCAATGTCGGCATCGGCTTCGCTGTACCGACGGAAATCGCAGGGTCGATCATGCGCCAGATTCTCGATTTCGGCGAAGTCCGGCGTGGCCTGCTCGGCGTTTCCATCGCCCCGGTGGACGCGGAGGTGGCAAAAGCGCTGAATACTTCCGTGACCAGTGGCGCCCTGATCACCCGTGTCGAGCCAGGCTCCGCGGCGGAAGAGGCCGGCCTGCAGGTCGACGACATTATCGTTGCCGTCAACAACAAGAAGATCGGTGACGCAGCGGAGCTGCGGAATACGATCGGCCTGATGCGTTCGGGCGACGAGGTCGATATCGAGTACGTGCGTGGTAACGACCGGCGCAAGTCGACGACGGCGCTCGGCCAGCAGCAGACGACGGCTAGCGTCGGCGCAGAAATCCATCCCGGCCTGGTTGGTGCTCAGTTCGCCGAAGCCTCGACCACGGGTGATGACGGTGTCGAGGTGGCCTCCGTCGAACCGGGAAGCCCCGCGGCGCAGCGGGGATTGCGCGCCGGCGACATCATTACGGCGATCAACCGGCGACCCGTCAGGTCATTGAATGAACTCAACGAGATCGCGTCGTCCAACCGCATACTGTTCCTGCTGGTGCAGCGTGGCGATCGCGCGCTGATGCTGCAGGTTCGCTGACGGCAGGCGGCATGACACGACGACCGGGGCGCCTCAGGGCGCCCCGGTTTCTTTTTGCGACGTATTCGGTTGCGCAACTTTTCGCCGCTGCGTAAGGTCTTACTCTGCAGTTTTTTCTCTTGCGCAGTGGATCTCACAACAACGATGTCAGCGGACCAGTCCCTCAAGAAACTCGTGGCCTGCGCCGTCGCCATACTGGGGCTGATTCTCCAGGGACCGGCAATGGCGGACAGCGATGCCGAACGGCAACGCGAACTATTCCGCCAGGTCTATTCGGACGTCGAACGCGGCAACTGGGATGCGGTCGATGCCCTGAGCGCGGCGGAACGCAAACTGTTGCAGGAGTATGTGTTATGGCCCGACCTGCGTGCCGCCTGGTTCCGCGCGGCGATCCGCAAGGCAGACCGCCACCGCATCGAGGCCTTCCTCGAGCGTTACGGTACGCTCAGGCCGGCGCGCGAGCTGCGGTACCGTTATGCGCTTCATCTCGCGGACATCGGGCTACTCGACCGGTTCCTGACTGTCTACAAGGAAAACTACCAGGAACGCGGCGTTGCCAGGCTGGACTGCATTGCGCTGCAGGCGGAAATCGGAAACGGAAACGGCGACGGTATCGCGTCGAGAGGCCGAAAGCTTTGGCTGACCGGCCACAGCCAGGCCGACGAGTGCGATCCTGTGTTCGAGCACATGCGGGAACACGGCCAGCTGACGGAGGCCGACTACCGCGCGCGGTATGCACTCGCGATCGAGGCCCGTGAATTCGCCCGGGCACGCTGGCTGGCCCGGTCGCTCGACGAGGCGTTGCTCGAGCAGGCAAATGACTGGCTTCAGGCCCAATCGAAGCCTGAGCGCTTTGTCGAGACACACGGGCGGAAAGCGGGCGATGAACTGTTGCAGGAGCAAATCGCCTACGCGATTGCACGAATTACTTATCGCGACCCGGTAAAAGCGCTGGAGCTGTGGAACGACCTGCAGGATAGCGTGCGATTTCCGGCGTCACTTCGCCATTCGACGCTCCGTCACATCGCCTTGTGGACGGCGCGGGACAATCTCCCGGGTGCCTACGAACTGTTGACGAGCCTGCCAGAGGAGGCTCGGGACGCGGAAGTCATGCGGTGGCGCGCCAGGGCCAGCCTCCGCGCCGAACGGTGGGCGGAACTGCTGAATGACATTGCGGCGATGACGGCGGATGAGCGCAATTCGGAAGAGTGGCGCTACTGGCGCGGCATGGCGCTGGCGCGAACCGGCGATGGAGATGCCGCGGGTAATTTACTCCGAACGCTCGCCGGCGAGCGTAGTTATTACGGCTTCCTTGCCGCGGACGAGCTCGGCGTCGCCTACGCGTTCGATCACGCCACGCTGAAGGGCGACGAAGCAGTAATCGAGACCCTCTCCCGCCGGGATGACCTGGTCCGTGCACGCGAATTATTCCTGGTCGGGCTGGACAGCCGCGGCCGGTCCGAGTGGGATAGCGCCGTTGCCGGATTGTCTGCGACGGAAAAGACCCACGCCGCCGTGCTCGCACACCGCTGGAGCTGGCATTCGCGCGCTATCGCGACGGCCGCTGCCGCCCGGCAGTACGACGACCTGGCATTGCGATACCCGCTGCCGTTCAGGGAGTCATTCGAACAGCACGCCTCCTCGGCCAGCATTCCCGCAACGTGGGCGCTCGGCGTCGCCCGCAGTGAAAGCCTGTTCATGCGCGACGTTCGTTCACGCGCCGGGGCCGTCGGCCTGATGCAGCTCATGCCCGCCACCGGCCGCGAAGTTGCACGCCAGATTCAACTGGCCTATTCCGGGCTCGATACGCTAACCGATCCGAATCAGAACATCCTGCTCGGCACGTCCTACCTCGGCAGCATGGTCGAGCGTTACGACGGCAACCACGTGCTTGCCACCGCCGCGTACAATGCCGGACCGCATCGCGTCGACCGGTGGCTGCCGCAGTCGGAAGTCGTCGATGCGCGCATCTGGATCGAAAACATTCCCTTCAACGAAACCCGCAAGTACGTCCGGCGCGTGATGGCGGCGGAAACCATTTTCCACTGGCGCCTCACCGGCGAAATGCGGCGCCTGTCGGAACGCCTGCCACAAGTGGAACCCCTGCCCGCCGATCCGCGGCTGGCCAGTCGCTAGTCGCGGCCAAGGTCTTGCCGCCGGTTCGCCAGCGCATCCAGGCGCGCGTGGCGTTCGGACCGGTCGAGTTTCGCTATGTTCTCCGCCTCTTCGTAAAGGCAGTCGAGCACGGATCCGCAATCGGCATACAGCGCCAGGAACGCCGTTACATGCCCGTCGTAGAGCGACATCGGCAACAGGCGCGCGTTGTTCAGGTCGCCGGTCAGCCAGTGATTCTCGCTGCGGCCCGCCGCCCTGAGTTCCGCGCGAGCCTCTGAAGCCAGCTGTTCGAGGCGCGCGGACTTGAGAGCGCGCATGGCGTCTGCGTCGATAGCCCGGCCGTAATACCCGGCAAGATCGTCCTTTGCCGCACTGACGAGTTCGACCAGGCGCCGGTGCAGTTCTTTCTGCGACCGGTAACGCGCCATGTCGCCTTGTTTGCCGTTCTCCGCGAGCCATCGCTCGATGCCGATCGCTTCGACCGCTGTCGCGAAGGATTCGTTGAATCCCGTGTCATCCTTGATGTACAGGACCTGGTGCGCCAGTTCATGGAACAGCGTGGACACGAGTCTTACGTCGTCCCACCGCATCATCGTATTCAGGACAGGGTCGGCGAAGTTGCCGAGCGTCGAATAGGCCGGAACGCCCCCGACCGCCACATCGAATCCCTTGCGCCGGAGCCTGTCAGCCTCCTCCTGCGCGGCGGTTTCGGAAAAATAGCCGCGGTAACTGACGCAGCCGACGATGGGATAGCACCACTCGTGCGCCCGGAGCGAAAATTCCGGGGCCGCGAACACGTTCCAGACCACGAAGTCGCGCTCGAGGTCGGAATAGGACCGGTAGCTCTTGTTGTCCGGCAATCCCAGTTCGTCGATAGAGAATTGCCGTGCTGCCTGTACCAACTGCAGCCGGCGACTCAGGTCAGCCTCCGTCTCCGGGCTTGCAAGGATCTCGTCGATCGGCTCGCGCTTGCTTAATACTTCGATCTGGCCCCGCGTCGCCTGGACGTAGTAACAGGCCGAGAGCAGGCAACAAAGCCCGCCAATGGCAGTGGTCCTGCGAACAGATCCTGAATTCACGGGCAGCCTGGAAAGGTCGGTTTGCTAGAATCGCGCGATGCAAGTGTACCTCGTCGGTGGCGCTGTTCGTGATGAGCAGCTGGGACTTCCCGTAAAAGAGCGGGACTGGTGCGTCGTTGGCGCGAGGCCGGAGGAGATGATCCACGCGGGCTACAAACGAGTCGGCAAGGACTTCCCCGTCTTCCTGCACCCCACGACCGGCGAAGAGTATGCGCTGGCGCGCACGGAGCGAAAGACGGCGGCGGGCTACCATGGATTCGAGTTCCACACGGATCCGGGCGTTACCATCGAGGACGACCTCGGACGCCGCGACCTGACCATCAATGCGATAGCCAGGGACTCGAACGGCGCCCTGGTGGATCCTTACGGTGGTGTTGCGGACATACGGGATCGCATCCTGCGTCACGTCTCCGGCGCCTTCGTCGAAGACCCGGTGCGGGTGCTGAGAGTTGCGCGTTTCGCCGCACGCTTCGCATCCCTGGGGTTCGTGATCGCATCCGAAACGATGTCGCTGATGCGCGCGATGGCGGCCAACGGGGAGATCGACGCGCTCGTTCCTGACCGCGTGTGGAGGGAAACCGGGCTCGCGCTCCTCGGTCCGGACAGCCGTGTCTACTTCGAGACCCTGCGCGAATGCGGTGCGCTGGGGATCCTGTTCCCCGAGGTCGACAGGCTGTTCGGCACGCCGCAACCCGCAGAATGGCACCCGGAGATCGATACGGGCCTGCACGTCATGATGGTGCTCGACCAGGCCGAGCGTTTGTCGCCGGATCTCGAAGTTCGATTCGCCGCGCTGGTGCACGACCTCGGCAAGGGCACGACCCGGAAGCATGCCCTGCCGAGCCACCCCGGGCACGAACGGCGCGGAGCGAAGCTCATCCGCCGCCTGGCGGAGCGCCTGCCCGTGCCGAATGCCTGCCGCGACCTGGGAATTCTCGTGGCGGAGTATCACACTCATTGCCATCGCGCCTTCGAATTGCGCGCGGCGACGATTCTGCGAGTGCTCGAGGCGACCGACGCCTTCCGCAGGCCGCGCCGCTTCGAACAGTTCCTGCTGGCCTGCGAAGCCGATGCGCGCGGCCGCAAGGGACTCGAAGACCGGCACTACGACCAGGTCGACCTTTTGCGCGGGGCGTTCGCGGCGGCCAGCGGTGTGGATGCGGCGGCTATCGCGGCCGAGCACGAGGGCAAGGCGATCGGTGAGGCGATCCGCCGCAAGCGGCTCGAGGCTGTCGAAGCATTTCGCGCGGGCTTTCAGCCAACGTCGTAGAAATCGCGCAAGACAGGCTCTGCCTAGACGATCACGTAGACAATCACAGCGGCAAGCGCGATTCGATACAGGGCGAAGGGCAACAGCCCGATCCGGCTCACGAAGCGCATGAAGAAGTCGATGCTGACGTAGGCGACGACGGCGGCTACCAGTGCGGCGACTGACAGCTGCGCCCAGGCAACCTCCTCCCCGCTCATGAGCAGGCTGCCCAGTTCGTACACGGTCGCCAGCAGTATCACCGGCACCGATAACAGGAACGAGAAGCGGGCGGCATCCTGGCGGTCGAATCCGAGCATGCGGCCTGCCGAGATCGTTACGCCAGACCGCGACGTCCCCGGCACGAGCGCCAGCGCCTGGGCGCAGCCGATGATCAGCGCATCGCGAAGCGTTACGTCGGCGACTATCCTGTCGCGACGACCGAACCGGTCTGCCAGCACCATGATGATCGCATAGCCCGACAGCGTGAACACGATCACGGCGGGGCTCCTGAGGTTCGCCTCGATCCAGCCGGCCAGCGCGAGGCCGGCGACAGCAGCCGGCACCGTGCCTATCCCCAGCGCCACGGCCATGCGGCCTTCCAGCGTCTGGTAATCCGCCTTCATCAGGTACTTCGCACCGCGAAACAGGGCGAAGATGTCGTCACGGAAAAACAGGCACACAGCGAGCAGTGACCCGAAATGTACGGCGACGTCGAAAGCGAGGCCCTGGTCGGCCCATCCTGCGGCCGACGGCACGAGCACGAGATGCCCGGAACTCGAAATCGGCAGGAACTCCGTGAGTCCCTGGACAATCGCGAGCACGACGACCTGCAGCCAGGTCACGATCGTTTCCCTTTCGTCGGCGGTGTCATCATAGAGTGTGGGTCCTGTCGGCTGAATCGAATGCGGTGGGCTCGGGGATGTCTCCGCGGGCGAGGCAGAGGCACTTCACGTTTTCGCCCATCTCCCCGGGCAGAGTCAACATTTTGATCTGTGCGGCGGTCTGCAGCTGTGATTCGATCGGCATCTCCGCAAAGTCATTCAGCTCGGCGTCGATGCCCGCGGCCAGCAGGAACTGCGCCTGGCTGAGATAGCCGAGAATCTCGAGACCGGCGCTGACTGCCGCATCCGCAATGGCGCTGAAATCCACCCACGCGGTAAGGTCCTGGATGCCGGGCAGGATCAGCGGGTCGCTGTGCACACGGTGCCGGAAATGGCAGCGCAACCAGCCTTCGCCGCGATCGGCCGCGTAATACTCGCGCCGGCTTACCCCGTAATCGAACAGCATGGCCATGCCGTGCTCGAGTGTCTGCGCGACATCAGCAATCCATGCCGGCGCCGCCAGCGATACTTCGGAGCGGTAGTGGTCCGGGAGCCGCCGGCCGATGTCGTTTTCGATCGCTGCGACGGCGTTCGCCAGCACCGCGGGCGCGGGCTCGTCGACGAAGACGAATTCGCCGCCCTCTTCGCAGACGCGCAGCTGGTAGACGCCGCCACTCCTGCGCATGAAACGCTCGACGGGCAATGCATCCAGCACCTCGTTTGCGATCACGACGCCGCGATGCGTCTCGGGCAAACGATCCAGCCAGCGGATACGTCCGGCAAGCCCGGGCAATGCTTCGCGCAACAGGCGCTGCTGGCGCTCGCGCAGGTCGGCAGAGACTTCCATGATCCTGTACTCGGCGGGCAGCACGTCGAGTTCAGCGAGAGTGCGCAACACTTCCAGCGCAAGCCTGCCGCTCCCGGCACCGAATTCGAGCACCGATCCACCGCGAATCGCCCGCAACACGGGGGCGCAATGCTTCGCGACGACGCGGCCGAACAATGGCGAGATCTCCGGTGCGGTCACGAAATCGCCGCCGGCGCCGAACTTGCGCGTGCCTGCGCTGTAATAACCGAGACCCGGTGCATACAGCGCGTAGTGCATGAATTCCGCAAAGCTGATGCTGCCGCCGGCGTCGCGTATCCGCTCGCGAATATAATCGGCGCAACGCGCGCTGTGCGCCGCGCTGACCGCGTCGGGTTGCGGCAGTGAAGTTGCGTACTCGTGTTGCATGTCGCGTCGTTCGTCTTTCAGAATGTCGCCTTTATAACGTGGCCCGCAAAAAATTGCCGGCGGGCGAGGATTATCGTCGTTACATGAGCAACCCACACGGTCTCGAAGGCCATGTCGCGCTGGTGACCGGCGCGGCGCGGCGGGTCGGCGCAGAGATTGCCACACAACTGCACGCGGTGGGCGCCGACGTCGGCGTTCATTATCGTCATTCCGCGAAGGATGCCGAGGATCTGGTGGCGCGCCTGAACGGGCTGCGGCCGGATTCCGCGGCCGCGTTCCAGGCGGACCTCCTCGACGTCGCCTCGATACCGTCACTGGCCGAAGCCGTGATTCGGTGGCGCGGCGGGATCGACGTCCTGGTGAACAACGCGTCGACATTCTACCCGACACCACTGGGCGAGATTACGGAAGCGCAGTGGGACGATCTCGTGGGCAGCAATCTCAAGGCGCCGCTATTCCTGTCGCAGGCTTTGGCGGACAGCCTCCGCGAGCGCCGCGGCAACATCGTCAACATCGTCGATATTCATGCGCAGCGCCCGCTACGCAACCATCCTGTATACGGCCCCGCGAAGGCGGGTCTGGCGATGCTCACGCGCGCGCTGGCTAAGGACCTCGCTCCCGAAGTGCGGGTGAACGGCGTCTCGCCGGGGGCGATCCTGTGGCCGGAGAGCGACATGAGCGACGAGATCAAGGCGTCGATCATCGACGAAGTGCCGCTGGCGCGCGCCGGAGAGCCTGCCGACATCGCCGGTTGCGTGCTCTACCTGGTACGCGACGCGACGTACGTGACCGGCCAGATCGTGACCGTCGACGGTGGCCGCTCGATAGGCTGGTAGGCACTACAACGCGTTCGCGAACTCCCGGGCAGGCGTACCCTTTAGCTCCAGTCGCGGCGACGGCGGCGTCGCTTCGAGCTTCATCTGCGCCGCCGGCACCGACACGGGCGGACAGGCCCCGGTGCCGAGATACGTCAGCGCCACCTCGATATTCGGGTCGTCGTCGGCCCCGACAGCGACGCTCAGGTCGTCCGGCGCCGCGCAGTCGACGGGCAAGCCGAAGAAGAAATCGCCGAAATCGTCGGCATTCAGTGTCTGGAACGCCGTCGGCCGCAGGATCTTTTCGCAGAACTCGACGCCCACCTGGCCGACCGGCTTGCCAAAGGTGTTCGCGCCCACGACGGCAACCTCGACGTGTGCGTCCATGCCGTTGATCACGATTTCGCTCGCCGATGCCGTGCCCCCCGAAGCGATGACCACGAGACGGACCAGGTTGACGGAATTCGCCTGGCGATCGAAGAATTCCGTCCTGTCGTTCGCCGGCGCCTGCAGCTCGTTGAACACTGTCTTTGAAAACGCCAGGTTCTCCGCAACGATGCCGCCGAGGAAGTCGCCCAGCAGTTCGGCCGTAGTGACGAGGCCCCCGCCGTTGTAGCGCAGGTCGAGAATGATGTCGTAGACGTCCTGCGCGAGGAAGTCCGCGAACACGGCGTCCATCTCCGCGTCGGCGGTGCTGATGAAGGTCGCCAGTTCCATGTACCCGACGGGTGGTCGTACCCTGTTGGGGTCGGTGATGATTCGGGCCTGCGGCACCGGGTCGATCGTAACGATGTCCTTGGTGATCTCTGCTGTGAACTCGGCGCCGTCGACCTCGCGCATCGTAAATTCCAGCGGCGAAAGGTCGAACAGGGCACTTACGCCCGCGACGCCCTCCTCCGCCACGATGTCGGCAATGGTGCGCCCGTTGAGCGCGAGAATCTGCTGGCCTCTCGCAAGCCCCGCCCGGTTCGCGGGGCTGTCGGCAAACACGCGGGTCAGGCGCAAGTCGTTGCCTTCGAACTTGCTGCCGAACCCGAAGCCCTCGAACTTGCCTTCGCCGAAAAACGCCTGTTCCGCCGCAGCGGCGTTGATGAAGCTGAAGCGGTCGACCGGATTGTCGATCCCGTCGTCCGGCGTCAGGTCCGGACTGAATGTGGTGAGGAATGCGAGCAGCTCTTCCGGCGTGGCGAACTGGTCCAGATCCACCTCAGCAGGCAGCAGGTCGTTCCAGAAATACCACTCGCGCATCCTGTCGAGCACGAATTGCTTCTGGCCATCCGCCGAGCAGGCCTCAACCGAAGCCTCGCCCGTGTCGCCGTCCCCGGATGAACAAGCCGCCGCCAGCAGAGCAGTCAAGACTATGACGATATTGCGCATTCACTCTCCGTTGCTGCGGAAGCAGCGTTGATTGGCCGGTATCTTATCCAACCGTCACCGGCCGCGAATGCGAAACTGTCGTCCCTTTTGAGTGTATCCCGGATTTTCTGGTCCCGATGTTTACAGAATAAGGTCGACCCGCGTCAGCGCATGGCTTCCGCGATCGAATTCGCGCCAGTGATCGCCGATCGTCTTGCCGGTCACCGGGTGCACGAAATCGGGCGCGATGTCGGCCAGCGGCCTCATCACGAAGCTGTGCTCCAGGATGTCGCGGCGCGGCAGCCGCAGCGGCGGCTCCGGATCGATCCTGTCACCGTAGAGCAACAGGTCGATGTCGAGCGGCCTCGAGCTGTACTTGTCCCGCCCGCGCGTCCGCCCCGCCATCGCGTGAATGCGCTCGACGTGCTCGACCAGTTCGAACGGGCTCATCTCGGTCCCGAGTGCCACCACCAGGTTCAGGAAATCGGGCCCCTCGAAACCCAGTGCGGCACTCCTGTAGACCGGCGACACTCTCACTTCACCGAAAAGGCGCCTCAATTCGTTAACCGCCAGCCGCAGGTTCTTCTCGGCGTCGATATTGCTGCCGAGGCCGAGATAGACCACCCCCACGCATCACCCCTGGCGTGGTTCTTGGCCACGCTCAATGATCACTCCGACATCCTGTGCGCCGCGGATGGCGCCAGGCTTGTTTACCCGCACGCGGACCCACGGCACGCCGAATTCGCCGGTAACGATGGCGGCGATGCGCTCGGCGAGGGTCTCGACCAGCTGAAACTCCGAATCCCCGACGAAGCTCTGCAGGCGCTTCGCGACGAGCTTGTAATTCAGCGTGTCCTCCACGTCGTCGCTCTCCGCGGCCTTGCGGATGTCCGCCGCCATGTCCAGGTCGATTTCGACTGTCTGGCGGATCTTGCGCTCCCAGTCCCAGATGCCGATCACGGCGTCGACCTTAAGCTTGTGAAGGAAGATGATGTCCATACGAATTCGCTTGTCAGTTCCTGTCTGCCGGCGCCACGAGTGAGTCGAGCGCCCAGCGTGCCTGCGCCCGAATTTCGCCGATCGGGCGCGCATCTGCAAGGCGGAGTGCGCCGGCCACGGCAATCATCGCCCCGTTGTCCGTGCAGTACGCCATCCTGGGATAAAAAACCTCGCCGGGGAACCGGTCTGCCATCTCCCGGCGCAGCAGCCTGTTCGCGCCGACGCCACCGGCGACGACGATGCGCGACAGGTCTGCGCTCTTCGCGGCACGAATCGCTTTTGTAACCAGCGTGTCCACCGCCGCCCTCTGGAACGACGCCGCGATATCCGCGCGGCAGCTGTCGAGCTCGGCGCGCTCGCTGGCCTTGCGAACCTCGATCATCACGGCCGTTTTCAGGCCGCTGAAACTGAAATCGTGTCCGGGCCGGTTCAGCATCGGCCGCGGGAAATCGAATGCGCCATCATCACCGTGCTCCGCGAGCGCGGCCAGTGCCGGACCGCCCGGGTAACCCAGGCCCAGGAGCTTGGCGGTCTTGTCGAACGCCTCGCCGACCGCATCATCGACGGTGGTGCCGAGCAGTTGGTATTCGCCGAGCGCGCGCACCGATATCAGCATCGAATGCCCTCCCGACACCAGCAGTGCGAGGAACGGGAACTCGGGCGGATCCTCCTCGAGCATGGGCGCGAGCAGGTGCCCCTCCATGTGGTGCACCGGGACGACCGGGCAGCCCCAGGCCAGCCCGAGGCCGGCCGCCATGCCGCCGCCGACCATCAGCGCACCGACCAGCCCGGGTCCCGCGGTGTACGCAATCGCGTCCGAACGCTTCACGC
>Ga0224502_10000412_pt1 | contig 14063 bp, 13 predicted proteins | sample SF_Oct11_sed_USG_5_FD_169104 | JGI IMG/M metagenome (GOLD analysis project Ga0224502, IMG submission 169104) | Sediment microbial communities from San Francisco Bay, California, United States - SF_Oct11_sed_USGS_13 | ecosystem: Environmental > Aquatic > Marine > Sediment | place: USA... | reverse complement strand
GGTCCCGAACAACAGCAGCGCCACGGCAGCCATCGAAACCGTTACCCGGCGGCGGAGCGAAAAATCAACGACACGCATAGCCTCTCCCTATGTGCAGCTCAGAAAAAGCACCGATGATCTCGTGGGATCTTAGTGAAATCAGGGTTTAGTTATTCAACGAGTGTGGCTCGCCACTGTCCTCAACTCCTAATTCCTAATTCCTCATTCCTAATTCGCTAGAGCGTCTTGATCTTCTGCCCATCGTCGAGGGCGCCTTGACCGGCGACGACGACGTTGTCACCTTCGGCGACACCGGAGATCACCTCGACCAGATCGCCCTCCTCGAGTCCGAGTTCGACGGCCTTCTTGACGGCGGTGCCATCCTCGGAAATGAAGACGTGGGCGGCGCGCAGCTCCCGAATAACCGACTCGCGGGGGAGGAGCAGGGCGGAGGGATGCTGCTCTCGCACGATGCCGATGCTGACGAAGGCCCCCGGTCGCACCCCGGACGGTGGTTGGACCGCTTCAACGGTCACCTTGACGGTGCCGGTGGCGGTGTCCACAACCGGCGCGATCTGGCGAATGCGGCCGGCGAAGCTGACCTTGGTGTTGGCGGCGAGTGCAATACGCACCTCGCGGCCCTCCTCGAGCTCGAGGACGTCACTCTCCGGCAGATAGATGCGGGCCACCAACGGGTTGTAGTCGGCCACGGTGAAGAGCTCGTCGCCCGGGCGCAGGTGTTGGCCCTGGGTGATGAACCGTTCGGTGACGCAGGCCGAGAAGGGGGCCCGGATCACGGTCTTGGCCAATAGCCACTCGGCTTCTGCAACCTCCTGGCTCGCGACCTCGAATTCCATTTTCAGCTTGTCGTAGGCTTCGGCCGAAATCAGCCCCTGATCGTGTGTTCCTTCGGCACGGTCGAGCGCTGCCTTGGCGTTGGAGGCCTTCAGTTCGACCTTGCTCAGGGCGATCTTGGCCTCGTCCTGGACGAGAACTGCGAGGATCTGGCCCTTGTTGACCAGGTCGCCCTCTTCCACCAGCAATCGTTCCACGCGACCCTCGGCCTCGGAAAGAACCTTGACCTGGTCTTCGGCAACCAGATTGGCAGTGGCCGAAATATATGAGGTGATGGCACCGGAGGTGACCTCGGCCACCTCTACCGGAACCGCGATCTCTTCGTCCTCTTCAGTCTCGGCCTCGTTCGCGCCTGTGTTCTCGGCTTCCTGCTCGACAGCTTCGGTCGAGTTCTGTTCGGCGGCTTCGCTCTCAGGCGCGTCCTCGGTGGACTGGGCACTCACCCAAAGCACCGTGCCGGTGGCAATGGCGAGCACTGCGACCAGGCTGATAATGCGGAATCGTGTTCGGGTTTTCTGTGTCATGAGGCCTCCTGTCGTTGCCTTGTTCACCCTATAAAACGCAACAGAGTCAAAAAGGTTAACGGGAGACGCCGAAATTAGTTCTGATGGGTAGGTTAGAGCGGATGGCCTGGTCGGTTTGTTCAGATGAATGATGCAAGATGCAACGCCAATAGCCGTTCACCGGCCTATCGTCTAGAGCTCTTTCTCTATCGGGATCCAGCCCAGGAACGTCGATATCCTTCAGCCCATGGCCCCGACGCCTCATATCGCTGGCTTCAACTCGATCAGCACGATGTCGGAGTCTTCGGTCAATCGGTCAAAGACGATGTGTTTGCCGTCTGGGGTAATGTCGAAGGTGCGCATCGTGTCCGTCGAGGCGAGTTGGGTCAGCCGGCGGCTCTTCATCGTGGCGAGGTCGAGCAGCCAGAAATCCAGACGATTTCCCTTTCCACGCATGTAAACCAGACCCGAGCCGTCCGGAAGGAAGCGCATGCGCTCGCCGGCCCGGAAGACCTCGATCTCCGGCAGCTTGACCTTTTCTCCATCGAGGCGGATAGCCACCAGTGCTGAAACGACGTTGACCTGCGGGCCGGCGTAAATGATCTGACTGCCGTCCGGCGACCACACGGGATTCAACGCCTCGCCGTCGGCCAGACGTTCCGGCGAGCCGCCATTGATCGGAATCTTGAAGAGCCCCGGGACACCGTCTGCACTCCCCCCGGTGACGATCCATTGCCCATCCGGCGACCACGCCGCTGCTCCGCGGGCATCCACGTCTTCCGACAACACTCTGAGCTCCGCACCGTCCGCGCTGAGTATGTTCACGCGCCAGCCGCCACCGCGTCGCAACAGCAGCGCGACCGATTGACCGTCGGGTGAGACCGCCGCCGGCTCGAGCAAAGCGGTCTCGCTGCCCCTCCAAATCTCAGAGACCGTGCCCTCCCGATAGCGCCACAATCCATCGCCGCTCCCTCGAGAGGAGAGGAAGAACAACGACGAGCCGCCGAAACGCGGGGCGAGTGCACGCGTCGTTGGCAGGTCGGCAAAGGGTTCGACATCACTTTCTGCGGCCGGGCGATCGAGGATCGGCACGCTCCACAGTCCGGCTCGAAGTTCCTGGACAGTTGCCACAAGGCGGCGCCGGTCGCTGCTGCCGGCAACCGAAGCGTATTGTTCGAGCCCGACACTCGCACGTCGGGAGACCTTGGTCTCAACGTCTACCGCCCACAGCCAGGGGCCGGCTCCATCCACATCGCGCGCGCTGTAAAGCACCGTCCTCCCATCGATGGGGGTGGGATAACTCACATCCAGCTTTCCTCGTGTCAGCTGCTCCAAGTCCTCGCCGTTGGCCCGCACCCGCCACAGATCCATCTCGAGGGTCGCCGGACGGCCACGGGAGAAGTAGAGATACTGCCCGTCCAACGACCAGATCGGATAGTGCTGGTGGGTTCCCGCCGGTGAACCGAGAATCATCCGACTGTTCGAACCATCGCGATTGGCAATGTAGAGCGGGTCCCCCGCGAGGCGTTCGTGGTAGGCGAGCTGCGAGCCGTCGGGCGACCAGGTCACGTTGACGACGTGTTCGCCGAGGAAGTTACGCATCGGCCCGCCCAGCAGGGGCATCGACCGAACCCTCAGCCAGGGACCGCCACCGAACCAGATCTCCGACCCGTCGGCGCTGAACCCGACGCTGCGCACGGGTGCGCGGGCGTCCTCCACCTCGAACTCCGCAGCCAGTTTGCGGAATTCACCCGTTCCGATTTGCCCGACGAAAGCCTCGAATGGTCCGTCGCGGTCGGAGACAAACGCGACGAACCTGCCATCAGGCGATATCGATGCGTCAAACTCTGATCCTTCAAAATCAGTGATCTTGGTAAATCTGGCGCCGGCAAGCGGGTTTTCTATCCGGGTGGTGGATTGATCGGCGGCAGGCCCAAGGACTGACAGCAGTGTGGCGGCCAGGCTCGCGATCAGGGCGATGGCCAACACCGCTGCGGCGATCTTGTATCTGTGCGTGGTGCTCCCAATATGTGGCGGAGAGGGATCTGCGTCTTCCAACTCGATCCGTGCGTCGGCGATGTTGTGGAGCCGATTGCGTGCATCCTTGGCAAGGCACCGCCGCAGCATGCGCCGTACGGCCGCCGGTGTCTCGGTCGGGAGAAGGCTCCATTCCGGCTCACGGTGAAGGATTGCCCCGATCGAATCAGAGACTGTGGCGTCGCCAAACAACCTCTGACCGGTTAGACACTCCCACACGACGCACGCGAACGACCAGATGTCGCTGCGCTGGTCGACCGCCTGACCGCGCGCCTGCTCCGGGCTCATGTAGGCCGCCGTTCCGAGGATTATTCCCGCCACCGAACCGGCGGATGTCCTTGTCGGCGAGGAGGTCAGTTCCTCGTCTGACCCAGGTGATGGCTCGAGGGTTTTTGCGAGACCGAAGTCGAGTATTTTGACCCTTCCATCGGACGATACCTTGATGTTCGCGGGTTTGAGGTCTCGGTGGACGACGCCGCTCTGGTGCGCCGCCTCGAGCGCCTCGGCCATCTGGCGGGCGACGTCGAGGGCCTCCGCGATTGACAAAGGGCCTCGGGCCAACCGCTGGGCTAGATCCTCTCCGGGGACCAATTCCATTGCGATGAAGCGAGTGAGATCAGCGTCGTGTACCCCAAATACCGAAGCGAGTCCGGGATGGTTGAGCGACGCCAGCAGCTTGGCCTCGCGCTCGAATCGTGCGAGTCGTTCACGATCGTCGGCAAATGCGCCGGGAAGGATCTTGATCGCCACCTCGCGATCGAGGGTGGTATCGACAGCTCTCCACACCACGCCCATCCCGCCTTCGCCGATCTTGTCGACCAGGTGGTAGTGGAGAAGTGTTTCGCCTGATTGTGGAGACATCGTCGCAATTGTACACCCTGGCGAGAAAAATGCCACACGGCAGTGCCATATCCCTTTGAACGGGCATCACCCAGAGCAGGCAGCTACAGCTCTTTCTCCATCGGGATCCAGCTCATGAAGCGCAGGGTGAACCGCTTCCAGGCCGTTGTGCCCGGTTCTTTGTTCCAAACCTCGGGACCGTCGGGCCCTTCGGCGGTCCACTGGAGTTTGTCCTTTTCGTCGAGGGTCACCCGGTAGCTGTTGACCGGCTCGAGATCGGTTTCCATGATTTCGAGGACTTTCTCGGCGAACTCTTCACTGTCGATGAGCAAGCCGATTTCTGAATTCCAGATCCGGGATCGTGGATCCATGTTGTAGGAACCAATCATGCTGAGCCGCCGGTCGACCACGAAGGCCTTGGCGTGGAGCCCGGCGTGTGACTCGGCGACTCGGCTTTCCACCTGATTGTAGTGTTCGAGAATCTCGGGGTCCGGCCGCAATTCGTGAAGCTCGATGCCGGCCTCGAGCATCGCCTTGCGGTACTTCATGTAGTGGGCGTGAACCGTGGAGTGGTTATTGGACTTCAGTGAATTGGTCAGGATGCGGACGCGCACGCCGCGCTCTGTCATCGTGGCTGTTTTGGCGATCCCCTCCTCGGTGGGGATCAAGTAGGCGGTCTCGATCACGAACTCGCTTTCGGCCAACTCCGTCAGCTCGTTGGTGAGCTCCACGAACGCCGACTCGGAGCCCGTCTGGAACCGCTCGAGAGAGTCGATGATGATCTCGGTCTCGGCCCACACCAATTCGTCGGCCAGCTGCTCGAGAGTCTCGCGAATTTCTTCGGCATTCCTCGGCACCGTATAAGGGAGGGCATCCAATTCATCGAGAATTGCCTTCAGCTCTTCCCGCCCTCTTTTCAGCGCGCCGGCTTCGACCGGCTTCTTGAGCAGGACCGTGATCGGTACGGCCGCAGGGCTATTCCAGTACATGTCGAAGGCTTCGCCCGCGTCTTTGGCGGCCGGTCCGACCGCCAGGACGTCGAGGTCACGGAAGTTGAGCTTCTCATCGACGCCGAAGTAGTCGTCGCCGATGTTTCGTCCGCCGAGCACCGCTACCGCGCTGTCGACGAGGAAGATCTTGTTGTGCATGCGGTGGTCGAGGCTGCCCTTGTGGTAGACCATATTGGCGCCCTTGCCGGCGCCTCGAGAGCCCATCGGGTTGTAGACCCGGACCTCCATATTCGGGTGGGAGTCGATGGCCGCGTAGTCGTTGTCTCGGCCGGAGTGGTAGATGTCGTCGATCAGGATGCGAACGTGGACCCCGCGGTCGGCGGCCTCGAGCGCCCGGTAGAGCAGCAGGCTTCCGGTGAGGTCACCCTTCCACAGGTAGTACTGCAGATCGAGGCTCTTCTCGGCGAGATAGGCACCGCCAAATCGCGCGCGGAAGGCCTCCTTCGGGTTGGCAAGCAGGCGCACGCCGGAGAGCGACGGGTCGGCTGGCGCGTAATCGTCGAAGAAGGCGCCGAGCTGAGTTTGTTGTGGCTTCTGCCAGGAGTGGCTGGGCACCTGCTCGAAATCGGCGGGGATTGAGGCGCATGCACTGAGCGCGAGGAGAATCGCGTAGGACAAGAATGTTTTAAAACTCAGTTGTCGTTTCATGGCGCAAAGGTAGCACGCGAGATGCAGAAAACCCCTCACAGGTTTCAACGGAGACAGGTCATCGTTGGGATCTACCGGTCGCGCCCCGCGAAGTGCCGATAGAGAAAAATGGTCGCTCCCAGGGCGATCGCGAACAGGATTGCCGGGACCACAACGCTCCACATCACGCCGCCAAACGGCGGCTCGGCGGGGAGGGGCTCTGGAGACGCCTGGGCGGCAGCGGCGGCGACGGCGCCGACCAGGGCCAAAGTAGCGATCCGCGAGGTCATTGCTCACTCTCGTCGCTGCTGCGGTGGTGCTTCCTCCACGCCCACCATGCGACTCCCATCCCCAGCAAGGAGGCCAGGTAGGCGATGCTCATCCCGATCAGGGTCACCAATCCGCGATCCATCATCCCTCCACGCCGAGTGATGCGTCATCCCAGCGCACGCTCCGCTCGAGCTCTTCGAGGTATTTCGTCTGGGTTGTCTCGAACTCCTCGGACACCGCTCGCAGCTTGGGGTCAATCACCCAGTAGATGGCGGCCGCGCCAGCTATAGCTGCGAGCACCAGCCACAGGCCGGAGATTTGGAGCAGCAGCAGCTTGGTGAGCCCGAAGAGGGTAAAGGCAAAGACCAGCGGCGACAGCACGATGACAATCCAGTCCTCCCGCGTCCAATCGCCGGCCTGCTCCGCCGTCCATGTGCGGCGGATCAAGGGGCGGCCAGCGGACGCCGAGGCGTCGGTGGACTTCTCATCGATCAGGCCTCGCCGCACGGCCTCGCGACGGACCGGCCCCCACCAACCCAGCGGTCGGGTCATCATGTAGAAACGAACCAGCTGATCCATCTTTTCGGCTTTGGTGAGCAGGGTCGCGGGAAGGAAGATCGCCACTCCGAGCGCCATCAGCATCCAGAACTGCAGGTAGTCCGGGAGTTTCGGCAGGACCCCGAAGGCGGGCAACACCCACACCACCAGCCAGGAGATGCCGAGGTTGGCGATCCACGAGCTGAGGTACCCCCACGCGTTGAATCTCCACCAGACGACCTGGAGGATGTTGGGCAGCCAGATCCCGGCCATCATCAGCCAGAGGGCGAAGATCAGCCACTGGGTGATCTCCTCCATCATCAAGCCATAGAAAAATGAGCCGAGAAGTAGCACGACGGTTGCAGCGCGGCCGACCCACACCAGTGTCCGCTCTCTGGCCTGGGGGTTGAGATAGCGCTGATAGATGTCGCGGGTGAAGTAGAGGGCGCCGAGATTGAGGTGGCTCGAGATGGTCGAGAGGTGGATCGCGAGCAGGGCGCCGAAAAAGACACCCACCAGACCCATTGGCAGGAGCTCGAAGCCGAGCCGGAACCAGCCGAGCTCGTACTCGGCGGCCGAGCTGATATTGGGTGCCAGCACAAAGAAGGCGAGAATGCCGACGGCCCAGACCGCGTTGCGGACCAGGGTGATGGCGCCTCCGGCCCACAGTCCATAGGCGGCGTCGCGAACGGTCTTTGCCGACTGGATTCGTTGAGCTTCGACGTACCAGTCGATGCTGGTCCCCATCCCGAAACCGCCGATGACCGCGATGACCAGCATGGTGAGCCACCACACCGCCGGGAAATCACCGCTGAACCAACCGGTGAAGGCCAATGGGTCCAGGCGCCACGCATCGCCGAGCTCGATCACCCGGGCAGTGATTGCGTCGGGGCCGCCGACCGCCGCGATCCCGGCCGCCGACACCACCACGATCGCGAAAATGGCGACGATGCCTTGCAGGAAGTCTCCCATCACCACGCCCCAATAGCCCGCCGCCAGCGTGTACACCGCGGTGATCACTGTCGGCACCACGAGACCGACCCACAACGGCCAACCAAATGCCATCTCGCAGACCTTGCCCATCGCCATGCCCACCCAGCCGAGGATGAACATGTTCATAAAGACCTGCCATCCGGCGAGCCATCCTCGCAGGAGCTCGGCGCCGAGACCGCCGAAGCGCAGAACCTGCCACTCGGCCTGGGTGTAGGCCAATGATCTTCGGAAGATCCGGGCCGAGACAAACGAGCCGATCGCCGTCCAGGCCATGAAGAACGTGTACCAGAGCCCGCGCAGGCCATGGGCGTAGACTACGCCGGTCACCCACATCGGGGTGTCCGTGGCTGTGTGGGTGCTGAAGACCGAAGAGGCCGGCAGCCACCAGGGCAGACCGCGACCGGCCAGGAAGAAGTCGGATTCGGAGCGGCGCGCGAGCCGGTAGAAGAAAAACGCGCCCCCGACCATCAGCATCAGAAAGGCGCCGGTCCAGAACCAGTCGAGCGCTGTGAAGTTTGCCAAGGTCTCTCCGTTGGCATCTTACAGATCGGCAGGGAAGAGAACAATGAACGGGTGGGCTGGGAATGCCAGCCTGCGAGCCGCTGCCCCTATTTGTGACTTCGTCGGCAGTGTCTATGAGATACAGTGTCTCTCTCGTGAAGTTCCCGGACCATTTTTCCGGCGTGGCCTCGGATTACGTGGCGTTCCGACCGCAATACCCGGCGGAGCTCTTCGAGTGGTTGGCCTCGATCTGCCCGCGGCATGAAGTTGCGTGGGACTGCGCCTGCGGCAGCGGGCAGGCGTCGGGTTCGCTGGCGTCTCATTTCGGCAGGGTCGTCGGGACGGACGCGAGCGCGACTCAGGTGGCCGTGGCGAAAGAAACCGAAACCACCCGATTCGTCGTCGCCACATCGGAGCAGGCCCCGCTGGCCGACAACGCCGTAGATCTGGTCGCCGTTGCGGCCGCCCTCCACTGGTTTGTTGGTGAAACGTTCTTTGCGGAAGTCCGCCGGATAGTTCGTTCGGGCGGAGTGTTTGCAGCGTGGTCGTACGGCATGCCGAACGTCGAATCCTATGAGGTTGAGAGCGTGGTGAATGCGTTCATCAACGGGCTCCTCGGGCCCTACTGGCCTCCGGAGATCCGCATGGTGCTCGACGGCTACACCTCGATCGATCTGCCGTTTGAAGAGTTGGGAGCTCCAGCGTTTGAATTGCAGGTGGAGTGGCCGCTCGGCCGGTTTTTGGGTTTCGCCCGCACGTGGTCGGCGGTCGGCCGGTACGTTGAAGAACGTGGTGAGGATCCTGTAACGAAACTCGCCGCCGAGCTCGAGGAACTCTGGGGAAGTTCGGGCGATCCGCTCCCTGTCAGTTATCGGCTCGACTTGCGGGCGGGGAGGGTGTGATGCGTGGAATCGCTACAATCCGGCGAGTGGAGGAAATATGAGCTCAGGAAACATCCCGGTCTTGAATGTCGTTGGAGACACGATCCCCCGCGCCTACGAAAGGGCGATCAAGGAAGTCTGGGAAAAGGGTGCGAGTATTCGCACGGAATACGATCGTCCCGAGGATCCACCGAGCCGCGATGCCACGGTGATGATCACCGTCGAGGATCCTTTCGGCCAGCCCCGGTTCCACCGCTCGTTCGCCGATGGTCTGGGAGGGCTCTCGGAGTACGTCATGGAAGTCGTCTACGGTGCCCACGACTACTGGATCAAACCGCGGGAAGAAATCCTCAAGGGCACCAAGAGCACGGACACCCGCTGGACCTACACCTACCACCGGCGGCTGGCCGAGTACGAGATGGAAGATCGAGTCATCGACCAGATCGACTACATGATCAAGAAGCTTTCGCGGACCGGGTACAGCCGGCGCGCCCAGGGCATCACCTGGAACGCGGTGCTCGACCCACCGACCGATCATCCACCGTGTCTGCAACGGATCTGGGGAAGGCTGCTGGAAGACGACGATGGAGACCTGGTCTTCAATATGAACAGCCACTGGCGGAGCCGCGATCTTTACAAGGCGTGGTTCGAGAATGTCATCGCACTTACGACACTCCAACGCATGATTGCCGAACGGATTTCTGAAGAAACCTCCCGGGAGGTTCGGGTCGGTCGCTATGTCGATATCAGCGACTCTCTCCATATCTACGGTTCCTACTTCAGGGAGATCGAAGGGGACGAGGAGAAAGGCGTCAAGAGCTTTTTCGAGAGGCTCGAGAGCCGATCCTTTGAAGACAGAACCTGGACCTCCGACTTCGTCCGGCCCCTCTTCATCGACGACAGCCTCGGAAAGGGTCTCAAACCCATGCTGGAGCGCGAGAAGGACATGCCGGAAGAGGTGCGGCAGGCTGTCGCGAAAGAACTCGAGGCGATGGAAAAGGACGACTACGTCGTATAGCGGGGGTGGCTGATCAGGACGTTGCGTCCGTTGTCTGACCTTTCTCCGCACGCCGTTTGATGCCCAACATGCACTTGCGCATCATGATGATCTCGCCGAGGTCGAGGAACAGTCGTGATCGGACGCCTCTGGCGTCGGCGCGAAGCCGCGTCACGAGTCGAGTGTTCGTTGGACTCTCGGGGTAGAGCCCCCAGACCCAGGTGGCGTTGGACCAGGTTCCTTCGACCTCGAAAACAAGAACCATGGATTGAGGGGGATCGAGTTCGGCCACCCTCACGTGGGCTGTCTTCGACAGAGGTATGAGATCGTTGATCTTCAGATTCTGGTACTCGGGAAGGATCCGCTCCGCGCTTGGGATGCCATCGTTGTCGAGCAGGTCATAGCTGTAGAAACCCGCGCGCCGGTAGCCGATCTGGACGATCCAGGGCCAGATCTCGTCGGGCGTTGCCTCGATCGTGACAGCCCGGGTGGCGTTAAAGGTCGGCCTCTCGAGTACCTCGTCCCCCGGCATGCTTCGGCCGATCTCTCCGTCCGTTGATCCCCAGGTCAGGGCCCACGGTCGGTAGAGGAACCACAGTGTTGCGGCAGCCAGGATCGCGAATATGAGGCACGCGATGTAGGCACGGATGAGAAAAGCCTTGCTCACCGTTCGACCCCCTGTCCTAAATGAGGAACGAACCGTAGCTGGCGACATTACGGGGAGTGTTTGGCCTCGAGCTGCAGCCCGAGCTGGATCGAAACGGCTCGGTCGACTTCCTCGAGCTCGGGAGGTGAGAGGCGCCCAAGGCGTTTCACGATGCGATGTTTGGCGACCGTCCGGATCTGATTGGCGACGGCGCGGGACGGTTTGGTGAGTCCGCTCGGCTTTGTTGCGACACGGGCTTCGTAAGGCCGGAGAGCCCGATCCGGAAGAGCCGTGATCGGAACGACCTGAACGACCGAATCGTATCGGCAGGCCGCGTTGTTAGAGAAAATGACTGCCGGGCGGGTCTTTCGAATCTCGCGCCCCTCGCCGGGGTCGAGGCGAACACGCACGATATCGCCCCGAGCGATCGCGACCTTCACTCGTCGACCTCTGCGTCGGCAGGCTCCCATTCGGTGGCGAGATCGGCGTTTTCAGCCGCGTCTTCGCGGTAAGCTGATTCGAGTTCTCTCTCGAGCTGTCGCGCACGGTAGTCCCGGACCGCGTCAGAAACGACCGCGCTGGTGTTCGGGACCTCGTAGAGAAAATCGGCGATGTCCTCGTCGACGGTGACCGTGATGCGTTTTTTGGGCATTCCGTTCTCCTAGTAAGAGAATCATAGCATACGATTCATCATACCATTCGTCAGAGCGGTCAGTACTCGATTGATTTGCCGACCGCACGGTGGCGGTCGATCCAGAAGGCCCAGATCACGAGCAGCCACTGCGCATGTCCCAACCAGGCAATCGCCATAGCGCTCGGCGGGGGCGGACCGAAGAGGTTGCTGAAGTAGATGATCAGCAGGAACCCGACCAGAGACCACAGTGCGATCGTTCCGGTGCGATCGAGAGCTCGGGTCGTCCGGACGTAAAGCCAGACACCGACCGCAAAGATGCCGAGCTCGACGACCAGCGTGGCCGGCAACGAGTTCCACAGCCCGAGACCGACCTTTGCGGTGCCTCCCGGTACGAGTGGGAGATCGGGGCGATGTGTCAGGAGGTCCAATACCCAATGGCTGAGGACAGCGGCGCCGCAGATCCATGCGCCTTTCGGGTATTTCCTCATCAGGAAGTAGGCGCCTGCAAAAAGAGTGGCCCAAATCAGCACGGCAATCAGGCTGTGGGTGATCGGATAGTCCGTGAAGTCGAGTGGTGTGACTCGAGTAATCCCGGGAGCGATCACCACTTTCTCGAGTCCGACGAGGAGAAGGGTGGGCCAGAGAAGGTCAACGAATTGTGCTGCCAGGAAGAGTGTCCCGAGAGACGCCTTTGGCGCGGCTGCCTTCGCTCCAAACCCGACTCCAATATGACCCAGGAACACAGATGAATCCTCCCGTAAGCGTGCGCTGTCGTTTCGATCTTCGTGCTGCGTCAAAGAATTTACAGGAGTGCGCGCTGTATGTCGCCCTCCGGCCGATCGAGAAGACAGAAGCGAATTGAAGAAGGGCGGGATATACCCCCCCTGCACATCGGTATATTTAACGATTCACCTGTAGGGGCGGCATATATGAACGATGTCAGGAGATCGGTTCCGGAATTTGCATTTCCCAGCCCTTCAGTACGCGGCGGGTATGACGTCCCTCGCGACCATCCGGAAGATGGCACTCTCGGTGTTCCAGGAGTTGCTGGTGAAATCACCGAGGAAGTTGTCTGCGGTCGTTACCACGACCAGATCGAGGGTAGGGACGACGGTAATGAATTGACCGCCGTGTCCCCAGGCGAAGTGGACCTCGTGGCCATCGACCTCTGCGTACCACCATAAGTTTCCATATCGGATGTTCCGATATGTCCCGTAGTCATCCCATGAGGTCGCAGAGTAGTCCTCGAGTGATTCGGCGACCCAGTCCGGATCGAGGATCTCCATCCCCCGCCAATAACCGTTCTTGAGAATCATCTGTCCGAAGAGTGCCAGTTGCAGCGGCGAAAGGTTTACGTCGCCCGGTCCGACACAGTAACCCAGAGGATCGCGGGGCCAATACTGCACTCGGTGGCCCATCGGACCGAAGAGGTGCCGGTTGGCGAGATCGAGAAGCGACATCCCGGTCGCTCGCGTGAGGATTCCCGACAAAAGGTGCGTTCCTGCATTCGAGTACGCCCAGCCCGTTCCGGGAGACCTTTCGAGAGGCCAGTCGACGATGATCAGCTGGAACCAGTCGCGGCTGTTGGTGAGGAGGCTGAAGAACTCTGTCGTGCTGTCGGAGGGGTATCCTGCCCGCATCTGTAGCAGATGCCGGATCGTGATGTCACGCTTGCTTCGATCGAGACCGGGAACATCGTATTCCGGAAAGAAATCGATCATCCGCTGGTCGAGGCTGACCAGGTACCCCTCGTCGAGGGCGATGCCTATCAGAGCGCCGACGATACTCTTGCCGACGGAAGCAACCGGCATCGGGGTCGTCCGAATCGGCACATCAAAGTACTCCTCTGCCACGAGACGTCCATGCCGCACGACCAGCATGCTGTACATGCGGGGGATCTCGGCAGCTCGCCCATACGCGGCAGCAAGCATGTCTGCATCCATCCCCTGATCCTCGGGGGTCGAGAGAGGGAGTGGGAACGGGATCCTTCTCGACGCCGGTCTTCTTGGAGTTGCCCCCCCCAACCCGGGAACGCAGGAAAAGAGGTATGCCAGGAGGACGATGAAGACGCACGCGGCGGCGGTCAACGAGAGGCTCCGTGGCCGTTGTTCGAACGATTGTGTCGGCTTCATCCGGACGTCCATTCGTTACTGGTCCTTACCGCCCTCGAAAAGGAGGGACGGGAAGATGCCGTTGCATCCAGCGTCGACGCCGGTGAAGTTTTCACCGACGGCATCCAGCAGACCGCTGAATCCGAGGTTTGCGTCGACGGTGAAAGTGACTGTCCACGTGATCTCGCCACCGTCGGGATAGGTGTCGGAGAACTCGACACCCTCGGCAAAGGACTCCACCGTGGCCGGAGTCAGATCGAAACCCCACTGAAATATCAACGGGCATTCCGCTTCTCCGTGGTCATCGGCTTTGTCGAAGTTGACATAGGTCCCGTTGATGGCCGTAACCGCTCCATCATCGATCACCAGGTTTCCGCCGGAAGCGAATGCCAGGCTGTCGTAGAGAGCAAACTGATAGGTGCCTTCGAGGGATTCGGCTCCGACGCCGAATGACGGCTCGAGGGTCGTCGGATCCTGGCTCAGCTCGTGGTTGTCGATCTTCGATCCCAGGATCACGACCGAGCCGGATGTCACCCGGACCGCCGCCGTGGCGTTGAGCAGTTCGCCGATGTCCCAGTCCCACAGGTTGGTGACTTCAGACAGCCAGGGCTCGTAGGGCTCGAGTGTCACGGTGGAGGTGTC
>Ga0224502_10000401_pt1 | contig 14239 bp, 13 predicted proteins | sample SF_Oct11_sed_USG_5_FD_169104 | JGI IMG/M metagenome (GOLD analysis project Ga0224502, IMG submission 169104) | Sediment microbial communities from San Francisco Bay, California, United States - SF_Oct11_sed_USGS_13 | ecosystem: Environmental > Aquatic > Marine > Sediment | place: USA... | reverse complement strand
TGAGTGTAAAGTGCCTAAAGTGATCTAAAATGCCTAAAGTTAAGGTGTTCCCGTCAATTTAATATAATATAAAAAGCCGGAGAGTAGCGACTCCTTAACTTTAGATCACTTCAAACTTTAGTCACTTGTAACTTTTCCGGTTTGTCTGGGTTAGGATTATTATTTCATATAAATAGTGGAAAGAGGCTATTCGCTTTTGCCTTCGACCAACAATCATGAGACACCTAAAAGTTTACATAATATATCTTATCAGACATTATAAGGTGGTAAAATATAAACACCCTATGTTTTTACCCCTTCAAAAGCGAAACCTGCTTATGGCGTTGTTTCAGGTTTTATGTTGAATGGCATGATCAACTGTGATAATCATCTTCTTTCTAAACCAAGTTGTTAAATTGATGGTTTCCCAAATAAATGCAAATTATTAAAAGAAAATATTAAAACTTAATGAATTCATACCCCAGTATCCATTACATGGGCCCCTCAAATACAGATCAACGTCGAATCTACGCTGTTTCAGAGCTCACTTCAGATATTAAAGATATACTTGAAAAAACCTATCCATTTATATGGATTTACGGTGAAATATCGAATTTTAATATTCCGGCTTCCGGCCATTTTTATTTTACGGTCAAAGATGAACATGCTCAGATCAATGCGGTTATGTTTAGAAATCAAAATCGGAATTTAAAATTTAAGCCTGTAGACGGGATAAGTATTATAGGGCTTGGCAGAATCAGTGTTTATGAGCCTCGTGGAACATATCAGATTATTTTTGAGTATCTTGAACCAAAAGGTACAGGCGCCATCCAACTGGCCTTTGAACAGCTAAAAAAACGTCTTGCAGATGAAGGGTTGTTTGATGAGAAACACAAAAAGCCCCTACCCTTTTTACCTGGAAAAATCAGTATCATTACTTCACCCACCGGAGCTGTTGTGCACGACATTTTAAATATTATCGATCGTCGTTTCTCAAACATTTATCTTGAAATTGTCCCCGTCAAAGTACAGGGATATGGTGCTGAAGACGAGATTATATCCGCCATCGAGATGATAAATGACCGATGTGATTCAGATGTAGCAATTTTGGCAAGAGGCGGTGGTTCATTGGAAGATTTTCATGCGTTCAATTCAGAGGATGTTGCCAGAGCTGTTTTTTCTTCTAAGATTCCGATAATTTCAGCAGTTGGTCATGAAACCGATTTTAGCATAACAGATTTTGTTGCGGACTTTCGAGCACCAACGCCATCTGCTGCCGCTGAAATTGCAGTTCCTCTGAAGAAAGATCTTAATCGTAAATGTGAGGAACTTTCAGAAGTTTTGACAACCCGCTTTTTACGCTATTTCGGACATCTGCAAACTGTTTTAAAGGGAATGTCAAATCGACTGGTTCATCCCAACAGAAAAATAGTAGACTTAAGGCTTAGAACCGATGACATGCTGGGTCGACTTAACAGATCGTTTAAAAATAGCTTTCTAAAACATCATGAACGACTTTGGTGGCGTATCGAGAGACTTTTTTCCAATAATCCCTCAATACAGATAAAATTACTTAAAGATAAACTTGATATAAAGAATTCTAACATCAACGTATATATAAAAATATTATTAAGTAAAAAACAGTCAAGATTACGAGAGCTTGAAGCAAAGCTCCACACTCTAAGCCCTGAGGCTATTCTGGCAAGGGGATATAGTATCACCAGAACCATCCCGGATGCCGCTGTTATTAGAGATCCCCAAGATGTGTCCATTGGTCAGGATCTTGAAGTAATGGTTGCCGGGGGTGCATTTATTTGCTCGGTAAAAAGGAAATAACATCATGGCCAATCAGACCTTTGAAAAAGCGATGAATAAACTTGAAAAAATTGTTCAAGAGCTTGAATCCACTGATCTGCCGCTTGAAAAAGCGATAAAAAAGTTTGAAGAAGGTGTTCGGCTGTCCAAATTTTGTTCTGAAAAACTCGATGAAACTGAAAAAAGGATTACCATTCTGCTAAAGGACCAGAACGATCGTGTATTTGACAAACCGTTTATCTCGGACACCGAGTCTGATGATGAATAGTTTTGATCTGAAGTCATACCTTTCTTCTAAAAGAAAGCAAATCAACGAAACGCTTGATTCAATATTCGCGAATAATTCAGGTAAAATTGTAAAAGCCATGAAATATTCGCTTATGGCGGGCGGAAAACGGATAAGACCGGTTTTATGTGTGGCTGCTGCCGAAACAGTTGGAGGACAGAGCCAAGATGTAATCAGAGCTGCCTGTGCTCTTGAAATGATTCACACCTATTCGCTAATCCATGATGACCTTCCTGCAATGGACAACGACGAAATACGAAGGGGGCAGCCAACCTGTCATGTGGCCTTTGATGAAGCTACAGCGATTCTGGCTGGAGATGCTCTGCTGACCCTGGCTTTTGAGGTTCTTTCATCAACTGAGTTTGTCCAAGAAAATCTCGTTTTAAATTGGATGAAAGTTATACAGACTCTGTCGGCAGCTGCCGGATATAAGGGAATGATTGAAGGACAGATGCAGGACATGGCCGCCGAAGGCCACTTGCTTAGTTTAGAAGACCTCGAGAACATGCATGCCTTAAAAACAGGTGCTCTGATTGAAGCATCCGTAACTGTTGGTGCAATTTTAGGTAAAGGAAGCTTCGATCAGATCCAACAGCTTAAAATTTATGCAAAAAATATTGGGCTTGCATTTCAGATCACTGATGATTTATTGGACGTTGAAGGTGATCCAAATGTTATGGGAAAAGATGTGGGTTCGGATCGAGCACGAAGTAAAAGCACCTACCCTGCTCTTCTTGGAATAGAGCAATCAAAGCAATTCGCGAAAAAACTTGTAAACAATGGCTTGAAAGCACTTGATTATTTTGATAACAAAGCTCATCCTCTCCGGGCTATTGCATATTATATCGTTGATAGAAAAAAATAAGGGATCATAAAACGTTGAGCTTTCTTGAAAAAATTAATTCTCCTAAAGATTTAAAAGAGATGTCTAAAAACGATCTGCCGATTCTTGCATCAGAAATTCGGAAGATTATTATCGACGTGGTATCTAAAAATGGCGGCCATCTTGCACCAAGTCTGGGCGCTGTTGAACTGGCCATTGCCATCCACTATGTCTTTGACGCACCCGATGATAAAATTATATGGGATGTTGGACACCAGTCTTATGCGCATAAGCTGCTTACAGGAAGAAGAGAACGGTTTCACACCCTACGTCAGTATAATGGAATATGCGGGTTTACACGTATGAGTGAAAGCCCCTATGATGCATTTTCAACCGGCCACAGCAGCACTTCAATTTCTGCAGGGCTTGGAATTGCATGTGCCAAACGTTTAAAAAATGATAATTCAAAGGTTATCGCCGTTATAGGAGACGGCTCTATGACTGCAGGGCTTGCCTATGAAGGCCTTAATCAGGCAGGAGACATTAATAAAAATATTCTCGTTATACTTAACGACAATGATATGTCCATTGCACACAATGTAGGTGCTGTATCTTCTTTATTGAGCCGCGCATTTTCAGCAAAATATTTACAGGATTTTAAAAAGGAAGTGGGAGACTTTCTTAAATCTTTACCGAAATTTGGAGACGATATCTATCAATTTGCAAAGCGTTCCAAAGAATCCTTTAAAACGTTTATAACTCCTGGAATGTTGTTTGAAGCCTTTAATTTTGAATATTTTGGTCCTATAAACGGCCATAAACTTGATCATCTCATTGATATTCTAAATAATGTTAAATGTCTAAAGGAACCAGTACTTCTCCATGTAACGACGACAAAAGGCAAAGGATACCCACCTTCTGAAAAAAATCCAGTATATTTTCATGGTGTTGGATGCTTTGATCCTGATACTGGAGAAAGTGTAAAAGAAGATTGTACGATTCCGACATATACTCATGTTTTTGGACAAGCGTTGCTCAAAATGGCCTCAGAAGACGTTAGAATCATCGCGGTGACTGCTGCAATGCCCGAAGGTACAGGCCTCTCGGATTTTGCACATGCCTATCCGGATCGTTTTTTTGATGTGGGAATCGCTGAGCAGCACGCTGTAACTTTTGCAGCAGGATTAGCAACGGAAGGATTTAGGCCTGTAGTGGCCATATATTCAACGTTTTTGCAGCGCGCCTATGACCAGATATTACATGACGTGTGTATTGAGGCCGTTCCCGTTATTTTTGCAGTGGACCGCGGTGGAATTGTCGGTGAGGATGGAGCAACCCATAATGGTGTTTTTGATTTATCTTATCTTAGAAGTCTTCCCAACATGGTGGTCATGGCACCCAAGGATCAAAATGAACTTTGCAGAATGCTGACCACGGCTATCGCCCATGATGGCCCCATTGCGATTCGATATCCCAGGGGAACCGCTGAGGGTGAAAAAGTGGAAAATCAAGATGTCCCCATACCCATCGGCAAGGGGGAAGTGATTAAAAAAGGAGATGATGTTGTTATCTTCGCCATCGGTCGATCAGTTAACGAAGCACTTTCCGCTCATGGTATGCTCAAAGAGCATAATATTTTTGCGACGGTTGTAAATTGTCGTTTTGTAAAACCACTTGATGCTGAGTTAATAGGGTCTCTTTGCAGAAAAATACCGCGAATAATCACCGTTGAAGAGAATGTTCGCCAGGGAGGATTTGGAAGTGCGGTTTTGGAATGTCTGGCTGATCAGGAGATAACAGGGTTTCGTTTGAAATGTATCGGAATACCGGATACCTTTGTTGAACATGGTGCTCAGGAGTTTCTCAGGTCTAAATATGGTGTTGATGCCTCTGCTATATTCAATGCAGCGAAAAAGCTGATGAATGATGCCTGATGTCTGCAGGTAAAAAAAGACTCGATCGGGTCGTGGTAGAAAAAGGGCTTGTGCACAGTCGCCAACGCGCTCAAGCTCTTATTATGGCTGGGAAAGTTCTGGTTAACAACCATATTGTGGATAAATCCGGCACACTCGTTTTCCCAGATGACGATATTGTTCTTCAAGGGGATGATCATCCCTATGTTAGCAGAGGTGGCGTTAAACTCGAAAAAGCGCTTCATACCCTGGGAATCAATATCAACGGTTTTGTGTGTCTTGATGTGGGCGCATCCACGGGCGGTTTCACTGACTGTCTTTTACAACATGGTGCAGGCCGTGTGTATGCTGTAGATGTCGGTTACGGACAGCTGGCTTGGAAATTGAGGCAGAATCCTCGAGTTGTTGTTATCGAACGAATGAACATACGACACATGCAGCTTGAAACCCTTCCGCAACTCGTAGATCTTGTGACCATAGACGTTTCCTTTATTTCCCTGAAAAAGGTTGTTCCCGAGATATTAAAATTTATGAAAAAAAGTGCCGGAATTCTGGCGTTGATTAAACCCCAATTTGAGGTTGGGAAAAAGAATGTAGGAAAAGGTGGCGTGGTACGTGACCCGGTTCTTCATACTCAAGTTATCGAAAATCTTTCTGAATTTTTTGTAAAAAAGCATCTTTTCAGCGAATGGGTTATCCCCTCTCCTATATTGGGACCCAAAGGAAACCGAGAGTTTTTCATTTCATTAAAATATGAAGGTTGAGCTTGATTTTTTATAAATAAACCTATAAAAATTCTAGTTTTAGGATTATTGCTCAAATCTCGCACCGTTTATTTTCGGTTACATCAATAAAGCGTCATATGGGGTATTAAAATAAAATATATGGTGCCATATACGAGTGGGAAAATTGAGTTGTTATGTATCTAAGTCCACACTTTTTAAATTTTAGAAGAGAGGAGATTAAATGGCCGAAACAATAGAAAGTTTAAGGAACATTGCTTTTGCATCTCACGGCGGTGCTGGAAAAACTTCTCTGGCCGAAACAATGCTTTTTAATGCAGGCGTCATTAACAGAATTGGCCGCGTTGAAGACGGCAACACTGCAATGGACTTTGAGCCGGAAGAACTTAAACGCAACTCCAGCTTGAGCAGCGGATTCCATCAATTCAACTGGAAAAAACATACCGTTAGCCTCATTGATACACCCGGTGATCAAAATTTCTTTTCGGACACAAAGAGCTGTATGCAGGCTGCCGACAGCGCGGTTATTGTAGTGGATGCCGTAGACGGAGTAAAAGTTCAAACCGAACAAGCCTGGGATTTTGCTGAAGCATTTAATTTGCCATGTATTATTTTTATCAACAAACTCGATAGGGAGCGTGCGGATTTTATGCGCGCTTTCAAAGATGCTACCGACTGTTTTGAGCCGAAACCGATGATCATACAGATCCCGATAGGATCCGAAGCTAACTTTAGCGGAATCATCGACCTGATCAGCATGAAAGCTTACACCTATGATGCCAAAGGCAAAGCAACGAAAATCGACATCCCCTCAGATATGCAAGATATGGTTTCAGAAGAGCGAGAGGCTCTTGTGGAAAATGTTGTCGAGTCAGATGACGAGCTTCTGGAAAGGTATCTTGAAGGAGAACCGCTGTCAGATGATGAGATAATGGTTGCTTTAAAAAAAGGAATCTTGTCGCGCTCATTTGTTCCTGTTCTTTGTGGGTCGGTTACAAAAAATATCGGTGTCGATCTCTTGCAGGATTTCATTGTTCATTGCATGCCTTCACCGATGGATCGAGGCTCCTGGATCGCTGCTGATGCTTCCGGAGATGGCGAAATAGAATGTCGTCCTGATCCCGATGCGCCCTTCTCTGGTTTTGTTTTCAAAACTGTTGCCGATCCATTTGCCGGACGTCTTTCAATATTCAGGATTGTTTCGGGGACACTTGGGGCGGACGGAAATTTCTTCAACGTTAATAAAGACACAAGTGAGAGATATAACCAACTGTTAAGGCTTGCCGGAAAAGAACAAAAGCAAATTACCAAGGCCGGTCCAGGCGCAATTGTTGCGGTAGCCAAACTAAAAGAGACAACCACCGGTGATACCATTTGCAATAGTAGCCAAAAGGTTAAATTTAAATGCGCAGATCCCCTTCCGCCTTTGATTTCATTTGCCGTAAAAGCCAAGTCAAAAGGGGATGAGGACAAAGTATTCATCTCCTTATCAAAACTATTGGAAGAAGATATGTCCCTACAGCTTACACGCAATTCCGAAACAAAGCAGATTCTGTTATCCGGCCGTGGACAGGTTCATATTGAAGTTACGACTGAAAAACTCAAAAGAAAATTCAACGTTGAGGTCCAGTTGGATTCACCTAAAGTCCCCTATAAAGAGACCATTACCAAGAAAGTCAGGGTCCAGGGAAAACATAAAAAGCAGACCGGAGGCCATGGTCAGTTTGGTGACTGTTGGATTCAGATAGAACCGCTTCCCAGAGGAAAAGGTTTTGAGTTCGAAAATAAGATTGTTGGCGGTGCTATTCCCAGACAGTATATACCGGCTGTGGAAAAGGGTGTCATCGAATCGTCTCAAAAAGGGATTCTTACCGGGTTCCCGTGTGTCGATTTTAAAGTTATACTCGACGACGGCTCTTTTCATGCTGTAGATTCATCTGAAATGGCATTTAAAATCGCAGGTTCTCTCGCTTTCAGAAAGGCCGCCGCAGATGCCGGCGCTGTTCTTTTGGAACCGATTATGAATGTCTCAGTTATTACTCCGGATGAATACATGGGTGACATCATGGGAGATCTTAACAGCAGGCGTGGCCGAGTCCTTGGTATGGACAGCAAGGGTAAAAATCAGGTGATTAAAGCACAGGTGCCCATGTCCGAATTTTTAACCTATGCTCCTGATTTAAACTCAATTACCGGAGGCCGGGGTTTATTTACCATGGAATTTTCACATTACGACGAAGTTCCTGCTCAAATCTCACAAAAAATTGTAGCAGAAATAAACAAAGCCAAAGAATAGCCAATTTTGAAAGCCCGCCATTTCCGCCCCCGTATTTCGGTGAATCTGGCGGACTTTCAATTCTTGGGGTTTGCTTTTGAGGATTTTGCAATTTAGCAGCAGCCAAAGATGGCCCTATCTGAGATGCGAAAATGTGAATTTATTTTTGAGCGAACCTAAGACCCGCCTTTCATACATCGTTTGCAGGGTGCAAAACCAGACCAAAATGCGTCCCATTTTCTTGTAAAAAAGATCCTGTTTCTTTTTTTTATTTTTTTCCCATACGGACATGTCCTCAAATGAAACCGTTTCGATCGTTCAGTTCCCAAATATTCTTCGCCCGTTTTATCATTTCGATTACGCCACATCCCTTGTTCAGCAGACATAGCATCTCTTTGGGCCTTTAATAATACGCCATCGTATTTCACATTCGGTCTTCGGTGCAGTACATAAGCGTAACCTTTTTTTATCATTTTTTTATTTATAAAAGTACCGTCTAATAAAAAAATGTATGCCAGTAATCGACCATAACGGTCATACTTTTCTTTGTCGAATTCCAATCTCACCTTTTTTGATCGAAGCAGTGATTGATTGAATTTTTTTGCCGCATATCCAAATGCTTCTGATTTGTGATTGTCATGGGCAATTTCGGGCGCGTTTATGCCGATATAACGCACATGTCGGCCATCACTGAGTACAATGGTATCTCCGTCATTTACCCAGTTAACCGTGTTCCATTCCTGTGCGAATGCGGTTCGGCTGAATAACAAAACCGATAATAAGACAAGCTGTAAATACAGAAAATGTTTTCGCGTCATTTTTTTTAAGTAGATGGACACTAACTTGTATCTAAACCACAGTGTTTTTCAGCACTTTTATCCAGAATTTTCGATAAACCGCCGTAATCTGAAGGAACAAATCCAAGAGACTTTTGCCAGACCTCATCATCTTCCATACATAAATAAATCATCACATCAGGAGCAAAGTCCCTTATGTATGATACTATCTTTCGATACAGATTGATTCTTAATGGTTTAAAATAACGCATCTTTCCATCAAGGCCGGATATAAACTCCCCGTAAATGATCTTTGATTTTGGAAAACGTTTTTGAATGATCGGCTTCAGAGCAGGCATAAAGCGAAACGTGCCAAGGCTGATCCATACAATATTTTCAGAAGATATATGGGAAAACATCTGCTCAATAACATACGCGTATTCTTCTTCACACCCGTCATAGATCACCAAGGGGTCAAAATGAAAGCCAAGAGGATAACCCCAGGACTCACATTTTGCAGCAGCCCGAAGTCTATCAGAGAGAGATGCCGTTTGGCGTTCCTCATTTTTAATAATACGAGGGGTATTCAAAGACCATGACACAATTGTTTTGTGATTGTGGTGAAGTGCGTTCAGTGTTTTTATGTTTACTGTTTTAGTTTTAAGTTCCAATACGGCTCTGGACTGTTTTGAAAATTTAGGTACAAGTAGATCTGAGAGATCCGTCCAATTATCCCAAATCATGCTGTCGGTAAATTCTCCGGTTCCTATTCGGGCTAAGGTTTTATTTAAAAAAAGACGGTCTAACTCTACTATAAGTTCATCGTGATTGACAAAATATTGCAGTATGGGAGGATGAAAGTAGGCTTGCAGAATGCAATATGAACAGTCCATGGTACAAAATGTGCCCATATGCAGAATTTGATAGCCGCAGCATGTATATGACCGTGTTCCGGGACATGGTTTAATAAAGGCGCCTTTATTTCGGGTGAGAAATAAGATCGTTTTGCCCTTTTGAACCGGATTGTCAGACGATGAAACCGATTTGTAAACCTCTTTTGAACTATGAACGACGGAAACCGGTACATTAGGGATGCGCGATCGAATGGAAAGAACCTGGGGGGAATGGAGTACCTGTTGATCGATATATAGTTTTAAAAGGGACAAGGGAATATTTTAGTTTGATGTATGAATGTTTTCATTGTTGGAGTTCAATTAGAAAATTATCTTTCTAAAAGATAGTAAAACATATATTATGGGTCAAGCATATAAACCAATCTTTAAGCGCTTTATCAATAATGGGCAAATGAGAGCATTTTTCAATGGCCTCTTGACACACGACCGACCCGTTGATAGTTGTTGAAATCCGCGGTTTTTTTTTAACGAAACACAATACAAAAAGATACAAAACACTTGATGAATTCGACATGTTACGAATTCACCAGGCATGATATCTTCAGGAGATCTTAGAAAGCATGCTGCTGAGAATAGAAAGAAAAGGAAAGAAAGTTTTGATGAATGGAGAAGAGCTGCAGGAATATATGTCAGTAAAGCTCAATGAACTCGCCGGATTGCTCTCAAATATGGCGATAGCCCTGGTTATGACCAGCCTGGTAGTTGTTTTCGATTTCTTTAAGGCTAGAGATATGTACTTCTATGCCCTCATTCTTCTCCCGCTTGTAGCACGCTGGTATGTTGGGGGTATGCTCAACAAGTGGCTCAGAAAAAAATTCAAAGAAATTTTATACACATAATCGTCTGCAACTTTAGACAAAGGTATGTTTTTACGCCAGTTGCACATCCGAATATGGCTAAAGCGTCCTTGAAGTCGTAGAGGTGACAATAGTGCGTGTTGCCGTTCTTTCAGATATCCACTCAAATATAGAGGCTTTTCAGGCGGTTGTTAATGATTTTGAGAACCAGGCCGACCGGATTCTGAATCTTGGGGACCTTGTCGGGTATAATGCAAGCCCCAATGAGTGTATCAAACTGGCCAGAGATATCGGAATGCATTCTATTTTGGGCAATCATGATCTGGCAGCATGCAATCTTGCTTTTGCCGAGAATTTCAATATCTTTGCCCGAAATGCCATCCTTTGGACAAGAAATATTCTTACCCATGAAAATATCCAATTTTTAAACGATTTGGAGAAAAACCATCGCTTATCCTGCGGCCTTGCATGCCATGGTTCCCCTGATGATACGAGTAGCTACATCGCCCTTCCCTTCCAGGCCAGGGCCACGTTAAAGAGGATGAGAAAGGGGATCTGGGGGCAGATAAATGTATGCCTGTTCGGGCATACCCATAAAAGGAAGGTCTGGCGAATGAATGTTCGAGGAAAAGTGGCACCGGTTGAAATTCCTTTGAATGGAATGATCAGGTTAAATGGGGAGGAACTTTACCTTTTGAATCCTGGAAGCGTCGGCCAGCCGCGAAACGGAGACCCCAGGTCTTCATATTTCATATTTGACACCGAAACCCATACAGTGAGCTTTAAACTGGTAAAATATAATGTGGCGTCAACGATTAAAAAAATCACTGAAGCAAACTTGCCTGAATTTTTAGCAAAAAGACTTTTGGATGGAACTTAGACGGGTGGCCTATGGTATGGAAGAATGGAATGCTGGAATATTAGGAATAAGAGCGGAAATAATCTGTTTAAATTGTTAATAAATCCTTCAAACCCATCATTCCTTTACTCCATTATTCCATCATTCCAATTGTGAGCGAAGCGAACTAACTTGCAATAATAGGTGATAAAATGACAGAAATGAAAGATTTGAAAAAGAAAGGAAAGCTAAAAGACGGCACTGTTGTTCTATTAAGACCCATGGTCAAGGCCGACCGAAAAGGATTGGGGGAATTTTTTAACCGGCTTACCCCTTCGGTGCTCCAGTATGTGCGCAACGATGTCACCGACCCAAAAGTTCTCGACAAATGGTTCGATCAACTGAATTACAATCATGTGTTTCCCCTTCTGGCCTTTAAAGACGAAAAGGTGATAGCCAATGCAAGCCTTCACCGTGTGTCCTATGGTTGGCGGAAACATCTGGCCACCGTCAGGATCGTCGTGGATCCGGCATTTCATGGAAAAGGGCTGGGAACCCTGATGATCAACGAACTTGTCGACCTGGCTCAGGAATTTGGAATCGAGAAGCTCATGGTTGAGTTTCCCCTAAAGGCCCATGAAGCCCTGGCGATGTTCAAGAAGGCCGGGTTCAGTCCCAGGGGGGTGATCGAGGGGCTCATGAAAGACCGTCATGGTAAAGACTTGGATATTGTAATCATGGTGATGGATGTGGCAGCATATGCCGATAGGCCAAGATAATTCCTCATGCAATATTCGCTTAATAGAGCGGTAATATCTTTTTCCCGTAATCGGGAATAGAAGCGAGTAAATCTTCCTTGAGTTCTTTTGCATTCGGGTATCGATTGTCAGGCTTTTTCTCCAGGCATTTCATTATGATGCGCTCGACTTTGTGATCTAAAGCTTCATTGAATTTACTCGGTGGAGATGGTGGAACTCTAAGAATAATATCCATGAGCACCTTCTCCACTTCATGGTAAAAAGGGTACATCCCTGTATAGAGCACGTACATAACAACCCCGATGGCCCAGACGTCCGAGCGCCTCTGGCTTTTTCCCATAATTTGCTCTGGTGCCATGTAAGGCCTGGAGCCTGTTACAGTGGCGGACATTTCTTTTTCCTTGAGTTCTTTGGCTGCGCCGAAGTCCAGGAGTTTTATGATTCCGTTTGGTCTTACCATCACATTCTCGGGCTTTATGTCTCGGTGGACGACCCCTATATCGTGGGCATGAGCCACCACATCTGTGAGCTGAATAACGACGGACTCTACCTCTTTTTCCTCGAGATCCCGCTCAATCACCTCATAAAGTGTTTTCCCAACTATAAACTCCTGAACGAGTGCTTTTTTTTTCATTATTTCTATAATCTCGAAAACCTTGGGGACACCTTCATGACCGGCCAGATGCCTTAATATCCGCGCCTCCTTTTCGAACTTGGCGTTTAAATTTTTATTCAGGGGAATTTTTACAACAAAATTTTCCGGGGGGTCCTTTGTCACGTCTTTGACCTTCCAGACCTCGCCAAAGCTCCCTATTCCCAACCTGTTCAGTTTTTCATACCGAAGGTCCAGAAGCTCGTTTTCAGTTGGTCTGGGATATAAACCTCTAAAAAGCCTTTTCCAGAAACCAGGATAGCCGCTGTCCTTTTCCATAGGTGCGCGTACTCCTATCCTTAGCCTTGCATAGTCGCCGTCATTTTCCATACGGGCGTACACCCCTATCCTTTTTATAAGTTCTTTGGCATCAATGGGACAGGTGAGAAAGTCCGCGGCACCGGCTTTCAACGCCGATGCTGCCAGCTCCTCGGAAAAGCTTTCCAGAATCACAATCATCGGCTTTGCTAATTTAAGATCTTTAATAAACTGCTCAAGGGTGAGGTCGAATCGTTTCAAGCACAAAAGGGCAACATCTATCTTTTTCTTCTCTTCAAGCGTTCGCCGGGCTTCTTTCAAATCCATGGCTGTATAGACTCGGTAACCGTACTTGTTAAGATTTTTTTTTAATTTGCCACCTCTAATCCGGTCGCTGTCAATAACTAAAACAATTCTTTTTTTTACATACGGCGTCCGATCCATATTTTATCATCTCCAGAAAATTTGCTAGTCAGATTTTCGTTTGACACACAAACCCTATTTCTCTATACTCCATCTCCACGAAATGACCATGTTGTGTTTCTACCTTTGCATCAGCTCAACATAAAAAGAGGAGGATTTGACTTGCCCATAAAAAGCTTTAATGTAGAAGAAATTCTCTACTACTGCGTGGCCATCCTTGCCATCGTAACATTTGGCTCCGGTTTTACACGTTTATTTGCCGGGGCTTTTGGCCATCCGCGCAAAGATGACATTGTCGACTTCAATCCCATAACCAATCTTGATATTGTCGGTACCATTGTCTTCTTTTTGGGCGGTTTTGGCTGGGGCAAACAAGTGGACGATCAAAAGATCAGGTTTAAGAAACAGAAGCTGGGATGGTGCCTCTTATCTCTTATTTCCCCCTTTGCATGCCTCACCATTGCAATGTCTGCAGCTTATATCAAGCATTTCTTCTGGACCGACCGTGTCATCGAGGTCGTGCTATACCTTAGTGCTGCCGCTACCGCCTACCATGTCCTGCCCATTCCCCCGCTCGCCGGTTCAAGGCTGATCTATCTGATGTTGCCCCAAGAGCGCATATGGAGACTGTATTCCAAAGCAGGTCCGTTTATCATACTGGGTCTTGTACTGGTCGACCGTTTTTCCGGGATACCATTTTTGAGGGAAGCTATTTCACCGGTTCTGGATGCAGTGACCCGGTTTTCCGAATACTATTAACCCGAATTTATCACAAATAACATCACATCGGCTCACATCGTACCCTTGAGTCCTTGAGCCTTTGTACCCTTTGGAATCACACCTACTCAATTGGACATGACCTACTTATTTTACCCTAATTAACTGAGGGGTCGGGGAGTTTTTCTAAACACCCGCTCCATGGATAATCTTTTTTTAAACCGCATGAACTCGCGGCAAGGGATCATAAAGAAAAAACAGGAAACTATCTT
>Ga0224502_10000400_pt1 | contig 14267 bp, 9 predicted proteins | sample SF_Oct11_sed_USG_5_FD_169104 | JGI IMG/M metagenome (GOLD analysis project Ga0224502, IMG submission 169104) | Sediment microbial communities from San Francisco Bay, California, United States - SF_Oct11_sed_USGS_13 | ecosystem: Environmental > Aquatic > Marine > Sediment | place: USA: California... | reverse complement strand
CCAAGCACGGCCTGGTAGCTGGACTGCAGGGCTGTGGGCAGCTCGGCGACGCGGGCGGCATCCGGGCGAACGACGAGCAACTGCCAGGCAAGAAGAACGACCGCCACGAGCGCGAGGACGGCGAGTACGGGTTTGCCCCAGCGCGACCGTTCGACGTACCAGCGCGCCAGGGTGGTCTGCAGGCCCGCTGCGGGAGGGCTGTAGGCGAAGCGGTCCTCCTCGAGTGCCGCCACACCCTCCGCGAGCACGTGCTCCGGAACGTCGAGACCCTGCGCCGCATACAATGACTTCAGCCGGGCCATCAGCTGCTTGCGGCGTTCCTCGGAATTCAATTCCCGCTCGACGATGAGTTCCTGGTGCCGAATCGTGTCCACGACATCCATCGCAAGCATGACTTCGTCGAGCTCCGCTGTGGCGTTGACACCGGCCATGGGCGCTTACACGGTACCCGTCCCGTCTCAGGCCGCGCTGCGATCTTCGCGATCCGGCAGCGCGAGTACCCGCTTTTCGAGCCTGGCCATGCGCTTCTTGCCCTCTTCCACGGCATCGCGAATTTCTTCCGCGTTGCGTGTGCTGAGTGTTCGCATTTCATCGATGATGTCGTGCGAACGCTCCTGGTAGTCGGCAACGGCCTGTACGAGCTTCTGCACCGACTCGGCGCGAATCGTTGGACCGTAGCCGGCCTTGAGCGCTTCTTCCTGGACCTTGCCGCCGATATCGGCGAGATCTTCGAGGCTGTCGCTGACGCCTTCCTTCATCGCGTCCAGGGTCTTGGTGCTTTCGTGCAGGCCGAAAAGACCGGTAAACGAAGCACTGAGTGCGGTGAGCACGGTCTCGTTGGTGCCGAAGAAGGCGACGGCCTGCTTGTACACTCGCTCCTTCGCGGAAGTGGTCTGTTTCAGGCGTGCCATGATCACTTCGGACGTGTTATAGCCCGTCGTCAGGTTGTCCGAGATGTCCTTCGCGATCTGGTAGCGATCGTCGGCGTCCTGCACGGCCCGGAGGCGTTCGTCCCGCGCGAGTTCCAGCTTGGCGCGCTCGGCCGCGTCGTCGCCAGTGTAGGAATCCAGCGCCCCTACTGCCTTGTCCAGCTCGGCTTTCGCTTCTTCGACCTTCTGCTCTGCCGTGTCCAGCACCTCGAGCGCCTGCACTTCCGCCTGCTTCAGCGCACCGCGAAAATCCAGGTAGGCGTTCATGATGATTCGCTCGCGCTCTATCTGGATCCTGGAATCCTCCGCAACATCCAGGTAGGTCTTCTTGATCTTCTCGAAGCGGTCGGAAATATCGCCGCGGCTCACTTTCATCCACACGTTGCCGAGCCGCTCCCAGGTATCGATCTTGCCGTCATCGAGCTGCTCGACCATGCCTTTTGCATCCTTTCGTATGCTGTCGAAAGAATCGGCAATCTTCTCGTAACGCTCGCCGACCGTCATCGACGTGAGCTGTTCGCGCACAACTTCATTGAATAGTGAGGCCTGGTTCAGCGTTCGCGCGATGGCAACGACCCGCTCTTCGTCGAGATCCGTGATGCGATTCAGGAGATCGATGATCGGCGCCTCGTGAGACTTGTCGGGTACCAGCCCCAGGTCACGCAACTGGGTCATCGCACGATCGAGATACTGGATCGGCGTGCGGGTTTCGGTGTCATTCGTCATTATGATCGCTCCTCTCGCGTACCGCGGCGCCCTCGTGTTGCGGCGATGAGGCAATGGCCACCGGGTCAGCACATTTTTTTTCGTTCGTATAATTTTTTTGTCGAACGTGGCAGACCAATATACGAGCTGCACGCTGCTCCGTCCACCGGCGCCAGGTCTCGAAACAGGTACCGCTGAAATCCGGTGCCGCGCTGCAATTTATGGCGTAAGATTGCAGACGTGTTGAGACCGTCCCGGACACCGCATCAACCCAGGACCGCGGCTGTAATCATCACGGCCTTGACGGTCGTCGCGTCCTTTCTGTCTATGACCGCGCACGCGGCTGACTCCGCCGTGGTGTTGATGTATCACCGCTTTGGCGAGGATGATTTTCCCGCGACGAATATTCGCGTGGAACAGTTCGAGGCGCAGCTCGAGCATCTGCGCGAGCGCGGGTACACGGTCGTCCCGCTCGCGCGAGTGCTCGATGCACTCGCCGGCGGTGAGCCACTGCCGGCACGAGCCGTCGCGATCACGATCGACGATGCCTATCGTTCCGTCTACACCGTCGGTTTCCCGAGGTTCAGGGCGGCTGGCATGCCCTTTACCGTATTCGTCTCGACCGAACCCGTCGATCAGGGTCTGCCGGGTTACATGTCCTGGGAGCAAATGCGGGAGATGGCAGCTGCGGGCGCGACCTTCGCCAATCACGGAGCCGCCCATGACTCGGTGCTCGAGCGTGCGAGCGGCGAGGACCGTGCTGCGTGGCTGGCTCGCGTGCGTGCGAACGTGGAGGCGGGCGCGGCCAGGCTCGCGGAGGAACTGGAGCCGCTGCCGAACGCATTTGCTTATCCATACGGCGAATACACGACCTCCGTTGCCGACATGCTGCACGGTATGGGCTACGTCAGCTTCGGTCAGCAATCCGGCGCCGTGGGCCCGCACAGTGACACCCGGGCGCTGCCGAGGTTTCCGATGTCGGAGGCTTTCGGCGGCATGGACCAGTTCCCGACCAAGGTCGCCAGCCAGCCGCTTCCGGTTGTTCGACTGGAGCCCTGGGAGCCCTTGACGACCTCGCGCTTGCCGGCCATTGAAATCACTTTGGGAGAAGCGGACGCCCGTTTCGACGAGCTGGCCTGTTTTGTAAGCGGGCAGGGTCGTGTCGACGTGTCTTGGCTGGATGGGAACAGCCGTTTTTCAGTAGGGCCGGCCGAGCCATTCGGGCCCGGGCGTCAGCGAGTCAATTGCACTGCGCCGCGCAACGACGGTGGCTACCTGTGGTTCAGCCACCAGTGGATAGTCAGGTCTTCCAGCGAGGATCAATACTGATGCCGGCTACATCGACCGTCGCGCAGATCCGGATCACACGTACGTTACGCGTATCCGATTGCGCCGGGCCCCTTCTCCACCCCGCGCGGGTTTCTATTGCGCCCCGATCAATTCCAGCGGTAATGCCGGTCGTCCCCGGAACTCCCTCAGAACTGCACGGCGATGTAGGCAAGTGGGCCGTAACGCGTTGCCTTGTACACGCCACGAAGTGATGCGTCCTTGCTCTCGAGACGCGAGGAGTAGTAGTTGAAACCGATGCCGGCAGCAAAGTGGCGACCGAAGTCGCGCTCGAGGCGCACGGCAAAGAAACCCATCGCGCCCTCATAGCGGTCGAACTCGAGCGCAAAGGCTCGCGCCTCGCCCTGCACGGACCAGCGGTTGGCCAGCGTAACGCTGGCGAACGCGCCGATCGTCGGCAACGGAACCTCGGTCTCCACCTTGACTCTCTGGCTGGTTTCTTCGGCGAACATCAGGAGTTCGGAGCCCGTGTAATGCAGACCGGCCGAAACACCGAGTTCTTTCTGTGCGTCGCGCCACAGAGAATAACCGTAGACGAACTGCAGCGTCCGGGTGTCCTGCGAGGTATCGATTTCCGTGCCCGCGACAAAAGTCTCGTCGCCGATAGTGAGGTCGCGATCCAACACGGTCGTCGAGCGGCGCCCGAACTCGAAGTAGCTCATCTCCAGCCTGTGATAGAACGCGAACCGCATGATCAGGTCGGCTTGCAGCGTCGAGTCTCGATCGGGTACCCCCAGTAGCGACTCGACCTCGACTTCGTCTCCGGGGCGTCCGTCTTCACTGAAGCGCTGCACGGTGCTATCGATGGTGTTGCTGAACACGCCGAAGCGAAATTCCAGTGACCGCGGAAAACCGACGCCGGGATCATATTCCCTCGTCTGAAACAGGTCGGCGTTGTACGCGAGTCCGATCGTTGTCGACCAGAGCCGTTCCTTGTCGACGATCGGGCTGTCCGTGATCGCCGCATCGAGAAGCTCGAGACCGATCTTGCCCGTAAGCATCCAGTGGGAGCCGAGCCGGTAACCGACGCGAACACCGACATAGGGATTCACGGCGGATCCGGGTTCATACTCCGGACGTGAAGCGTTGGTCTCCGCAGGTTGTACACCGTAGTAATAGTCGGCGTAGTCCTCGCTCAGGTATCTGAATTCGAGCGACGGAACGACATAGCCCCAGGCAAATTCACGCGGCAGCGAAAACGCGAATTCGGTCGTGTAGCCATCGTGCCGGTCGAGCAGATCCCAGTAGGACTTCAACGTCAGGTGCACCGGGAGCCGCCGCCAGCCGATCATCGGCCCGGACTCGATCGTCCATTGCCGCTCGAGCAGGCCTATTACCTCCTCATTGTCGGTTCCACCGAGCCCGAGCGTCTGTACGCGTGCGTTGATACCGAACTCCCACTCGTTATCGGTGACGTATCGGACACCGACGTCACCGTCGCGGAGGGTGAACCAGTTCTTGTTGAAAGCCGGGTGCTGTAACGCCGTCAGGTACGGATAGAAGATGGTCGATGTTTCGGCACCGACGAACGGATTGCCGCTTACGGACACAGCGACGCCGAATGCATAGTCATTCAGGTCCGTGCGCCGGACTGATTCGAAGACGTCCTGTGCCGGGAGGGGAATAGGCGCCGCTGTGAGCACCACGCCGACGTACAACGTTGTGATGGTTGTTCTTATTGTCGGTCGCCGCATCGTCGATGCCTGAGAAACAATTTATCAACCCGACACTCGGGTCGATGGTTCACCGCCCTGCCGATTATGCCATGGCTTGGCATCGCCTCACATCGATTCGCGAGGTGCAGTATTGCTCTTCGTGTTCTGGACAAGGACGAGATCGGCTCTATACTCTACACGCGACCAACACGACTGAAACTGATCGATAACGGTTATGACGCTACCCAAATGGCAGGCTGTTGCCTGCATGTAGCTTGCATTCGCCGCCATAAGCGCCTGCGCGCCCGAGCGCGTCATGCCCGACGATGCGGAAACGGTCGAGATTGCTCTCGGTGCTTCCGGTGGTCTCGGCGCCAAAGACGGCCGGGCACGCTTTCGTGAAATCTATTGCGCAGTCAACACGGATCACGGGGAGGAACTGCCCGACTATAGATCCTGCGACGAGGCACTGATGCGACTGGACCCGGAACCGCCGCCTACCGGTCGCCCGGTGCGGCTGAACGCTGACAAGCGGCCGATGCATTTCTTCATGGTCCTCGGGTTGGGCGCCGACTGCATCATGGGGCTCATCGGGGACAAAGGGGCAGGCGCCGTCCAGCTGGAAGCCCTGGGTCACGAGGTGACCTGGGTTCCTGTTGAGGGTCTTGCCAGTTCGGATCGCAACACCAGGATTATCCGCGGCACGGTCATGAATACGCTTGCCGGGTCCGATCAGGTAATCGCGGTGCTCATGGGCTATTCCAAAGGCGCGCCGGATATTCTGACAGCGATTGTCAACTACCCGGAACTCGCCGAACGGGTGTCTGCCGTAGTGTCTGCTGCCGGCGCCGTTGGTGGCTCCCCGCTGGCCGATGATGCCGAACAGTCGCAGGCCAATCTGCTGGCAAAACTGCCCGGCTCCGGTTGCGATATATCCGACGAGGGCGCGGTCGAATCCCTGCGCACCGGGGTGCGACAGGCGTGGCTGGCAGAGAACGAATTACCGTCGTCAATCCAATATCTTTCTCTGATCACGACGCACAAGATCGACCCGGATGTCGACGAGACACGGGAGTTCCTGGTCGAGGATCTGCTCTATGCGCAGGGGCTTGCCGGCGTAGGCTATGTGCGTGGCGTCGGGCCCGCGACCTTCGAACAGCCACGCGGTAATCTGACGGGCGACCCGTATTTCACCGACGGTCTGCGCGCCGTCATGTGGGTGTCGCAGAAGCCCGTCAGTATCAGCGAACTCGAGCTCAAGGATCTCGGGCGTAGACCGGACTGAGTGCGGCGCTCCCGCCGCCGACGTTCGACAAGGTCGGTATGCGTTCCTGTGCCCCCGGCAGCCTGATTAGTACTGCTCTTTCGGCACGACCTTGAAGATAACGTTCATGACGTTTTGCATGCTGCCGCGGGTCGGCTGGTCTTCAACGGTCTCGTCGCTGTTCACCCAATAAGGCTTACCTTTGTCGTTGAGTAGCACCTGCCATGCATTCTCGCCACTCATGTCGCGCAACATCAGTGCACGCAAATCGGCAGCCAGGCCTGGGCTGTCGATGATGGCGCCCATCTCCGTATTGATGTTCGCGGATCGTGGATCGAAATTCATCGACCCAATGAAGCTTAAACGGCCGTCGATGACGGCAGCTTTCGTATGCAGTCCGGTAAACTCTCCCGACACCGGCGGGATGTCGACAATCGACTGAATCGCTGCATCGGCCCGCAGCTCGTACAACTCGGCACCGGCATTGATCAGGTCATCGCGCCAGCCTTCGTAGTGGCTGTTGACGGCTGGTACGTCGTGTGACGCGAGCGAGTTGGTGAGAATGCGGATATCGACGCCTCGTTCACTGAGGCCGTTCAGAAACTCGATCGCGGGCTCGCCCGGGATAATGTAGGCGTTCGTGATGAGGAGCTCTTCCTGTGCGCGATCGAACAGCGCAAACATCGTTTCGATCATGTCCTGCGAGATCTCTTGCGCAGATACGTCGTCGTATACGAGGCGACCAGAGCCGGGCCTCAGCTCGTTTTCCAGCGCAGCGAAATCAGCACTCCAGTCCCGCGGTTCTCGCGACAGGTTCTCTAGCTGGGCCGCAGACCGTGTCGCATCCTGTATGTTCTTCCATTCTTCCCTGGCCCTGGCTTGATCAGGCTCGATAGTCAGATTGCCCGACGGGACGATCCAGTCGCTGTTCCAGTATTCATCGAACATGTTGTTCGCATTTTGCGCGATGGGACCGATCGCGAGTACATCCAGGTCGTGGAAGTTGTAGGCATCGCTGAGCCCGAAATAGTGATCACCGATATTCCTGCCGCCGACGATCGCGGCATTGCCGTCTGCGATCAGCAGTTTGGCGTGCATGCGCGTATTCAGCCGCTCCATCTCGGCGATCATCTCCCCGGCCCGGGAAGTCAGGTTCCGCTCTTCCCAGGGATTGAATAGCCTCAACTCGATATTTGGATGACTGTCGAGATCGACGATTAACTCGTCAAGACCGATCGTCAGCAGATCGTCGACGACGAGCCGCACGTGCACGCCTCGCTCGGCCGCGAGGACGGCTCGTTCAAGCACCAGCCTGCCGCTGACGTCCGGGTACCAGAGATAGGTCATAATGTCGAGGGAAGAGACGGCCGAGTCGATCAGGGCCAGGCGCCATTCGAGGCCATCCCGGCTTGCGTCGAGCAGCTTGAAACCGGAGGTATCGGCGTCGTGTTTCTCGGCGACGCGTTTTGCGACATCCGCGATTATGCCGCTCGTTGCCGGGGGCTTGGCGTAGGTCGGTTCCCGCGGTTGGATGTCGTCTCTGAGTTCCGGGCCGGCACAAGCCGAAAATACGAGCAGCATGATCGCTGCGCTGGCGAGTCGTCCAGACACGGTCGTCGATCCTGTTGCGGGTCCAAAACTGTTCATTGTCATCCTCCGGCAATGCTTGCTGCCGCCTGCTATTGTCCCAGCGTTCTCGTGTCCGATCATATCGGTTCGTTCGAATTCAATCTATCCAATCCGATGCTACTAAATATTTCGTCGTTGCATCGTCGCGGCTTGGCGCCGACCGCGGCCGCGCCCAACGCAGGCGATCCAGGGCCGCGGTCCGGGCATGCTGGTGCTCGTTCCCGGGCGGTGATAATTTATTAATCAGGTTAACCGGGAGACGGCGCCCACGAGATCGAATTGCTATCAGGCTCTTGCTGTTGTTCAGGTTCGATAGCCGGGTAAGCGCAACAAGATCGCAGGTGCAACCCCAAAGAAAATGCGCACGAAGAGCGATATCAGGATCTTACGTTGATGCGTCTTCCAGGATTGACAGGGCTGGTTCTCATCGGGTTCATGAGTATTGCGGCGCCAGCGCACGCCCAGGACCTCGAACCGCGACGATGGTCGCAGCTGCCGACCGGGATCAATTTTGTCGGCGTCGGACTCGCCTACAGCAAAGGAGATATCTTTCTCGATCCCGTGCTCCAGATCGAGGATGCGAATGTCGAACTGGTTTCGGCTGGTGTTTCGTACATTCGGACGTTCGGCCTGTTTGGGCGCTCTGCACGATTTGACGTCAATGTGCCCTATGCCGAGGGAGATTGGAGAGGACTGCTGCAGGGAGAGCCCTCCAGCGTGGGTCGGCAAGGCCTCGGTGATCCACGGTTCCGGCTATCCGTGCTGTTATACGGCGGGCCAGCCCGCGATCGCCGCGAATTCGCGGAAACGCCGGCATCGGACACCGTGGTTGGGTTCGGGCTGTCGGTCGTCGCGCCGCTTGGCGAGTATATCGACGACAAGCTCCTCAATATCGGCCAGAATCGCTGGATCATCCGGCCGCAGCTCGGCATCACGCACACGCGCGGCAAATGGACCGGTGAATTGACCGGCTCCATCTACTATTTCACGGACAATGACAGCTTCTTCCAGGGCACGACCCTGGAGAACGAGCCGCTCTACGCGGTACAAGGGCACCTGATCTATACTTTTCGCCCCGGTCTCTGGGCATCGCTCAGTACCGCCTACGGTGACGGGGGAGAGCCGACGATCAGCGGCGTACCCAGGGACGCCGAAACCAAAAACTGGCTGAGCGCGATCAGCGTCGGCCTGCCTATCTCCCGCAGCCAGGGCATCAGAATGAGCTATATATGGAGCCGCACTCAGGTCCCGACCGGTGCAGACTTGGACACGCTCGCGCTTTCGTATTCCCGGATGTTCTAGCCGGTGTGCCGGGTATAGCCCCTTCGATCGACATTGCACTGTTGACGCCTCGCTGGAACATTCCGGAGTATTAGATGAGTGCTCACGCCTCGAAATCGACGGAGACCTGCCGCGGCGCCCCCGGGTCGTTCATCCTTCGATCCGCCATGGCCGTCGTGGCCTGCCTGTTCTGCGGTCTTGCCGCCGCCGCCCATGGCGCAGAGACGCTTTCACTCGGGCTAGGCAAGATTTTCACGTTCTTCTTCCTCACGCTCGGCCCGAAAGCCGTGATAGCGCCGTTCGCGCGCAGCACGGCGGCGCTGGATGCATCGAGTCGCCGCAAGGTGGCACTCACGACCACCGGCATCTCGCTGCTGGCTGTCGTGATCGCGGCGACGATCGGGGTTCGGGTGCTCAATAACTGGGGGGTCAGCACCGGGGCGCTGCTCGTCGCTGCCGGCATCATCCTGTTCCTCGTTGCGCTCGAGTCGATTCGCGGCCAGTACGAAGTGCCCGGTGATACCGAATCGACGCCAGCGGTGAAAGCATCCGTACGGCAACTGGGCTTCAAGCTGGCGTTCCCCTACGTCGTATCACCCTATGGCGTCGCGGTGGTCATACTCGTACTCACATCGCGCCCGGAAACGGTGCCGATTATGCCGATCCTGGCCATGCTCGGCGGGATAATGTTGTTAAATCTAATCGTGATGCTGAACGCGCAGCGGATCGTGGCATCGCCCTACATCGCTCCGCTCATGGCTGTGGTGGGTTCGGTACTTGCGGTGTTGCAGGCGGCCCTGGGTGTCCAGGCCGTGCTGGTCGGGTTGGCGCTGACCGGCGTCCTGCCGGCGTAACAACGTTTGGGGACAGTGACCCTAATTGCCGCGAATTAAGGTCACTGTCCCTCAATTTACATGTGAGCCATGTTCGGCGATGTGTCCGAGCAGGAACAGACAATGAGTTCACAGCCACGCGTGATGATTCTGTTTCGGCCCCGGCGATGGTCAGTGCTGGCGGTGCTCAGCTGCGCCTTGTGGCACGGAGATGTCGCCACCGCCCAGGAAGTGCCCGAGCCAGCGGTGCACTGGGCGTACGCGTCCTACTTCGGCACCGGCTGGTACAAGATCAGCGACCAGCAAAGCGCCTTCATCGCGAATTTCGCGCCGATCCTGACCTCCGGCAAGACCCGGTGGTTCGGCGGCAGGGACGGCGAGGCCGTTTACTCGATGCGGGTGCCAGTCACCGTGGGGCTGGCCCGGCTGGACTTCGAGGACGTGCCCGGCATCCTGGACCTGGAGAACTTCACGACGGTCAGCGCCGGTCTGCGCGCCGACGTAGACGTGCCCGTCACCGAGCGGTTTTCGTGGCGCCCAAGCCTCCAGCTAAGTTACGGCACGGTCATCGGCAAGAGCGAGTACGCCTGGACCTACCGCGGCGACGTCCGCGCACGCTACATGCCAGGCTCGGGTGACCTCGACTGGGCGCTGATCGGCGCCGTGGGCCTGGTCGGCTACGATGCGAACCGGAGCACCGACGACAGCTTCACCTACGCGGCGTTCGGTACCGAGTTTGCCTATCCGCTGCCGTGGTTCGCATCGAAAGACAGCGGGACTCTGCTGTACTGGCATCTGCTGTACACGGACTTCCTGAACCGCGTGGAAGTCGCGGGCCGTTTCGATCAGTTCGAGGAAGTCACCAATTACTGGCAGGCGGGCCTGGCTTTCGGCAAGGAGGACAGGCCCATCAGACTGTGGTTCTTCAGCTTCGACCGTCTCGGTCTTGCCTATGACGTCAGCCCTTCGGGTCAGCTGCGCGGCATAAAGCTCGTGTTTCGCTCGCTCTACGAACCGTAGCGTGAACCGCGCGGCCGGCTACCGCAGGACTTCAGCGAGGCAGGTCTCCAAGATATCCAGGCCTTCGTCGATGAGCGCGTCGCTTATGGTCAGGGCCGGAAGGAAGCGGATGACGTTGCCGTTGACGCCGCAGGAGAGCAGCACCAATCCGTGCTCGTAGGCCGTCGCCACGAGCGCCTTCGTGAGGTCGACCGCAGGCTTGCCCGCGTCGCCCCCTTCGACCAGTTCGATGGCTATCATCGCGCCGCGGTCCGCGCGGACGTCACCCACAGTCTCCGGGTACTTCGTCTGCAACGCGTAAAGGCGTTCCCGGAAGCGAGCGCTGATCGCATTGGCGCGCTCGACGAGCCCTTCGTCGCGGATCACGTCGATGACGGCCAGCGCCGCTGCGCAGCCGATCGGCGACCCTGCGTACGTGCCGCCGAGCCCGCCCGGCAGCGGCGCGTCCATGATCTCGGCCTTGCCGACCACTGCCGCGAGCGGGAAACCGCCGGCGATGCCCTTCGCGACCGTCATCAGGTCGGGCTCGATGCCGGAGTGCTGGGTCGCGAAGAACTTGCCGGTGCGGCCGAAACCCGTCTGGATCTCGTCGGACACCAGAACGATGCCGTGCTCGTCGCAGATCTTGCGCAAGGCCTGCATGAACTCGTTCGGCGCCGGGTAGAAACCGCCTTCACCCTGCACGGGTTCGACGATAATAGCGGCCACGTCGCTCGGTGCGATGTCGACTTTGAAGAGGGTGTGGAGTGCCTTGATGGAACCCTCGACACTGACGCCGTGGTACGCGACCGGGAAAGGCGCATGGTAGACCTCACCCGGGAAAGGCCCGAACAGGTTCTTGTAGGGCGTGATCTTGCCGGTCAGCCCCATCGCCAGCAGCGTGCGGCCGTGGAAGCCGCCATTGAGCGCAATCACGCCCCGGCGGCCGGTGTAAGCGCGCGCTATCTTGATCGTGTTCTCGACCGCCTCGGCGCCCGTCGTCACGAACATGGACTTCTTCGGCGTGTCGCCCGGCGCGAGTTCATTGAGTGCCTCCGCCAGGCGCACGGCGGTATCGTAGGGCGTCACCATTACGCAGGTGTGGCTGAACCGGTCCAGCTGCTCCTTTACTGCCGCAACGACTTTCGGGTTGCTGTGCCCCGTGTTGCAGACGGCGATGCCGGTGCCGAAATCGATGTATCTCTTGCCCTCGATATCCCAGAGTTCGGCGTTCTTCGCGCGCTCTACGTAGACCGGCGCGATATTTCCCTGGCCGCGCGCGATCGCCGCGACCTTGCGTTCCTGCCACTCCGAGTTCCTTGTTACGGTACGGGCCCGTGTCGGCTCGACAGCACTCATCGATTCTCCCTCAACAATGATAAAAACCCGACCGAGCCGGGCAAAGTCCTCATGATCGCCCGAAAACGCGTCCGGCGCCATAACTGAAATGCACCAGTTCCGGGGCTGTCGGCAAGGTTTCGTCGATGGCGAGCGCGAGCCCGGCAAGCTAGCCGATCTCGTCGCGCTGGAAGACATTCCCGCGCCGTCTTGCCCACCACGATTTCGGATATCGGGGTCAGCGAGACGTGGATGGACGGGCAGCGCGTGTACCAGGCCTGATCCGCGTCAGCTAACCAACCTGCGTCCTTCGAAAATAAGCAACCGGGTCACGAAGGCATTCCGGGTATGCCCGGTTTTGAACGCGGACAGACGATTGGTTTGCTGTTAATGATGTAAATTCCGGCCATGGCTTTACGGCACGCTAGGCTCTGTTGTCTCGTCGCCCTGTTGCCCGGTGTCTTGTTTCCGGCAACGGGCTCACCTATTGCCGCGGACCTGGAGTTCCGTCCGCTGGGAGAGAATCGCGGGCTCGACGTCGCGATGCCGGTCGATCTGCTGATCGATCGGCGCGGCTACCTCTGGGTGGGTGGGCGCTCCGGCCTGTACCGCTACGACGGCTACGAAGCCACCCTGTTTCAGCCGGATCCCGGCGACCCGGGAGCGATTACCGATCTTGATATTCGCGCCCTGTACGAGGATTCCGACGGCATTATCTGGGTCGCCACGAATACGGGTGGGCTGAATCGCCTCGATCCGCGAACCGGCCGGTTCTCTCATTTTAGGCATCGCCCCGGCGATCCGGCCACGCTCAGCCACGACAGCGCGTACGGGATGGCGGAGGGTCCCTCAGGAGACCTCTGGGTGGGAACGCAGATCGGCCTGAACCGAATCGACAGGGGCACGGGAAAAGTCACGCGTTACATGAATGACCCCGATGATCGCACATCCCTGGCGCACGATTACGTGTTTTCCGTCCACCGTGACGGACAAGGCGTGCTGTGGGTCGCGACGATTGGCGGTGGCCTCAATCGGTACAACGCGGTGACCGACGATTTTGCCCGGTTCGACCTTGCTGCGCTCACCGCAGGCAGTGACAAGAGAAACGACGTGTTTCTCGTCGCCGAGGACAGCCGGGAACGCTTATGGATCGGCACCAGGGAAGGCCTGCTCCGGCTCGACCGGAGCCGTGTCGCCGTTGAGGTGATCGAACTCGACTTGCCCGGGCCGGCGGAGCCGACCATAACGGACCTGCAGATCGATGCCGAAGACAACGTCTGGCTCGGCACGCTCAACCAGGGACTGATACGCATCGATGGCGAGTCCGGAGTTTCCACGGTCTATACGGACTACAACGACACAGAGATCGGTGGACTGGCGTCGCAGCCCGTTCTCACTATCGCCCGGGCGGGCGACCTGCTCGTCGTCGGCACCTGGGGCGGCGGACTGTGGTCCGGCCGGATCCCGCAGGCCGACTTCGAGCTATTCGGTGCGGATGATGCCGGCCTGAACAACGAGCTGGTAATGGCCATATCGCCCGGCGTCGAGAGCGGGCGGCTACTGATCGGCACCTTCGGCGGCGGGCTGACGATGTTCGATGTGCGGGCAGGTGAGGCACGGGCGCTCCCGCAAGGAGAGCCGGGGCTGGCGGACACGGGGGTCCTCGCCATTGCCAGGACCGGACCGGACGCGCTGTTTATCGCGACGGACCGCGGCCTCTACCAGATCGACGACCGCGGCCGACTACTTGCGTCCTATGAACATCGCGAAGGCGACTCCGGGGGCATCGGGGAAGGATACGTGACGAGCCTGCTGCCGAATGGCAACAGCCTGTGGGTCGGCGTGGGCGGCAGCGGCCTGCACCGGCTCGATGTCGAGACCGGCGAATTCGCTCGCTTCGTTCACGATGCAAACGACCCTGAGTCCATCAGCGGCAATTACGTGACGAGTTTGCTGGCCGAGGGTCAAGATTACCTGTGGGTCGGCACGCGCTCGAACGGTCTGAATCGATGCCGTATCGCCGATATGAAATGCCGGCGTTTCACGTCGGGACCGGGCGCTACCGAGAGCCTGGGCCATTTTCACGTAACGGCGTTGTATCGCGACCGGCGCGAGAGGCTTTGGGTTGCCACCGACGGTGGCGGTTTGCACGAAGTGCAGAAGGATTCGGAGGGCGCCGTTACCGGCTTGCGTCGCTGGACGGAGGCGGGGGGTCTGCTGAGTAACAGCATCATGGCGGTCGAGGAAGACAGCGACGGCAGCCTGTGGCTGAGTACACGCCGGGGTC
>Ga0224502_10000399_pt1 | contig 14280 bp, 11 predicted proteins | sample SF_Oct11_sed_USG_5_FD_169104 | JGI IMG/M metagenome (GOLD analysis project Ga0224502, IMG submission 169104) | Sediment microbial communities from San Francisco Bay, California, United States - SF_Oct11_sed_USGS_13 | ecosystem: Environmental > Aquatic > Marine > Sediment | place: USA... | reverse complement strand
AGACGGCAATATCGTTGCCACGACCACGACGTTGAATTTTTCGTTTGGCTCCGCGATTTCCGTCAGCGGTGCGGGTTTCCTGTTGAATAATGAGATGGATGATTTCGTTTCCAAGCCCGGTGTGCCAAATGCGTACGGTCTGCTGGGTGGCGAAGCCAATGCTATCGCAGCGGGCAAACGGCCTCTCAGCTCCATGACGCCAACGATTGTTTTTGCCGACGGTAAGCCGTGGTTCGCAACTGGCAGCCCCGGTGGTAGCCGCATCATTACATCGGTTCTACAGATGATCGTGAACGTTATCGATCACGGCATGAACCTCGCTGAAGCCGTGAACGCGCCGCGCATGCACCATCAATGGTTCCCGGACGTATTGCAGCTCGAGAGTGGCTTTAGTCCCGATACGGTAGAACTGCTGCGCGCACGAGGTCACGAAATTCAGGACTCGCGCTCATCGATGGGCAGCGTTCAGGCTGTCGGCATTCGGGATGGTGTCTTCCGCGGTGCTTCGGACCCGCGCCGGCCGAACGCGGCAAGCGTGGCGCCAGCGGTCGCTACTGAATAGTGGCGACGGGCTCGCCGGAAGTTTCAGCTGCTGCCCGACGATACGCGTTGGCCATTCTGGCCATCGTGTACATGTTCAATTTCATTGACCGGCAGATACTTGCGATTCTGCTGCCGGCAATTCGCGATGAGTTTGGCGTGTCGGATGCGTGGTTGGGCTTCCTTGCAGGTACCGCTTTTGCGATGTTCTACATTGTCCTGGGGATTCCTGTCGCGCGTTACGCGGATCGCCACAATCGACGAAACCTGGTGGCGCTGGCCCTTGCTCTCTGGAGTGGCATGACGGCACTTTGCGGCGTCGCAACGAACTTTCTGCAACTCGCACTCGCTCGAATCGGCGTTGGTGTCGGCGAGGCCGGCTGCAGTCCGCCCGCTCACTCCATGATCGCCGATCTTTACCCACCTGAGCAGCGTTCCACTGCAATGGGCGTGTACACAATCGGCATCTCTGCAGGCATCATGCTGGCGTTCCTGCTCGGCGGCTGGGTGGCACAGAATATCGGTTGGCGTGAGGCGTTCTTTATCGTTGGCCTGCCGGGCCTGTTGCTTGCGCTTGTCGTTCGCCTCTCCATAGTTGAACCACCACGCGGTCATTCCGAAGGCAGGGAGGCCGTAAGTGAACAGCCGCCTTTCTTGCGCACCTTGCGATTCCTGTGGCATCGGCCGTCATTCGCACATATGACGGTTGCGGCCGGTCTTTCATCGTACGTCGGCTATTCGGTAATCAGCTTTCTGCCGAGCTTCCTGGTGCGCAGCTTCGGCCTGTCGGTCGACAAGGTCGGCCTTTATCTCGGGCTGATCGTCGGCATCGTTGGCGGCGCGGGCTTTTTCCTCGGTGGGTACATTGCTGACCACCTGGGCCAGACGGATCATCGCCGTGCGTTGCGCTTCATCGGCCTGACGGTGCTCCTGACGGCACTGCCTTACGCAGTGATGTTTCTGTCGGATAGCTGGCAGGTTGCGCTGCTGATATTTCTCGTTCCCGCGGCGACGGCCAACGTCTATCTCGCCCCGGTACTGGCACAGGCTCAGGGTCTTGTGTCGCTGCGCATGCGTGCGATGGCGTCAGCGCTGGCATTGCTCATTATCAACGTTATCGGGCTCGGGCTCGGTCCGTGGTTGACCGGGCTTCTCAGCGATGCCCTGGAGCCGCAATTCGCGGAAGAGTCGATGCGCTACAGCCTGTTAATTGTCACGAGCATCGTGTTGCCCTGGGCCGGCTGGCACTACGTTCGTGCTGGCGAGACAATCGACGCGGATCTCGAGCGTGCCACCGAGCACGACTAGATCCGCTATCTCTAATCCGGCAAGGCCGCGAGAATGGCGTTCATGTTCTTCTTGTACTCACGTAGCGCTTTCCTGCCCTGTGCCGTTAATTCGTACATCGTGCGAGGGCGGTTGCCCTGGAACGATTTGTCGATTTTGACCATGTTCGCGTCGCCGAGCTTGTTCATCTGCACAGAAAGATTGCCCTTCGACATTCCCGACAACTTCAACAGGTACGTGAAATCAGTTCGCTTTACCACCGACAGAAGTACGAGCAAGCGCAGGCGGGCAGGTTCATGCAACAAATCATCGATCGGCGGCAGTTCGATCCCGATGGAGTCGCTCATTCCGGACCCTCGGTCGTTACCGGGTTGTTGCGGAAGAAGCGTAGCAGTACCGCGATGGCGACAAGCAGCATGGGGAATGCAGCAGATACCAATATCAGCCCTGGCTCCCAGCCGCTGGTCGCACCGATTGCGCCGGCGAGAATCAACAAAGCAGCGTAGGCGAGGAATCGTCCCGTCGACACCAGTAGCGCAGTCAACGCAGCGAGAACGGCGAGCAGAAATGCGGGCAGGCCTGCGATGAGCGAGACGTCCGGATCCAGGGCGAGGCGGTCGCGCAGGAAGTACAGCGAGACGCCAAGAGCAAAGGCGCCGACACCGAGCAAGATCACCAGCCTCAGCCGCTCCCTGTTGGTTCGCTCGCGAGCATCACTGAATTCGACGGTGCCGAGGCGTGGTTCGATGAATCGTTGCCGAAAAGGGCCCCACAGCGGCACGAGCAGGGCCGGTGTTACGGCGCCGGCGACCACGACATCGAAGGTCCAGGATATTCCGATTGCCAGCACACCAACGGCCGCGAACACGTCGAGCAGGCCGTCGTTCCAGTACGCACGGTAAACACGACTCTCTATGGCACCCATCTTTTCCGACATGACAAACACCCATTAGATTTATGACATAAACAGGTTTATATCATAAACCTTAAGGTCGTGCATTGTGGAATACCGAAACAAGGGACTCTGCAGTTGCGCTCAGCCGAAGTATCGCGGAGTGTCGCGGCAGAACGCGACGTAGTTTTTCCCGAATATGCGGCGCAAGTGCTCTTCGTCGATCAGAACAAGGAGATGCAAGCTGCTTGCAACCACCAACAACGCTGCCAGGCACCACGTCGACCAGTCGTTAGCTATCGAACGAAAGTGCGCGATGCTTGCCACGCTTTCGATACTCCCATCGCGCATTGAGGAGCGCCATCGTTGAAACCAGCATCGCCAGCGCGAGGACATTGGTCAGCAAGAGAGCGTCTCTACACCGATCGCAGGTACCAGTCGAAGTCGAGCTGCGCGATTTTATTGTGGTATTTGTCCGCTTCGGCCTGTCGAACCAATGTGTAGGCCTTACAGTATTCCTCGCCCAGGTACTCGGGCAATACCTTGCTGCGCCGGAACCTGCTTATTGCCGTCTCCCAGCGATTGGGAATCTTGAGTTTGGGCACGATCTCTGCTCCCTGCTCGACCATGGGTCCGGGATCGATGCGGTGTTTCATGCCGTGGTGCACGCCAGCTACGACGGAAGCCATGACGAGATAGGGGTTGGCATCGGCGCCCGCCGTTCGATGCTCGAGGCGCAGATTCTTTTCATCGGATTCGGGGATGCGTATCGATACGACACGATGATTGACACCCCAGTTTGGCTCGACTGGCGCAAACATGTCAGGTCTCAGGCGCCGATAGGAGTTGGCGTTCGGCGCACCGAGCAAAGTTGATTCCGGCATCAGCTTCAGAAGACCGCCCACGGCATGGCGAAGCCGGGCGGAGAACGGCGGCAGTGCCATTTTCGGCTTGCCCTGGGAGAAGTAGTTAGTCCCGTCCTTGTCGACAATGCTCATGTGAATATGCAGGCCGTTGCCGGCATCCTCTTCGAACGGTTTGGCCATGAAACAGGCGATGAAGCCGTGCTTCCGGGCAGCCGCCTTAATGATCCGCTTGAGCATGACGGCGTGATCGCAGGCGAGCACGGCGTCAGCAACATGATGGAGGTTGATCTCGAACTGGCCCGCCGAATACTCCGAGATTGCGGCTTCGGCCGGCACATTCTGAGCGTCGCACCACGCGTAGACATCATCCACAAAACCCTCGACCTCAAAAAGATCGTCCGGGTTGTATACCTGCGTGCCTGGCTGGGGACGGTCTGTGCCGGGGATCAGCGGTGCGCCAATCTTCGGCTCGGCCGCCTTGCCGTCGAGCAGATAGAATTCGAGCTCCGTAGCGACCACGGCTGTCAGGCCTCTTTTCTTCAGCGGTTTGAGCGCGTTCTCGAGCACCGTGCGCGGGTCACCAAAAAAATCCCCGCCGTCTTCGTTCACGATGCGGAAGAAGGCCTGTCCCATCGGCCTGCTGGCCCAGGGGACCGGCACGATAGAACCGGGGATCAGCCTGGCCGGTAGATCGGGGTCACCGTCGTCCGCGCCGATGACACCACTGGTAACTTCTCCAAGTCCGGTAAGCAGCGTCGCACCGGCACAAAAGACAAAGCCGCCCTTGCAGACCTTGTCGAATTCGCCGGGCCGAACGCGCTTGCCCCTGAGAAAGCCGTTCAGGTCGGGCACCAGCAAATCCATCGACTCAAATTCGCCGTATTTCCGCTGGGCGGCGCGAAGTTCGGTTCGCAGGGAGCGTGTCTTTGCCATATTTTGGGCCTCATTGTCTTAACGCGCCCAAGCATCAGGGATTTCGGGTGCTTCCGCAACTGGCTGCATGCTACGATAATATGAAATAAGAAATCATAATATGGAATCAGGCATGCGTGATAGAAAAACGCCGCAAGGCGCACAATCCGCCTTGCGTGCGGTTCGACTGCTGAAATTGTTTACGTCCGAGCAACCGGAGCTGCAACTGGCGGAAGTCAGCGTGCTGTCCGGGCTGAACAAGACGACGACGCACCGACTGCTGCAGGCTCTGCACAGCGAGTCTCTGCTTGATCGTAACGCTGCGAGCGGCGCCTATCGCCTTGGTCCGGCGCTCATGGCTCTCGGTGTGCAGGCGCTGTCGAGCGACAATCTGCGCGTCAGGGCCCGGCCTTTGTTGAAGCGGCTTGCGGAAGAAACAGGGGAGACGGCCACGCTCGAGGTTCCTATCGACGACACGATGCTGATCCTCGACGAGGTCACAGGAGGGCACTTCCTGGCAGCCGGGGGGAACGTCGGGACGCGCTGGCCGATGCACGCGACGTCAACCGGCAAAGCGCTGATCGCGTTCGACGAACACGGCCTGGAGCGGCTTTCTGACCGACTTACGCCGCTGACGGCGAAGACGATCACGGAGCGCGACAAACTGGAGGCCCAGTTCGGAGATGTTCGGCGTCGCGGATTTGCGGAAACAGTGGACGAACTCGAGGACGGATTTTCGGGTGTGGGCGCGGTGGTCCGGGGCAGCACGGGGGAAATACTCGGTGCTTTGTCGATCTGCGGTCCAACACAGAGAATGACCGAGAGCCGGCGGTCAAGTCTGGGTGCGACGCTTTGTGCGGCGGCCGGACAACTGCAGCCGCGGTATTGATTCGCCATGCTAATATTTGCGACGACTCAGAGCCGCAGGAATAATCACATCAATAAGAGCAAACTGGTCTACCGGAACCTGATCCGAAAATTTCTCGTTGCAAGCTGCCTTGCAATCTTTCCTCTGTCTTCAATTGCGATCGAAATCGAAACGCCCGCCGTCGGCTTGACCGGCGTGCCGCTGGATTACTCGGTATCGGGCTTGTCGGAAGGCACGGTCGCACAATTAACCGTGGCAGGAGCAACGTGGTCGGCAACGGCGGATGCCGATGGTACTGCCATGTTTGACGGTGTCCTGATCGAAGCGGCAGGGACTGCGGTTGTAACGGTCAGCGCGGGCGAGCAAACGGCAACTAGCGACCTTCGGGTGATCCCCGGGTGGGTCTCGGTTCTGCCGGCCGTACTGGCCATCGCTATCGCGCTGACGCTGCGTAACGTCATTCCCGCACTGCTACTCGGCCTGTGGGTGGGCGCCACGGCGCTGCAATCTTTTACTTTACAGGGCGCGGGGCGAGGTCTGCTCGACAGCTTCCAGGTTTTCGTCACGAGCGCGATTGCCGATTTTGACAGGGCATCGATCATACTGTTTACGATGATGATCGGCGGCATGGTCGGCATAATCACACGCAATGGCGGCATGGCGAGCATTGTGAAAAGCATCGTGAGCCGGGCCAAGACGGCTGTCGGTGGCCAGGTTGCGGTCTGGCTCATGGGATTGATGATTTTCTTCGATGACTACAGCAACACACTCGTCGTCGGCAACACCGCGCGCTCGCTGACCGATCATCTCAAGGTTTCGCGCGAAAAACTTGCCTACATCGTTGACTCGACGGCTGCGCCGGTTGCGTGTATCGCACTGATTACAACCTGGATTGGCTACCAGATCGGTCTCGTCGATCAGGCTTTGGGATCGATCCCCGATTTACAGCATGTGCAGGCGTATTCCGTCTTCATCCACTCTATTCCCTACAGCTTTTACCCAATACTCGCGATCGTGTTCGTCCTGATGATTGCGTCGAGCGGGCTGGACTTCGGCCCGATGTACAAGGCCGAGAAGCGGGCACGCAATGGCAGCGTCAAACCGGAAACTGGCGAGGCACTGCCTGCAATTCATGGCGACGAACTGGAGCCGAAAGAGAAAATACCGCTGCGCGCAGTTAACGCGTTTGTCCCGATTATTACGCTCGTTGTTGCGCTGATGGGCAGCCTCTTTGTGCTCGGCGAAGGCGACACGCTGGTCAGTATCCTGGAAACGACGAGTCCCTACCAGGCAATGATGTACTCGTCGTTCGTTGGTGTCCTGGTGGCTGCGACGATGTCGATCGGACAACGCATCCTGTCGGTCCACGAAACAGTTGATGCCTGGTATGGCGGACTTCGTGCCACTTTATTTGGCATGATCATCCTCGTGCTTGCCTGGTCGCTCTCGGATCTGACCGCAACGCTGAACACGGCGTCGTATCTCGTCACTCTGCTCGCGGATTCTTTACCTGTCGCGCTGATCCCGGCAATCGTCTTCATTCTCGCGGCCATTACGGCTTTCACGACGGGTACTAGCTGGGGGACCATGGCGATCCTTATGCCGCTGGTCATTCCCTTGTCCTGGGCTGTAATGGGTGTGAACGGTATCGCCGATGTCGGCGGCATGCACATTCTGTATTCATCGGTCGCTTGCTGCCTCGCCGGGGCGGTTTGGGGCGATCACTGTTCGCCTATTTCTGATACCACGGTGCTGTCGTCTGTGGCGAGCGGTTGCGACCACATCGAACATGTACGCACGCAGTTGCCCTATGCACTACTGGTCGGGGTCGTTGCGCTGGCTTTGGGTACGATCCCAGGCGGCTTCGGTATGCCGCCGTGGATCTCGATCGTGCTTGGTATCGGCGTGCTCTGGGGCATTTTGAAGTTCTTCGGTCGGAAAACACTGGCCTGAGTGCAGCATGAGAAGCAAACCGATCATTGGCATTCCCTGCGATCGCCGCATCTACACAGGCCAGCCGTTTCACATGGCCGGTGAGAAGTACCTGACGGCAATAGTGCATGCAGCAGACGCCATCCCATTGCTTATTCCTGTGCTCGAGGACCAGATCGATTTCGACGTTCTGCTCGGGCACCTGGACGGTATCCTGCTGTCCGGGAGCTACTCGAATGTCGAACCGCATCACTACGACGGCGAGCCGAGCGAGGCAGGTACTTTGCATGACCCGTATCGTGATGCAGTGACCCTGCCTATGATCAGGCACGTACTCGACATGGGCATGCCCCTGTTTGCGATCTGCAGGGGTTACCAGGAGCTTAACGTCGCGCTCGGCGGCACGCTGCACCAGAAAGTACACGAGGTGCCGGGCTACCATATGCATCTCGAAAACCCGGATGACCCGATAGAAGTCAGGTACGGGCCATCACACCCTGTCAGCTTGCCTGAGGGGGGCTTCCTTCGTTCGCTCATGGGCAAAGAGTCGATGCTGGTGAACTCTTTACACTCCCAGGGCGTGGCGAGGTTAGCCGATGGTGTGACAGTCGAGGCGGTTGCCGACGACGGCTTGATCGAGGCATTTCGCGTCGATGACACTCCGGGTTTCAATCTGGCCGTACAGTGGCACCCTGAATGGCAAGCAACAGACAACGAATTTTCAATGGCAATGTTCAAGGCGTTCGGCGACGCGTGCAGGGCATGCGTGGCGCAGCGACAGGTGTAATCGTGAGTGACGACGACCTTATTCAAGACTGGTTGACCGATCGACATATCGAAGATGTGGAAGCCATCGTGCCTGACATGGCCGGTGCCGCCCGCGGCAAGGTCGTGCCGGCCGCGAAATTCGGCAAGGCCACAATGAAGATGCCCGAGGGCGTTTTTGCACAGACGATCTCGGGAAACTATGTCAGCGACCCTGATAATGTCGAGGACAAGGATATGTGGCTCGTGCCCGATCCCGAGACGCTGCGTCCCGTGCCGTGGGCAGCCGATCCGGCGGCTGCCGTTTTTCTCGACTGTTTCCACAGCGATGGTTCCCCCGTTGCCAAGTCACCGCGTGGCGTTCTGCGCCGGGTGTTGACCATGTACGAGGCGAAAGGCTGGATTCCCGTCGTCGCGCCGGAAGTCGAATTCTACCTGCTGAGTCCTCACTCGGATCCCAATGCGGATGCCGAGCCACCCGAGGGGCGCCTGGGCTGGACTGAAGGCGCAAACCAGCCTTACAGCATCGATACGATGAACGACTTCGATGGATTCGTAAACCAGGTGTATGCGTACTGTGAGGCTCAGCGGATCAACATCGACACGATCTCCCAGGAAATGGGTCCGGCGCAATTTGAGCTCAATTTTCTGCACGGTGACGCACTGGAACTCGCAGACCAGGTCTTCCTGTTCAAGCGCACGGTCCGTGAGGCGGCAATTAATCACAACATGCATGCGACGTTTCTTGCCAAACCGATGGCAAACGAGGCGGGCAGTGCATTGCATATTCACCAGAGCATTGTTGACGCCGAGGGCAACAACATTTTTTCCGATGCAAACGGTGAACCGACTGAGCTCTTTTACGGGTTCCTTGGTGGCCTGCAGAAACACATGAACGAAGCGCTGCTCATTTTTGCGCCGTATGTAAATTCGTATCGTCGGCTTGCGAGTCCGTGGTCGTCCCCCGTTAACCTGGCGTGGGCAATCGACAATCGAACAGTCGGCCTACGCGTTCCGGATTCTCCGCCGGAAGCGCGCCGAATCGAGAATCGACTGGCAGGTTCTGATGTGAATCCTTACCTCGTTATTGCCGCAACGCTGGCGTGTGGCTACCTGGGAATGGTCGCGGGGTTGCGGCCGACCGAGGCAACCGAGGGCAGCGCTTATGGCGATGATCACAGCCTTCATCGGCACATTTTTGCGGCAATTGACGAGTTGCGTGATTCAGAAGGGATGTGCAGCATACTCGGTGATGCCTTCATCAATTTGTACACGGCATTGAAAGAACACGAGTACAAGGAGTTCCAGGAGATCATCACGCCTTATGAGCGAGAGATCCTCATGTTCAATGTCTGATTTTTCTTGACTGGGAATGGCAATGACAGCAATTGAAAAGCGCTCGAGGGAAGACTGGCAGGCACTCGACAAGGAACATCACCTGCATCCGTTTACGGATCACAAGGACTTGCACAAGAAGCGCTCACGCATCATTACGCGCGCGGAAGGTGTCTACATCTATGACGCCGATGGCAGCAAGATCCTTGACGGGATGTCGGGTCTCTGGTGTGTGAACGCAGGCTACGGCCGACAGGAACTGGTCGATGCGGCGGCCGCGCAAATGCAGGAGCTCCCGTACTACAACAACTTTTTCCAGTGTGCGCATCCGCCGTCCATCGAACTGGCCGCAATGCTCAAGAAAGTCAGCCAGCCCCAATTCAATCGCGTGTTTTTTACGGGCTCGGGGTCCGAATCCAATGACACGATCGTGCGTATGGTGCGGACTTACTGGGACCTGATGGGCCAGCCGGAACGACATACAATCATCAGCCGGCACAATGCCTACCATGGTTCAACGGTTGCAGCCGCGAGCCTCGGCGGCATGAAGCCCATGCACAAGCAGAGTGGTCTGCCGATTCCCGGCATCGTCCATGTCGATCAACCTTACTGGTTTGGCTCGGACCAGAGCATGTCGCCAGACGATTTCGGTATCGCCACGGCGCGCGCGATAGAAGACAAAATCAAGGAAATAGGTGCAGACAAGGTTGCCGCATTCATCGGCGAGCCGATCCAGGGTGCGGGCGGGGTCATCGTGCCACCCGACAGTTACTGGCCGGAAGTACAGCGAATTTGTGATGAGTACGGCATCCTGTTGATCTCCGACGAGGTCATAACCGGTTTCGGCCGTCTTGGCGAATGGTTTGGCGCGGACTATTACGGCACCCGACCGGATTTCATGCCTTTCGCAAAAGGCGTCACATCGGGCTACCTGCCGCTCGGTGGCGTATTCATCAGTGACCGGGTGGCCGATGTCCTGGTCGACAAGGCCGGTGAATTCGCGCATGGCTACACGTACTCCGGGCACCCGGTAGCGTGCGCCGTCGCTATTGGCAACCTCAAGATCCTGCAACGCGAAAACCTCGTCGAGCGTATTCGAGACGACATCGGTCCCTACCTCCAGAAAGGCTGGGCGGAACTCGAAGATCATCCGCTCGTCGGCAACACACGCATGGTCGGTCTCATGGGCGCGCTCGAGCTCGTCAAGTCGAAGGAACCACTGGAACGATTTGATGCGAAGCAGGGCGTTGGTGGCATTGCCCGCGACTTGTTCATCGAGAACGGTCTGTGCCTTCGCGCTTCCGGCGATACGATTATTTGCGCGCCGCCTTTCACGCTTTCGCACAGCGAGGCTGATACGATCATCGAGGTCACGCGCAAGGTTCTTGACCTGACTGCCAGGGCGATTAAAGCGTAGGCGATAACATATGGATAAGTACAAAAGCGATCACGCGATTACTCGCGACAGCCTGTACGGGACGACGCCCGAACCTACCTACGCGGGTGTCACGTCGTTCATGCGGCGCAAGTACACCCGGGATCTCAAGGGCGTTGATGTCGCCGTGACGGGCGTGCCATTTGACACTGCGACGACTAATCGACCGGGCGCCAGGCTGGGACCGCGCGGAATTCGCAATGCATCGACCATCATGGCGTGGGAAAAGCCTTACGGGATGGAATTTGATCCCTTCGACAAACTGGCCGTCGCCGATGTTGGCGACTGTTTTTTCGATCACGGCAGGCCCGAACTGGTCCCCGCGGCGATCGAGGAGCACGCGTTCAGGATCATTGACCAGGGGCCGGGCCTCCTGACACTGGGTGGCGATCACTTCATTTCCTATCCGTTGCTCAAAGCGCATGCCAGGAAGCACGGTGCACCACTCAGTCTGCTGCACTTTGATGCGCACAGCGATACGTGGGCGGATGAGAATGACCGTATCGATCACGGGACAATGTTCTACTGGGCCGCGAAGTACGGGATTGTCGATCCGGCAACGTCAGTGCAGATTGGTCTACGTACCGAAAACCCCGATACGATCGGATTCAATATCATCGATGCGCCGCGCGTACACGAGAATGGTGTGGCAGCCGTCATCAAAGAGACACGCAAGCACCTCGCAGAAAACCCGGTTTATCTGACCTTCGATATCGATTGCCTGGACCCGAGCTATGCGCCCGGCACCGGCACGCCCGTGTGTGGCGGGCTAACGAGCCACCAGGCCATGTCGATACTTCGGGGGCTCGGAGGAATCAACCTGGTCGGTATGGATATTGTCGAGGTTGCGCCTGCCTACGACGTCGCCGAGATAACATCACTTGCCGCAGGGCACCTCGCGATGGAGATGCTCTACCTGTACTCCTGCAAGTAGGTCAGGCTGTCTGGCGAAACTCGCCGGGCAGGAATACGTTGACGATCATCTCGGCAATCTCATCGAGAGTGCCCTCTTCGTCGATATCGATTCCGCTCGATGCCTTGAGTTCGTTCGCCAACGCAAGCAGGCCGCCGGAAGAGAGGCGGATCATGTTGAACAGTAGCTTCGGATTGCCCGGCGGCGCCACGCCTATCTGCTGTAGTTCTTCGATCAAGGCAAATGACGCGTCAAAAAATGGCTTCAGGTGTGTCTCAATCAACCAGTCAAGGCGCGCATTCGGATAGCTGGCCTCCTGCACCATCACCTTGTGCAATGCAGGCTGACTCTTGGCGTAATGGAGATAGGCCCTGATCATGGATGCCATGCGTTCTTTCGGAGATTCGTCCTTGTGATGTTCGAGCGACGCCGCAAGAGAATGACGGAAATCGCGGAAGACCCTGTCGGCAGCGGCACGCCACAATGTGTCCTTGTTCTTGAAGTGATACGTGATTAACGGGTGATGCACACCCGCTCGCTCGGCAATATCTCGTGTCGACGTGCCTTTAAAACCCTTTTCGGAGAATGCATCGATCGCCGCATCGAGCAATTTCTCTTGCGTGATGATACTGCGCTGCTGCTGCTTGCGGGCCGGTTTGTCGACCGCCCGCGTGGTTTCTTGTGACATTATTTTGACCGACATTGAAATAATCCCGCTCAGGGTAGCGGGATTATTCAAAGTGGTCCAGTGCGGTCGAAAATCGGCCGACTCGCCGCCGCTCTTGCCTACTCCAGTGCGAACATCATGCGCACGCCAGCGCGCTTTTCGACAGCGACGCCGTTTTCGAGAACCGGCTCAAACTCCCATTTCTGGACCGCCCGGATGGCCGCGTTGTCGAAAATCTCTGCAGGTTCCGCGTCGCGAACTTCCACGTCCCGCACTGATCCGTCCAGGGCAACCGTAAATTCGATGGACACCCAGCCCGACAGGTTTCTCCGCTGCGCGACGCGCGGGTATTTCGGTGCGGAGTACTTGGTGCGAGTCAGCGTGCTGATTGCAACCGGCGTCTCGTTGAGCACATTTTCGCCGACAGGCTCATCCATTGCCTCGGCAGCCGCGGTGTCAGTCACGGGCTCGTCTTCCTGGGTAGCGGTAGCCGCGGCCTCGGCTTCTTCAGCAGCGAGACGTTGCTCTTCCAGGCGGGCCTCCTCGGCCGCCTGACGATCAGCTTCGGCCTGGCGCTTCGCCTCGGCCTGACGCCGCGCTTCTTCAGCGCGACGTTGTTCCTGCAAAATGATGGCATCGCGCGCGTTGGCGAGCGCGGCGTCGGCCGCAGCCAGTTCGCTGTTCGATGCGTCGATACCGCGCGCGTCATTCAGGAGTTGCACTGCATCATCCAGCCGGCCACCATCGATCTCTGTACGCGCCTGCAGTACGAGTTTGCTGGCGATGACATTGAGGCCCTGGCGTGCTGCCGTGTTGCCCGGATCATTCGTTAGCACGAGGTCGTAATAGTAACGAGCATTATCGTTGGCCGGGCTCAGCAAGTCGCCTTCCTCGAGACGGGCGTTGGCCAGCGCCAACACCTCGTCGACCCGTTGTTCGCTGCGTGCGGAATCGAGTGCATCGGCGACGGCGTCTACTTCTGTCGTATCAGCGATTCCGAGCGCACGGGCAGCTGCGATCGCGTTGCCGGCATCTTCAAAGCGCGTATCGCGAACTGCGGCACGTGCATTTGCGAGATGATTGCGAAGCTGCATCTGCGAAAGTTGTGCGGCCAGGAACGGCAGGCGAGGGTTGTCGGCGTCGGCCAATGCCACGCGTTCAAGTGCCGCAGCGGCATCATCGAGACGTGACTCGAGTACAGCGGTCTCGGCCATGCCCAAAGCCTGTTCGACAATAGCATCAAGTTCGGCCGCGACGACGGCGTTTGACGGATCGGCAGCAACCGCTGCGATGAATAATTCGATGGCATTGGAACCAGCGGGATTGAAAATCTGGCCAGCGCCGCGGGCCAGCCTGGCTTCATCGACAAGCGGCCGGGCGTCAGCGCCCGCATTTACAGGCTCTTCGACGACGACATCCTCTTCCGTGATCGACGGAGTCGACGTAAGCAAAGAATCCTCAACAGGCTCGACTGCGTCGTTACCGCTCATAAACCAGAACAGTACGCTGGCGATTACGATAACTGCGGCGGCGGCGATGCCAATTATTTTGGGATTCCTGACGAGAGACCCGCCCATTCCGCCTGTCGGCGATGCGGCTCCCTGGGCTGTTGCCGTTTTCGCGGGAGCTGCCGGAGCAACGGGCGCAGCTTCCTTGCGGTTCTCTTTAAACGAGCTGATAAGGCCGGTGAGAGTTGCGGTGAAATTCGAGCCGTTGTCCTCAAATGCGCTCGACAAGCCGTGGTCGATCGGCGACTTATTTTTCGGCTCGCCCAGTGGTGGATCTGCAGGCGCCGATGCAGGACTGACATTCGGTTTTGCAGCGACAGGTTTCGGAGCCGGTTGCGCTTTTGCCGCAGGCGCTGGCCT
>Ga0224502_10000397_pt1 | contig 14288 bp, 17 predicted proteins | sample SF_Oct11_sed_USG_5_FD_169104 | JGI IMG/M metagenome (GOLD analysis project Ga0224502, IMG submission 169104) | Sediment microbial communities from San Francisco Bay, California, United States - SF_Oct11_sed_USGS_13 | ecosystem: Environmental > Aquatic > Marine > Sediment | place: USA... | reverse complement strand
TTAAGCAGTCACAATCTGATGATTTTCACCCGGTTTTTGAGAAAAAAGATGATCTCAAGATAGAGATTCAACCGGATTTCCAGATAAAAGAATCAGATGATGAGCAGATCAAAGAAGATCCTGATATAACGCTGGACATCCTTGAAAGAAGTTCTGCATATGTTCCAATTAACGAAATAAGTCTTGATGATGGGTTTAAATATACAGGCCAATATTATGAAGACGGCTGCAGAACAAAGATGTATAAAAAAGAATATGAAGTGACATGGCTTTATGTTCACGTTGATTGCAAAGGAACCAGAACCAAATATCATAAGGATAAATAATGTTTGATGGAATATGGCAAATAGGAGCGGCGTTTTTTATCGCTTTGAATTGGTGGTCAGTTGTGGCTATTGCCATTGTGATTGCCTTTGCATTTGTAGCCTGGAGAGCACTTACAGTTCCGCCAAGAGATTCGCCTGATAGAATAGCATACGATCAGAACAGAACCAATATCAGAGACGCTAGAACCCCTGCCCGTAAATTTGTGATAACAGTTCTTATCGGTTCTTTCTCTATTATGGGGTCCACATTATTTTGTATCGCAGTATTTAATATGATGAGATAATAAATGCTATTGCTTCTCACTGATCCGCTCGAAAAAGGTTTTGTTCGCCAGCATACCAGAAAAAACGGAACTACTGTTCAGGCCCATTTTACAAAAAGACTCCCCGCAAAAGTAAAAGAAAAACATACCCGTGAACGATTCTACGATCACGATAAATCCAGTGCAAAAAAAGCTCATGAAGAACTGGAAGCTAAAAAAACTCACCATCAATCTATCCTTGATACGCTCAAAAAACATCACGATGAACTGACAAAACAGGGTCCCGGAAAAGACGAAGAAGGCATTCCGCACAATACAAAACTGGAACATCTCAAGGCAGAGATGAAAAACCAGGAAACCCATATTGACAATCATTCTCGTAAGCAAGACCATATTAAAAACCGCTATGAAATAAGCAGTAAGCAGATTGTCAGAAAGAAATCCAAGGCAGATCTTGAAAAGCGGATTAAAGATCATTCTGACGAGCAGAAAAAAACTATCCGTGATATCCACAAAGCTCATCAGGAAGGCAGATCGAATCTTGAACCTGGAAGGGTATTAACCGGCAAAGATAAAGACCATATCTACCTTGAATCAAAGCATAAAGAAACCGGTAAAACTCATCATATCGCAATACATAAAGATGGTTCTGTTAAGGACCCTCAGATTTTGCATGGTGGAAAGTTTGACCATAAAACACTTGAAGAGCAGCGGAAGGAAAAGAAAGTTGTTGTTAAAAAGCCAGTTGAGGAAGAAGAGAACGAGCTTGAAAGAAGCATGAGGGAATACGAAGAGAGAGAGGCCAAGAATGAAAAAGCCTTAAAAGAAATGAAGGCAGAGCATGGCGAAGCATCGTTCACAATGCAAAACCCAGATGTAAAAGGCGGAATGATAATGGTTCATCCTTCATCAAAACCGGGTGGGGGTTGGCAAGCTAGTTATGTTGATAATAAAGGTCCTGATTCAGATATTAGAGATAAAACGCATGATGGTTTGATTAAAAAAATGCTTGATGAGCAATCATCGTTAGATTTTAGTAAGGTAAATATACAAAAACCAAAAAAACGAGAACCAAAAAAAGTAACTGTTAAAAAGAGAGAAAAGACAGAACAGGAGAAAAAAGAAACACGCTCCAAGGCAATGATTGGGAATAAAAATGCGTACAAAGGCAGACCCAAAGACGAGAAGATTACAAAGACACTTAAGCAGGAATTAAAAACAGATCCTGTCTTAAAAGGGATGGCGATCAGCACAGATTTACTCAAAAAAGATATTGCCCCGCTTATCGGGAGAAGCGTTAAAAATCCTGAAGAAATGGCCGCAATTGCCCAAGTATTTAGAGACCCAAGATACGAAACAATTCGCTATGTCCTGACAAAAGGTGATGAGATAAAAGCTCATTTGGCTGTCACAAGTAAAATGCCAGCTATAGCCCCGCTATCTCCAGGAAAATTAGGAAAGATGCATGCAGATGATTTTTTATCTGAGCAAATGAAAAAGCATGGAACTGATGGATATTACTTGATTCATAATCATCCTTCAGGAGACCCTACTCCATCAAATCAAGATTTAGATATAACAGGTCGCTTGCAAGATATGGTTGATGGGTTCAAGGGTCATATCATCATAGATTCAAACAAGTATACATCGATTACACCAAAAGGATTTGGGGTTGATGTTAAGGAAAAAAGTTTAAATGGCAAGCATGATGAATTATTAAAACCATCAATTGAGCATCCGTTATTAGGAAAAAAAATAAGCAGTCAGGATGCCCTTGCCAGTATCTCAAAAGACTTACAAAACACAGATAAGTATTTTACCATATTAGGAATGGACAACAAGCTCCTTACCAGAACAGTGCTTGAAGCTCCTATGGAAATGGCAAAAAATACCCCTGAAGCGAGAAGGGCGTTTGAGGGTTTTCTTAGGAAACATACTAAAGAAACAGGCGCTAATAGGTACTTCATATCTGGAATGAAAAGCAATGAAGAAACAAAGAAATTTTTAGCAAACGCTTCTCACCATGATTTAATACTTGATGCTTCACTGGACAACAATAAAGTTCTGTCTGATATGCAAATGGAGACAAGTAAGCTCATTGATCACGGAGAGCCTTTTTCTGATCTAAAAAAACAAGAAACAGTTGGCTATCTTACTGAAGAAAAACGGAAGCCAAAAAAAGTAGTAGTTAAGAAAGAAGACCAGCTTCCAAAGAGTGAGGCAGAAGTAAAAAAGAATCGTTCAGAGGCCATGAAAGGAAATAAGAATGCCTGGAAGGGAGGTCCAAAGGATGAATTGAAACCAGCTGCATTTACTCGTACCAAAAAAGAACTCGATAAGTCTCAGGCAGAAGATAGAACTGGTAAAGAAACAATGGTTATCACTGCCAGATCAAAAGATAAGCATAAAGTCAGATACAAAGTGATCGAGGCGGATGATGATAAGTTGATGGCTTCAAATCATATCGACGGCAAGATAAACAAAGATTACCCTTCCCTGGATGTAAAAGGCGCTCTTCAGATGAGAGATCGCTCAAACATCCAATCCAAGGCTCAAATAAATCAAATGAGCAATGATCTTGAGCCAATGTTCCTGACTGATTCAAAGATTGCTTCTGATGGGGCTCCAATAGTCGGCAGTGATTACAAAGGGCATGAAGGTCATTCAGTAGTTGAGTCTGGTAATGGCCGGATAATGGCAATCAGAACAGCTTATGAAAACGGGAAGGCTGGTCATTATAAAGATCACTTGGTCGATGAAGCTGAATCATTTGGTATCGATCCAAAGACAATCAAAGGCATGAAAAACCCAATCCTTATCCGGGAACGGGTTGATAAAATGAGTGATGAAGAGAAAGCGAAGTTTGCCAAAGAATCGAATAAGGCAACAGTTTCTCAGATGACAGCAGTTGAGCAGGCAATTGAAGATAGTAACTTTTTGGGGCAACTATCAAATCTCAAAGCAACGGACAGCGGAAGGATTACCCATAAAAACAATAGCCAGTTTATCAAAGACTTCTTTTCTCAAGTAATGGATAATGATCCAAGGGAAGTCGGAAAACTCCTGAATAAAGACGGTCAGTTAAACGATGAAGGCGAAAGAAGATTGACAAATGCAGTGTTTACCAGAGTGTACGGGGCTCACTCTGATATCATGAATAAGCTGATCATGAAAGACACTGACAAGACTAAAAAGATTACGGCTGGAATGCTTGCAGCGGCTCCAAGGATGGCTCAATTCAAACAGACAATGCAAGATAATGATCGGCATGACTTGGATATCTCAGGCAATTTTATTGATGCTTTGACAGCAATGGAGGACCTGAAGAGAGAAGGTGTTTCCCTGGAAGAAAAACTTCAAACAGTAGATTGGGCAGATTTAGGGGTAAAAGATGATTTCAAAAATCCCTTGAAAAATCCAGAGATCGTCGATATACTAAAAATGATTCAAGAGCACGGAACCGGGTTGACTGGAAGTGCAAATAAGATTTCTTCTCTTCTGACGAACTATGCAGATGAAGCAGAAAAAGCAATCTTTGCTGAAGATCCAAATAAATTGACAATCGATGATGCAATGGGAGTCTCCAGGGGCGATCAAGTAAAAGTCACCAAAGGAGAGATTCTTAAGCAGGCAAAAGACGAGGTTTCTTTCATCCAGGCAGATCGAAAAGGTAAAAAAGAGAGTTACCAGAAATATCTTGATGAGTATCCAACTGGAAAATTCTCTGCTGAAGCAAAAGAGAAACTAAGCAAATTATCAAAGCCAGCAGAGCCAGATAAAACACAAGCAAGTTTTTAAAGATGATAAATACTCCTGAATGCTACAAGAGAAAATGCAAGCATTACCAAGGGATTAAAAACGATGGTGATGAATTAACAGAAAGGCCGTATTGCAAGGCGTTTCCTGACCAGATACCTGATGGGATAGCTTATGGATCTGATAAGCATTTAAAGCCTGCCAGTGGGCAAGAAAACAATATTGTATTTGAAAAATAGGGAGACGAAATGAGTAAAGAGCAAAAACGTAAGAAATATCAGCACAAACAGAAGCAGAATAAAACTAAAGAACTTGCTCCTGAAAAAAGGGTTGCTCATCTTGCAGGACAACTATCTGAATCACCACAAGCAACAAGTATCCTGAAAAAAGCGCTTGAAAAAACAGTTAAAGGATAAAAATGTCTCTTACAATAAGCTTTCTAAAAGCAGAATTTTGCAGATTCGAAGATAAATACAAGGACTTAAAGGTTCGTATAAAAATCGTTGATGAATGGGGAGCGGCGAAAGATAATATCTTCACTGCAAAAATCGTTACCTCAATTATCGATCCGGAAAACGCTCCTGCTGTACTTGAATATCCTTTGGCTGATTGGACTCAGGTAGTTGTAGAAACAGATACCAAGCTGATTAAAGAGTATGATCTTAATCTTGTGACTTTTCTTGATGGCCGGTTGCCTCTTAATATTGGGAAACATACCCTGGAAGTTTCTTTGAATGGGACGGTTGCGACGGCGGAATTTAGTGTTGTGACCATGACAGTTCAGACCATGAAATCAAAGTACCTGCTAGGCATAGAACTTCAATCAAGGGTTGAATTGGTACTTCAGCAAGATTTAAGATTGATAACCGGCGTTGAAGTAACTCAGATCAGTAATGATACCCCCGTAGGGGCAAAAGAACTTGTTTGGGATGCTACTGACCAAACTTTGCAATGGGACAACGGGGAGCCAGTTCCTATAGTTGATGAATATTTTGAGTATAAGCTACTGAATTATATGAGTACTCCTGGAATAACTGACGGGGATTACTTGTCCGTGACTATTGAAGATATCGATAACCTTCCGACTGAAGATCAAACAGAAGTTGTTATTGTCGATGTCAAGAATTATGACATTGAAGACTATCAATACTGGATTCAAAATGGGGTTGACACTGTTGTTCAGACAATCATAATGACAGATTTAGAGCCTACACTGTACAGCTCTGATAAGGATCTTAAGTATAAATACCTGGACCCTGTGATGGATATTCCAAAAAGCCGGTCTGAGTCTTCAAATCTTTCATTCGATTTGCCGGTAAACATGCTTCAGGACATTGTTAAATTGTGGGCTAATTATTTTGGGACAGACAGTGTAATAAATATAGATAATAATATAATATCACACACATCTGATGGGCGCATAACCGTTCGCATGCTGCCATATGGATATGGAAATACCAGAGCAAGTGCTGGAGGCAGTACGGCAACTATAGGGATGTCTGGATTATGGGATAGGACCATACACGCAAAGACTGGACCAGGAGCAAGAAACAAGACAATGAACTATTGGCAATCGACGCTCATTGCTGGAATTAAAGATAAGAACTTACAATCGCTTGCCATTGATGTTGCAGCACGTATCAGTTCAATTATGATCCTGTTGCAAGCGGGGCTTGGAAAAGGGGCCGGTATAGCAAGCAGATCTTTTTCGGTTGGTGGAATTTCGAGCAGCTATTCGACGACAGAAAGCGCTGAAAATAGTCTTTATTCTGGCGTATTGACTGACCTGCAAAGGGGGCTTGGAGTTGGAAAAAGTTCAGCAGCGGAGCAGAGAGTTGGCCTTATCAACCAACTCAAGAATAAGGTTTTAGGTGATTCTATGGGGTTTAAGATGTAGGTCGCGGCAATGCCATATACTCATCAAATGGCATGTCGGTAATGAAATCAATATCGACATGTTTCCAGTCTTCGTCATGAATCCTATCTCTCGTTTCCACTATTTTATACCCGTATAGCTTCAATATCTCCCTAAGCAAAATCTCTTCGAGGTTGGCAAATTTAACGTCGCATACGACAACGGTTCTATTCTCCTCTTTGTCCCCGTATTTTGTGTGTCCAATCTTTTGAATGTCTGATTTGTAAACTTCCAGGCTTTTTGATTCCATTTCCGTTTCTCCTTGTTTAGTATTTGACAGAATAATGCTTAACTAGATACAGTATAAACATACCATAACTAAAAATACAAGGAGAAAAATGGAAAAGATTATAGAAATTTGGGAAGATGAGCCAAGGGCAGGAACATCATTGATCGCAAAAGGGTTTGATAGGAACCATAAAAAAGTACTTGAACTGATAAGGCGATATGAAAAAGACTTTCTACACTTTGGCCCCACCAAAAGGCGGAAGCTGAGATCGACCGGTGGCAGGGCAACAAACGAGATAATGTTGAATGAGGACCAAGCAATGTTTCTCGGAACGCTTCTTAGAAACAATGAAAAAGTAGTTCGGTTTAAAAGGTTGCTTGTTGATAATTTCAAGAAATGCAGGTTAGAACTTGAAGCGCTCAGGCAAAACAAATCAGACCCAAAAAGGCAGATAGCAAGAGAGGCAGGAAAGATCGTAAGAAAGAATACAACTGATGCAATGCAAGATTTTGTTGAGTACGCAAAAAGCCAAGGATCGGGATCGCCCGATAGATATTTTGGAAACATAACCAAGATGATGAACGGTCTCTTGTTTATCGTTGAGGGAAAGTTTAAGAATCTTAGGGAGGTTATGTCTGTTCGTCAATTAATGACTGTCAGTTCAGCAGAGCAGATTATTGATCGAGGGTTACGTGATGGGATGAGTCGAAAGAAGTTCTACAAAGACATTTATAAGGATGTCAGGGATAGAGTTATGACTTTTGCAGAACTTCACGGGCAATCTGAGGTTATTGAACAGCAATTACTTGAATAATTACATTCCACAAAACCCTGAAGTACAGGGCATAAAAGTAAGCTGTTCATTCTCAAGATCAGGTTTTCTATACTTTCCTTTCGCTTCCATAGCCCAATCAATAACTTCACGAATTCCGGTTGCTCCCATGTGACGGTATGGCCTGAACATTACACGGGGTTTATCGTTTTTAGTATACCCCATTTCTTTCTCAATTTTGTCAATACGGCTTACCCTGTCCTGGTATTTAGCCAAAAGCTTTAAGTCTGACCGATTAGCATTTACACAAGGGAAACATTCCATTGATGAATGAGGCAAAATTTCAATGCCAGTTTCTCTAATTAACTCGTCTCTTTCTTTCTCTTTGAATTCTACAAGTGGGCAATAGAGATCTCTTCCGCCGTGACGCTCTGATTGTTCTATAAATTTTGGGGCGTCTTTTCTGTTTTCGCTTTCTTCTCTTCGGATACCAGTAAAACATTTTGCTTCCAATTCTGGATCAATCGTAAGCATCCATTCACGGGCAGGACGTGCTTTTAATTCATCAGTACAGAATTGCATTGCGCTTGCGGCCATTGGCCAGCCTTTCTTTCTTCTGACAAGTGCTTCCATGCCTTCAGAATCGATGGTGACAAATTCCATTCCATTTCGTTCAGCGTATTCTTTGACTATTTGAACTCTTTCAGGCCAAAAAGGGGCGTCCCATTTGGTATTTGAATAGGCAATATATTTCTTTCCCAGAATATTTTTATTTGCCCATTGCATTAGGGCAACTGAATCATTTCCGCATGATGAAAATATAATATTCATAGCTTTTATTTGGAAAGTGAGTCAAGGATGGCTAAAGTGCAAACCGTAAACATGCCAATTCCAAGCGACAAAACAATTATTAAAAAGATTATGTTTGTTAAAAAATCATCATCTTTCATGGCTTTTACCAATAAACAAAAAAAGCCCATAAATCAGGTTTGCGTAGATTAAACGAGTTGTTTGAATCTCCTGACTCATGGGCTTATTTATCATTTAATCTACGCACCTCTAATATGGAACATATCAAAGAAGATGTCAAGATATTTAATTGAATTTTAAAAAGGTGGAATATTCGGACACTTTTCACAGTCCCCAATGGATTTATTTTCCATTAGTTTAATGCCTCTATCTTCACAGTCAAACTCGCATTCTTGCCCGTTCTTCATTGGCTTTTGATCCTTCATAAGAGGCACTAGCGGTGGCTCCCTCTTTATAAGTTCTGATTGGTAGGCTTCTTTGCAGGCGTCACATTTCTTAGGAGTTTCGAGACAATGAGGACCATCTTTTTCGATTACGAACTTGAGAGCGTCTTTGCCATGCTTTTTAAAGCGATGACAATAATACCTGCCGTCGATTCTATACAGTTCCGGACAATAACCGATATCACGGTCAACGCAATATTCTGGATCTTCAAACACTTCAATGTGGGTAGGTATTAGCATTGTCACGCTCCGTTACATAAGTGATTTTAAATGTAAAGACAATCCGCTTATCCTTACATTAAGATGCAATAGCCAGTAGTTCTTTGGTGACTATTCCGATTTGTCCCAAATGCTTATCGTAGTCTTTGGGGTTATCTTCAAATGATTTAACGATCTCTTGCTGATCAACTGGAAGTTGTTTTAAGGGAGTATGCCCGTAATCCATTGGCAAAAATCCCTTACGTTTTCCAACTTCGATATTGAAACGCCTTCTGATATCTTCAGACTTGAAAGTCAGATGGGTAGTCCCCTTCTTATAAAACCGGATCTTGAAATATTCAGATTCAAGGATTTCCGTTATTTCTTCAGTCTGGTCAACTTTACAGGCCACTTCAGACATTCTCACATATTTTGATTTTCCATCAAAATAATTCATCACTTTATCGATGTCGTTTAGCTTTCCAGGGACGTCATAGTGTAGCCGAATACGCCTTTTATCATAATCATAAGGGTTTATGCCGATATGAGGAATAATAACCCTTTTATTGACCTTGAAGGCATTATTTGATTTCCATCCATTGTAGTAATGAACGTTTTTACAGTGGATAGATTCATCAAAGGCATGCTTGGCGGTCATAGTGTCAAAAAGCTCTTCTATGGCATCAATCAAAGTATCTTCATATGAGTGTAGCAGATTTTCAAAGAAAGCTCTTACATTGGCTTCAGTGAATTCCAGATCGGAGTTTTGCTTGATGGTTTCCCTGAATTCTTTCTTCTTTTTTTCAGTGAGTCTTTTTTCGAAAGCTGGCAGAGACAAAACTTTTTCCCAATAATCATGTCTGATTGTTTCCAGGAACTGGTTTGTGTTGTCCTGAATCCCATATGCCTCTCTGTCGTCTTGGCCCCTGACATGAAGTCCAAAATAACTGCCTACATACTTAGTGTCAACCCAGTGCTTATGGATCACATTGATCCCAAGATTAACCCGGAAGTTATAATCATCAACGATAGCAATAATGGTATCTCTGTTCGCAACGTCTTTTATTCTATCGTCGATCTCTTCATGCTGGTAATCTTTGGCCTTGTCTTTTGCACCATTCAAAAGATCAGATTCAATATCTCTTTCGATCTTGATAGTTACCAAGGCAATTTCAACAGAAGTTTTTCGTTCAGCTTCAAGGAAGGCATCTTGAATGTATTCGATTTCAGCATCCAATTCTTGCAGTTTACGAATAAGTTCACGCCTTTGATTTGTGCATGGATTTTTGAGCGTTTCAGCATTCAGGAGGCAGACGATTTGGCCAGAGTAAAGAATATCAATTGCTTTTAAAAGATGGGCATCACCATTTGAGAAAGGCGGGTTCATGATGATGGTATCGAATTGAGTCAAGCCAGCGTAAGCCAGGAAATCTTTTCCAACAACTTTTTCCCCGGCTCCGATCAGCATATTGCGCAAGTTATCATCCTTTTCAATGCAATGGATTTTTGTTGGCGTATAACTCCTGTGAGATTCACGGAGTTGTTTTACTATTGCTCCATTTCCAGCGCTTGGCTCCAGGACATATTTTGCCTTTTTCCAATCGATCTTGCAGATCATATGGATAATCAGGCTTGCTGGAGTCGGGTAAAAAGATTCGTTGAAGTTCATATCTTCCTTGATAGTTAAATTGCTTTGGTGTTCATGATTGCTGCGTGAATATCACTGCACAGATCATTCATGTTAACGGACTCTCTATTCATGTGATCAGACCATGTTTTTTGAGAAATCTCAGCGCATGCATGGCGTGTGATTTTTTGCTCTACTTTCAGAACTCTTTCAATCCCCTCACTGATACTATCGGCGGTAACTGTGGTTTTCGTCCTTTTGGCTATATCTAGCCATTCTAATATTTTTTCAGCCAGAGAATCTGCTCTTTCTTTTGTTGTTTTAGGTGTTAATGGGCATGGCTTGCAATCTTCCATTGTTTATCCTTTATTAGTGGTTTTTGTTCTATGTGTTGTTACATTGATATCGTTAATGTAAATGGAATTGCATTTGTTTCAAACTTAACCCAGCATCTATCCGACTCACTTCCGTCAGGGCAGTACACTTCTTTCATTCTTGTCAGTTCCCATCCGCCGCAATCATAATACTCATATCCTGAACACTGGGCATGATCACAAAGAGCATCAACGCCGTAATCTGTGAAAAAGAATGTACCCATCAAAGACCATGCAGCGATAGCCAGTAAGGTTTCCATCTTCTCATCTCCTTTGATTGCTGGTTATGTATTTAGTTTGGTTAGTCAGATAAATCACTTAATATTTTAGCAATATCTTTACTAGAAAGGTGAGGGAATTTCTTTTTTATTTCTTTTAGTATTGTTCTTTTTGGTTTTTCGGAATGAGACCGCACAACTCCAAACACGCCAGCCTTTATTTCATTATCTACTTTAGAGCTTTTCATCTCAACCTCCATAGGTTGTGTATTTAGTGATTGTTTTGCTGGTTAATCAAGCAAGCATTCAAGGTCGGATACGAATTGAACAGTTCTTTGCCGTTGAGCACTCGCTATTTTAAGATCAATGCAGGCGTCAGAAAAAGAATGTGCCTCTTCAGTTGTTAAGGCATTTCTGAACTTTGATTTTCTTTCATTGGCAGCTTTGATGAGAATATCATAGTCCTCAATCATTGACTTGTGTTCAGCGATCAGATTTTTTATTCTATTTTCCATCCCTCTCTCCTGTATGATTGCCGGTATAGGCTATGCTGGTTGTTTATCGTACCATTCTTTAGTGAAGAAATCGCGGCACTTTCCGAGTACTTCAGATTTTGCATAATAAGCACAGCAAGCCTTAACCCATTCCTGTTTTAAAATTTTGTTTGGCTCTGCAACGTGATAAATAATAACATCAAATTGCGGATCTCCTGATTTGTTTAGCGCTGGCATTTTGCCGTTTATTGCCGCTCTAATTGAAATTGAATTGTGTTTCTTTTCTTCTTTTAAAAGCTCTCTGCAAAATTCGTGTGCCATCTCAATCTCCATTACTGGTTATGCCGGGTTATCCCCGGCTTTTGTGGCTTATTTAGCTCCATCAATTCCAGACTTAACAGCAAATTCATTAAACACAGTTACCATCCATTCTTCGGCACCACCGGCCCATTGAACTTCAACACCGTGCGGTGAATTTCTGTATGAATATGCCGCCTTATACGCCTCTGATTCCGAGTCAACAAAAAATGAAAATCCCCAATCTTTTACTTCAAGTTCCCGCTGATTTATGATATCTGTCAGCCCTGTTTTTTTATTTTTGATTATCAGGTTTTCGTTTTCCATTTTCGTCTCCGTTTGAGTTTGTTTTCTGTTAATGTGATTCTACAATAATTTATTACTTTATATTCTGTCAAGCTTTTTCTTTAATTTGACAAAAAAAACTTTAAGCCCTAGCATTTAATGAAATACAGGAGACGACATGATTAAAAAAATGATATTATTCTTATTGGTATTGGTCAATTTTATTTCTGCCTATGCCCTGGAAATCCCCCAGAATGAACGGGTTGATTATTGGATAAAAGAGTTTAGCCAGAACAGAAGAAAGTTCTTTCAGAGATCAATTATCCGTTCCGGTCTGTATCGAGAGACAGTTAAAAAGATATTTGATCTTGAAGGATTACCAGAAGACTTGTCTTGGCTTCCATTCATCGAGTCAGGGTTTAACTGTTCTGCTGAAAGTAAAGCAGATGCAGCGGGTTGCTGGCAATTCATTCCAGGTACCGGAAAAGCTTACGGCCTGGAAAAAGGAACATGGAAGGATCAACGGTACGATTTTGGGAAGTCAACTCTTGCAGCGGCTCAGTATCTAAAGAAATTGCATGGCCGGTTCAAAGATTGGGAGTTAGCACTTGCTGCTTATAATTGTGGACCGACAAGAGTAAATAAGGAAATAAAGAAGTCAGGACGGGATTATTGGAAGCTTGATTTGCCATGGGAGACCAAAAACTATGTCCCCCAATTCTACGCTGTTCTAAAGATCACCAGAAACCTCAAGAAATACCGCTTCAATGAATCACCACTTACCCTTAAATCAGCTCAATTAAAAGAAGGGTCACATAGCCTTAGATATATTGCAAGTCGAGTATTAGGGGTTGATTATAAGACTTTCAGAAGGATAAATCCGGGGTTTGAGCTTGGATATACTCCGCCAGGAGAAGAAACCGTGATTTATTTAATGGATCATTGGGACGATTCTTTGCTTGCGGGGTTTGGGTTGTTGGCAAAAAAAAAGCCTCTCAGAATTAACTGAAAGGCTTAATGGGCCAGTAGGCTTTAACGTTTAACCATTTTTCGTCTCCTCGTCGCATCGATATTTGAATACGCTCATTCTCAAAAAGAGAATCTTAAAGCGGCTTGCCAATCTCTGACTTCTCAAAACAACTAAGCAGATTAAGATATCTCACAACAAAAACACTTTGTCAAGACTTTTTATGGAAGTGGTGTAAAATTAATTGCGCTTACTTCTTGAAAAGGAATCTTTTCTTTACGTGTGGTTTGAAGTTGTCCGATCTGGGTACCGGCTGAAACTGTCATATCCATAAATCTTGAAGCAAAAGCTTCAGTTTGAGCTGGAGTCATGAATAGGCGGTATATTTTGTATGTCTCAGTATCAGAGATAAGCTTTATCTGATCGTCTCCCCCTCCTTCGATATTCGATGTATAGAAGTTGAAGGTCGTGTCCATGTCCGTTAACTCAATTGCAACCATCAAATTAACAGCATTTGTATCGATCCTGATTTCAGGTTCCCAAGAATCTCCTTTGAAAACTGGAAATTCAATAATATCGATTTCAAAAGGAATATGAAAAATCGTATTCGGAAGAGATGAGAAGTAATCGGTATCCCTTTGCTTACTTCCAGATTGGCTTGTCATTATCCATGAGTATTCCTGTGCTTCTGTTGGGGCCGTTTCAAGATTTGCATACGGCCATGCAAAAGTATCAAGTTCTCCATACGGGGAGCATTCATTATCTGGGCTTGCTGGTGTGACATCAACCCCATCTTTATCGAAGATTTGTATTGTAACCGTATCTCCAACATTAAACAATGCCCTTGCATGTGCGGTTGATTCAAGATCACTTAGTTTGTATTCCATTATTATTCCTGGTTTTGATTTGGTTTCCTTCTATCTTTCTTTAACTCATGCAAGTTCAGTGGTTCTTTTAGTAAGTTAACGATATGCATTAAATATTGAGCCCCTTGAATACCAGTTGTTTCTTGCTTGTTTACAGCATTAAGCAAAAAGCTAACTTCATCTTCTGTAAATTCGTATTTTAGCTTAGGGTCAGGTGGCATATTTAATTTAGTGTGTTTATGGTGCTGTAAGCAAAAATAATTTACATTTTAAACTATTGCCCCTCCGACTTTTGCCAAACCGCACGTAATGTCATATATGACAGCCGCTGTATCCTGAAATTCCAAAGTAACACTGACACCAGTAGCTATAATTGCTGATGGAATTCCAGTTGTAAACGATAAGGACACAGGGGTAATTTCTCCGGTGTCCTTCTGTAGCCGAACAA